>Ga0058699_1000045_pt1 | contig 25908 bp, 17 predicted proteins | sample AgamicAtPe_FD_55078 | JGI IMG/M metagenome (GOLD analysis project Ga0058699, IMG submission 55078) | Agave microbial communities from Guanajuato, Mexico - At.P.e | ecosystem: Host-associated > Plants > Phyllosphere > Phylloplane/Leaf | place: Guanajuato, Mexico | collected 2012-10-15 | reverse complement strand
ATGAACGATCTAAAGTCCAAGTAAGTGAAAGTGAGATAACAAATTGGATTTATATGGTCTTAGAACCTCGTAACTGTTCAGCCCGATTATCTCATGGGAGTTGAATCCAATGGGAACCTAGAAGTTGCCTCGGATTCTCCCAGGTGCTTCCGCTTTCGNNAGACTCCGACTCTAGTGAAACGTGATTGTGAGAGCCAACAAATGGCTATCAAGCTCAACAATTAGCTTTTTCAGAAACGAAAGTGGTTATTGGGCGATACTCAGAAATTGTACGATTGTAAGATGCACTGCCCGATCATAGATGGGCTGCAGGACCACCCACACATCGCCACTTCTGTGACACAGAATCTGTGTCCTCGGAAAGTCTCGCGTTTTATNTGGTGACACATGCGTGAAATCTTGAGTGCTTCTACCTTTCATCACCCTCGGCGTCGATAAATTCGATTCAGAGCATGACTAGACGCCTCTGGTAGATGTACGAGTTGGGCTCATAAGCTAACTTAATGGGCAAGTTCCGGATCACATGATTCCGGAATTTGTAGGCTTTGATATTGACCGCTGAGATCTGGCTGATCGTAGCTGTAGTTGACGATAGCTCCGGATTTACCCATTTTATGTTATAGAAATTAGAGTGCCATCAACGCAAATGCACGTGTATGATTGAGTGGATGGTTCCAACAATTGCGGCAGCCTCGTTTCGAGTGCTCTCTTCCCTATCAATCAATATCCCATAGAAACCCAGAAGGAGATAGAGAGTATCATGATCTGGCGAATATGAGCTGATTGATTTGGGAACACAAATCGCAGACAAATTATGCTCAAGAGATAGTCTTGTAGCTGAGAGTAGAGGTTGAACAATTTTATCGAAACTACCAATTTCAAATTGTCGGCGATTGCTTTGTACCTGCTCATCATCTTAAACCGTGACAATAGCTTCAGCGATAGAGCCTTAATTAGCCATCATTGTCTGGTTCAAGTTGTTGCCTCACATGAAACTCTAAGGGTAGCAGTTACGAGAAAAACACATTATTATCGCTAGAGGGCCAACTCAGCTTGGCTGCCCCCTACCCAAAAAACGGTACATCAAGATGCATCTTGATGCACCGTTTCCTCTCACTCGAGTTACCTCGGAAACGAGGACTTGGATCCAAGTTGGGTTCAAATTACACTAATCTCGCTCGAAGTCCGGGCTCAAGCGAAGTAGCTGATCGGAATAAAATGCGTGGATAATCTTGTCCAAGGTACTTACCAATCTCCGACATCCATGTTCTCTACGAGATGCGCTATTGAGCCCCGGTCAGCCAGCGATATGCATCGTTTATGGAGGAGGTAAATGCGAAGCTTGGTTGACGTTATTGTGGCCATTCGGTAGACAACTGTGATGAAAGTTAGGATGGCAAGGAAGTAGAACCAGAACCAGAGGAAGATGTAGATCTTCTCGTTGATTATGTTGATCGGCAAAATGCACATTGCGTCGTGTTTCTGGACATCACCGGACGACCCATAACGGTGGAAGGTACACTTGGTTAACCTCGGAAAAACCTTGATCATGGGGTCATAACGAACGCTGAAATCCCATTCCGTGAATTGTAGCACTTGCCAGCCGTAGGTCGTGAATTGACCCCCAAGGAACTTGTCCATCATGATCATTTGTGCTAAGACGTTAACCAGATTCAAGAACTCGCAAACACAATAAAAGTAAAACGATGCTTGATGAGAGTTCTTGGATTTCTCTAGATAAGTTACGAGCAAGTTTTTCTGCTCNTTCCGGTCCGAATCTTTGAGTATGGGATTGCATAGATTTGACCTAATTGACTTGATGCGCCCGTTCTCGATTGCTTTCCAAAGGTAATGAGGGACATAGAAGAGNATCGCTTGGAAGAAGAGAACGAAGCAGACCCACTGGTAGTAGGCATGGTAAACGCGCTTCTCGCCTGGGAAGTACTTGTCAACTCCCGGATAGGGCACTTCGACGCCAACTGTCTTGTTCCAGGAGTCAACGATGGAGAAAGTTGTATGAACCCAACAAAAGGTGTCTAGAAGCTCATTTGGAATGTCATCGCGCGATATACAATCTATCGGATCGCCAAAATACTGTCTTGCAGTGACCAAAACACTACACATGAACAAAACCATGCACGAAACTCGATAATGTAGCTTGAATACATTATTATCGATTGTACAATTTGGCATTTTAATAAAACTCTTGAATGGACTTATGATATCCATCTTGGCAGTTTGACTTTCGCTCTATTCGTTGAAGGCCGAAAACTAGATGGATCTTGGTCAAGTGTAGACTTGAGATTTCAACTATCTAATGTTTTGCTCGTCCGCTGATTTTGCATTTGTCTTGAGGTCTCTAGGATACGATAATTAACTATCAGATTGAATCTTGTTGTTCGAAAGGCTGACTATTTCAGGATGTGTCTTCATCGCTTCATTTGCAATTCAATCAGTCTTCAAGTTGCGGATGAAATTGGATGGATGAGCAAAGGTTCTTGCTGTGGATGCTCTAGTTCGCTCGCTTGCTCGCCCTATGGTTCGAGTTAGCGAACAATTAGTTGAACAATACTATTGAAAAGCTCTGGATTAAGCTCCTCGGATTGTGAACCAAGAGTCAATAGCTTCTCGCAGTCGAGTTTGGGTTGAGCGAGAAGTGTATGGCTATGGGCATGACAAGACAAGCGAGCTAGACGAATCCCACTCAACAGACAACTGTTGAGTGGGATGTGGCCAAGAGCTCTGCGCGCAGCTTGCAAGTTGCCATTGCGTTCTCGACTCAAGCTGACTTGTTGGATTACTGAACTTGCCGCTAGACTTCGATTCGGACTCAAATCCACTCAAACAACTCCATTTGATCTTGGTGACTATGGTAGTTTTAGAGGATTTTAGGAGGGGGAAGGGAGGGCGACTTTCGCCTTACTGATTTGATCAAAGCTTTCGTGTATTGGAGCAGTGCGTCAAAGCTTGCTCCCTCTCGGGGACAAAACCCAAGTTAGTTAGCTGGACTCAAGTGCCTGACTACAACAAGTGTCCAGTATAAGACTTAAATTTAACAGTTGTCATTCTAGCGGCAAGTTATTCTCTCGACTTGCCAATCTAGGCTTCGGTTAGGTTCCTTAGTTTCACTCGAAGCTCTCTCGCTAAGGAACTGGTGGATCTTGCTGTTAGCGAAGAGCTGAATAAATTGTTACAACATTTACTAGAATCAATTGGAAACAAGCTGAAATATTCTCCGCTGGGTTGGCGAGATGTGACAAACGTTTGCTTGCTACACTCTGAGTTCGCTGCCGCAGTGGTTGCTCGCTAGGTGTAAATAAGCTAACCAGCTGGCGAGCTTGGCGAGGCTCGACCGATGAGAAGGAAGGGAAGCGTCGTAGTGCGTTTGTCGTATACCAGCTAGTTGGCGCCAATGGCAACCAAACGTTATTTAGTGGTTATTTATGCCTCGCCATAATGTGCTCGCAGGCAGCTAATCCGGCACAGAATCTGTTCGCCCATGTCTCTGTTCCGGCGTTGCCGAGCATAAGCTGCAGCTAGAGTTGCCATATAACGTGGCAAACATAGTTAACCCAAATCAACAGGCTTTTTGCCCAACAAGATTGGCCAGCTCTCGCCGGTCTTGTACTAACCAAACCCAACAACATCGCTTCACATGTTAGCTAACCCTCCCTAATGCAATTCTAATTCTCATGAGCCGCATGGTATCTTTGTTGGCCGCCACTCGTCAACATCTAGCAAACTGTTGTAAATACGAGTGAACCAAACAAGGCATCGGAGTGCTGATATATCCTAACTCGAAAACGTCTTCTGTATTTCATCGTTGAGTTTAGTTTTGTGGCTGCGTTGGAGCAATGTATGAATCAAAATCAATTTGTTTGACTAAGCATAATTCCATTGTTTGATTGCTCGCTAAGTTGTTCCCAATTCGTACTTCAGAGAGAGATGGAAGTGCTCAAGTGCTAGTGCGGCCGCAGGCACAGAGAGCATTAAGAATCCAAATCACGTTCAGTGGACATAGACCATCAAGTGGTTGTTTAGGTCCTGAAACTTTCGATCATTGACCTTGAGTGAGGGTGATGGTTATGCAACTAAGAACCCTGCTGCCATCTATCTTTCAAGTTATGAAGTAGGTCAGTAAGACCCCCCGAAATTCTTAGTAATCTCTTGCTGGGAATCGTCTCATTGAAACATCACACGTCTAAGAATTGCAGCAGTTTTAGTCACACTGCATAACAGGAACTGTCACAAAGGGGCCTAAACTTTTGTCGACGAATTTCGCTCTAACTATGGCAATAGAGATCATACAACGCTTAGCAATTTTGAGTAAGCAAGAGGGAACAATAATTAATAAGCTAACCTCTTAAAAAAACAAAATGCACTTCCCANGATGAAGATGAAGTAGTTTCGGAATCTGTGTTCGAACAAAGAGCTTGTTTAGTCTTGGCCCAACGTGAGGAGAGGGATTTACAAACATCTATCAGCTCGTGTTGAGTTTTGCTAAAGTTATGCGCGTTAATTCAAGTCAAAGCGATTGGTTCGTCAGTCGCACATTCTGTTCGTGGGTCCAAGTTTTAGTCGGCTATTGCATGATGAAGCCATAAGCTAGACAAATCCGCCCCCTAATCGAGGGAACTGCCCGCTTGGCCTGTCCGCAATCTTCCGCCCAAGATTNGGGGGATTCATCTGAGAAGCGCGGTTTTTCTGCNGTCCCTTCAATGGGTCGTTTAGCGATGGTGTTGGTGTTGAAAATATTAGCATAGGTTAAGGTTTCTCTTAATATGGGAGAGCGCAGTTCTGCCGGCGAGGATTAAATCTTTGATCATAAGTTTTTAATGTGTGAATATTTGTTTTGTCGGCCAANCGGCGACGAACAAATATCAGATTTGTTGAACGGAGACTATGGAGATTCGATGGAGAAAAAGAACAAGAGGGAAAAGAATGAGTTTTGGTGTACTTAATTTGCGCGCCAAAAACGAAAGTGGACATTTCTGGTTGNTTAAGCGCCATCGGCGGCATATAGAAAAGAGTAGCGTGTAATAACGTGNGCTCTCCCATACAGTAGTTTGTTTGCTCCACTGTTTGTTGCGCTTGCGGGCGCAAAAATCTGGCGAACAAATAGTGGAGTGGCGCCGCCGCCGCATGCACCCAAACTCTGCGCCCTCCCTCTCTATAGACCGGCGAGGCAAGCAAAGTGGATTGATTCTAAGCGCAACCATGGCACCAATGCATATTGAAATTCCTCACTATTTGGCAAGCGAATCGTCTTCCTTCTTGGCACATATTAGCTGAATCCAGCTAGGTAATTAATTGTCCAACTTATGTTTGCTGAGTGACAAACAGAAACTTGCTTTAGTTCTGCAAGATACTACTACAGTTCTACTGCGGCTCAGCTGCGCTCACTTTGGAGGTTGTGATTTATTACACAAATGTGGCAGCAAGAGTGTAACGCCGTTTATTGAAATTACATCAGTCGCTTATTGGCCACCAACTTGGCGCTCCTCTATGAATATATTGGCTGATTAAATAGAGCAGTTTGTCAAACTTGCGCCAACGANGNTCCAACATGTTGGTACTGACAGTGGTTTGCCGCCCGGCCAGTGAGTTTGAAAGGCAGCCTGAGTGGAGCATTAGCATGAGATATAAGTTGTGACACTATTGATTGTACGAGCGTGTTTTGGCGCGAGGCGCTAACAAGAAAAATGGTTCTCTTATTTGAATAAACAGAGAGCGAGAGAGAGATAGCTAGAGCGAAACGAGGAATATTGTACGGAGCCAAGGCGGCTTGGCTAAGGAGGCAGAGGAAACCATTTAACTGGGCCGTCGCTCTTCCAAATGTGGCCTCAAAGTTCATAAGCAAGACAAGATCCCTTTACACTTTTGCCGCCCAAATCATTTAACAAATTGATTATCCTCTCAAGCGCTGCAGTCGTGGTGCTCGCCGCCGCCACCGCCGCCGCCAGACTACCAGGCGTCGGCAGTGATTTGAGGATCCAGTTGGAATGGTCCCAATGTTGTGGTGACAGTGGCAGTTGAGACGGGTTTCCAGTCGACAAACAAACGGAATGGGCGAGAGAGGGACAGGAGAGGAGCTTCTTTTGTCAAAAATATCCTCTGCGAGCTTTTATTTGCACTTGCCAGCTCTGGTCGGCGAAAGCGAGAGAAAATTAATAAACTTGTGCGCCAGCTGGTTGGTTTTGTGGCCGTCGGTAGATCTTTGCTCGAGGCGACGACATCAGCAACGGCGGCGGCGCCCATGTTTGGCGCACTGGCTAACGAGAGACTCCTTGCTCGTGTGGTCTCAGCAACATCAAGTTGTGACACCATCCGCTTCCCAAGTCTCAGCCAGTTTGACGCCCGCTCGGATCGTCTTTGTGTGCGCCAGCGTTGACACATTGCGTATTGTTCCCCCCAAAGTGTGGCTCCCCAGAGGTGGCAAGCAAAGTACTATAGGAGCGCTCGACTGTTCGCCCCCATCGGTTTGATTGAGTGAAAACAAATAAGCAACAATCACACAACATCATCGTGAATTGGAGTACTTGGCGCGCCGCCACTGTTCACTCGTGGTGATTGTTGAAATTGGTTGGATCCCCTCAGACTGGAACAGGAAGCCATATTAACAGTGCCGCTGTGTACTAACTAACGGTGCGATTGGCAGACCATGAATCGGAGCCTCCTCAAACTAGCGCCAAGCACGTGTAACCAAATTGAAACAAGCCAGCCGCTAGCAGAGGTTTGAATTGGAGCAATAACAACAGTTATGTTACAAACGCGTTAAAAGCCTTCAAGCGGCAGGGTTGACATCGGCACTGATGAGGCGCCATGGGCGGCAGCCGCGAACGCGCCTCAGTCCAAATCCGGGACCACCTTTCGCGTTAGCATGAAATCTCTGCATTGTGGCCACGATGACTAATGCGAACTCTGGAGCATGGCGGCGGCGGCAGCAGTCGGCTTGTTGCTTTGCCGCCAGAGGAAGTGCCCGATCGGGGAGATAATCTCTCTCGCGGCCGGGCAGCAAATTAGCCTGAGCGCAGTTGTTTTGCTCGCAAGCCTAAGTCTCCATGTTTCATTGCTCATTTTTGTTGCTTGAGGTGCCGCTTGTTTAATGCAGTTTATGTTTAGTAGGCGCCCTGATTACTCTACAGCCAGGCTCCCCAGCGGACCAACACCATTGGGAAGGCGCCAGAGTGGCAAAGGTCCTCAATCCCCGCTGTCTCAGTCCCCGACCGAAGCCATCGAGCCAGCTCTCAGTGCTCGATAAAAGCAAACAAACGGGCCACATAATTCACTCTCATCTTCAATTGAGTGTTCAATTGAGCAGAAATACCGCCCAAGAGTTGGGCTCACCGATTCATACGGAAGATCTAGATGGCGTTGCTATCAACCAAGAAGGACCGCTTGCGGTTTGGACAAATCACAAGACATTGGCTCCTCGGATCAGGGCTGCGCGCGCACGGGCCCGAGACGAAAGTGAAGTTGCTGCGCAACTCCGCTCTATAGGCGCCTTCCTATAGCGAGTTCGTGTTGATATAGTCGACGAAGCAAAGTAACCAGTCGCCTTTTTAACCTCGCTCATGGTCGAAGCAACACGAGTCGGCCAAGGAAAACAAACTTAGAAGTTCCGTTTAGCAAGAAAACGGAAGAGAGAGAGAGCAAGAGGGGGGAAGTTTTGTGCGAGTTAAGTAATTAACTCGTCAGCCAGTTAATCGCAAGGCAGGTTTGTTGGCCACCAAGTTTTCATTTGCAGAGAGATGGAATCCAAAACGGAAGATACGTTCGAGTTTGTGGAGTCAGAGGTTGGATCCGAGTTTGGATCAAGCTGCGACGGTAAGGAAGAGGAAGACGAAATTATATCAATAGATTCAGACTCATCGGCCATAAGTACCACCTGTGGCCAGAAATTCGAAATGGACAGCAATAACAAAACAACACAACCAGAATCGAGAGTGCCAGGCGACACATATGGGCTCGACCAACAAGCGGACAAGCAGAGAGTCGATGGGGGCAAGCGGCAGGCGAGTAAACAGAAGAAAATTTCAGCGATGAAGTCGGATGAGCGGAGGAGGAGCCAACACCAAAAACCGCCCTACTCCTACATTGCGCTCATAACCATGGCCATCCTACAGTCCAAAGAGCGCCGGGCTACGTTGGCCGGTATATGCGACTTCATTCGCTCTAGATTCCCCTACTATCGTGACAAGTATCCATTGTGGCAGAATAGCATCCGTCATAACCTCTCACTGAATGATTGCTTTGTGAAGCTCTCGAGAGAGCCAGGCAACCCTGGCAAAGGGAGCTACTGGTGTTTAGACCCGCAGTCAGAGGACATGTTCGACAACGGCAGCTTTCTGAGGCGCCGAAAGCGTTACAAGCGGCCCAATCATGGAGCTTGCCCGGCAACGATCTCGAGCGATGAGCCAAGCGCGCTTGCTAGGTCCTGTCTGGGTCCAAGCAAGCAAGCGGGTGNAATGAAATCGATTGGCCACAAGGTCGGCCACTCAAGACAAGCAACTCGTCTGACACAACAACCAACAATCGGCACCTATCAGTTGCCGACTGGCTTCATTCCTGCACCATCGATGGGGGCAACCTTCTCAGGCAACCAGCCAGTTAGCAGGATCACAACCAACTACTGGCCTTCCTCCGGCCTCTTCTACCCACAAACATCCATGCATGCCCCTCTGACGCCAAACACGGCGCCTAGCCTTACGAGCGCTCTCGTGGCGCAACAGGCGGCGGCCGGTTTCCTGCCTCCAGCACAACTAGCGCCCGACCATTGCAGGAGTTCAGCGGGCATGGCAGCGGTGGCAAACTTTCTGCTCCCATCGCTCTATAGTCATCTGTTTGCGCATCGCTACTCGCTCGGTAGCTTCACCCAGCAGCAGCAGCAGCAACAACAACAACAACAACAACATCCCCAGATCCATCAGGAGCAGCATCAACTGCACCACCGTCCCCCAATGCAGCAGCCCGCGCAGCAAACGGCCAACGTCTTTACGACCAGCTAGTGCCCTCAAGCTCGGCCGCGCCGCTAGACTTGTGGGCGCCGCAATTGACCTGCAGTGCTAGCCCGACTCGCCTCTCCCTCTCGCCCCCTCTACTTATCGCCGACGCCGCTGGCCAGGAGTCACGCGTCGACGACACAAATGTGTTCGTGCTAGATGAGCCGCTTGATGAGCCCCGAAAGAGGAAGCGCCAAGAGCTCGGGCGCCTAGCCCCGACCAAACTCCAATTGGACGCAATACTTTCCCGAGTACAGAGTGGAGCCAACGACTGCACAAACTGGTGCCTGTCCAAGTTTGCGCCGGCGCAAGCATACTCGTAAACGAGCCCAGTGGTAGGAGACACAGCAGTAGCTGGCCCGTTGTTAAGTTGTAATAACAACCGNGAGCGTCAGATGCGAAGCCCAGAGCCCTGAAAGTAGAAGCGACAAGTTAAAAACGGAAGGAGCTTTATCTAGCTCCAGTCAAATCGCGAGTGACGAGTTGTGTAATAGTAGCGCAAGATAAGAGGCTAAAATCATGGTCTCTCAACTATGGCAGGGCGAGATATGTTAGTTTCTCTCTCTGGCTTCGCCAATCTCTCACGCAGATTCAAAAGCAGTATGTCTTCACAGATACAGTCAACTGGCCCACTAGTTTGCGCCTTGAACCCACCATGCGAATTGAGACGAATCCCCACAAGCATCAAGTTAAAGCCAGAGCACAAGCCCAGAGCTTCCCTGAGACTCTGGTTCCATGTGACACATGCCAAAGTGTCGGCCTCCCTTTTGAGCTTCGGAGTGCAAAGAAAAAGCGGCCGGATGGAGGCTACGGGCTTTTGATGGTCCAGCTGANTGTTGGTCAGTTAATATCCCGCCAACCATGTCCTATGGTTATACCAAAACCGACACTCGAGGCTGGTAATGGTAGTAGCAACAGGAAAAATATTGTACAAGCACAACAAATTTGTTCGCGATCTCTCGCTTGCTCTCGGCTTTTGCGACTGCTACCAGCAGCCAGCAACCAGATTGACATGATGGATTTAAGCTAAGAAACAGGCATGAAACAGACTAGACATGGTGGCGGCAGCTCTTATTTTTCAAACGTAGGCTTCTAGTTTATTATCGAGCTGTTGCTTGGTTGGCGGCTAATGGCGCCACTCAGTCTGATAGAACCAAAGACAGCAAAAATAACAAATCCATAAGACTTGTGGTGCACAGAGAAAAGGCCCTTGATTATGTGAGAATAGCCGCCATTGAATCATTTTTCTAATTCATTCATTTATCAGAGGANACTCCCGAAGCCGGAAAGCCCTCAGACGCCCTATTGCGAGACAGCTTTCCCCTCGCTCGAAGTCAATTAGTGCACTGCGACTGAGGCACATGGCTGGCATATGATACTNTTCGATCGTTTATAGATAGACGGCCGCTAGTGACACTGGCCGATTGGCGGCATGGACTGAAACTCGCAACAGAAATCATCTCTGTAGTTTATTCAATGCTATNAATAAAGCCCAAGAAGCCAGGGACAGATGCAAACATCTTCACTGCATGTTTTATTGATGTGTTCTTATGTAGTTTCTATATATTCTGTTGAGTGTACGACATTTCCCTCATTTTGGTTGTCTCAATATGGATTTTATTTTGAAATTTTCTAAAAAATATTTTTCAAATTAGATCAATCATTGCATCACACCCTGTCCTCGAATTTTGACATGATCTCGCTCTGCCTACTTAGGTCCATTTGATTTTGACTCGCTAAAGCCTCGCGCTTTCTTCGCTCCTGCTCGCGTTTCAGCATGTTGGAAACTCCGCTACTGCTGCCACTCGTGCCTGCTCCCGAAGCCGGTGATTGTGAATCGGATGCAGGCGACAAAACTGGCGACTGCTCTGATCTAGCCAACGAATTTACTGCTATCTCGCCCTCNTGATCCTGAGTAAGACGCTCTTTTTCNTGCTGTTCTCGCTCGAGCTGTTCACGTTCTCGTTCGCGTCTCTTTTGCTCCTGGATTTCAATGAATTTCTCCTTATCCTGCTTCTCTTTGGCTTGTTTCTTAAATTGTTGGAAGCTGTCAAGGGTTTTTGTGCTCTCTATGGCCTGCGAAGGCCCAGCCTGTCGGGCAAATTTGGACCAGGTTGAAGCAGCAGTCTGGGCTGGAGGCGGTGCTAAGACCTCGTGCGTTGAATTAGTTGTTGTCTGGCTAGCGCCGCTAGCGGAAGGATTTGTGGCCACTCCATAAGAGTTATAAGGTAAATCGCCTGGAATTTGGTTGCTCGCTGAAGCGGTAGTGGTACCTACAAGAGTTGCTTTGGCGGGTGAACTAATAGCATGCGAGTTCGTGCCTAAATCTCCAATCACTTGAGATTGGTTCGAACCAGCTTGATTGCCTTGGGTATTATTAGGTGGCTGTCCTATGATGGGGACCGCATTGGATATCACACTTCTTTCATTAAATGAGGGTTGCATTGGTTTTGGGGTGTTAACTGANTCGCCAGATTCTGATTCACTACTACTGGATGAACTACTAGAGTCGGTGTCTGAACTACTAGAGGTTTCGCTAGAGTCTGAACTGGTATCGCTGAGACGCTTAGTGTCTGCATGCGAGTTCTCCGTATCTGAAAATGTGTAAGGATCTGCAGGTGAGTAACGAGTACGATATGCATTTTAGACGAAGTGAAGGTATTCAATGCCGAGGCATTAGTACAGATGNATGCCAGAACATATGATATAGCTACACAGATTATGTGACCACAATTTGATATCATTGCAACCATTTCACTGAGATTATGCATGACATGATTCTCTTCGAACATACCTTTTTTACTTTTCTGTTTACCGAGCTGGCTGGGGTCGTTTTTCCTATCGAGATCTCTCTTTGTTTGCGTCGGATCATCTTTGCCTGATTTAGGTAAAAGTTTGTTTTTGTTTGGTTTGGGACCACGTTTCTTTTTCAAACATTCAGCAACATATTTCTCAAGCTCTCTCAGAGTTGAACCCCTAAGTGTCTCGAAATCTATTTCAATCTCATCGGGGTTTGAGTCACGGAGTGAAGGTTCTCGTTGTTGGATAATTTGCACAACTTTGCCAAGTTTGTCGCCTATTTTGGAGTAAGTAACAACTTTTTTAGTTTGGATAGTCCAAGTCATAACAGCGACCCAATCTGATACGGTTACAANCAACATTATATGGCCAACTGACAACCATGACTTACCTGGCAATTTGTTGATGTCTAAACTCAGTTGCCTTTTCTCGTCGTAAGACATGGCAACTTCGTTCTCGTCTTCTTCTGAATCATAAACTGGCTGAGGTCGGGCACTGTTCGGCTGCTTTTGGTTGAGCTTGCTATTCGTTCTTAATTTCTTGAATGGTTGTTGTGGTTTAGTCGCGACGGATCTTTTCTGAGAGGAATTCTTCACTTTGCCTTTGCCGATACCATCAGCACTGCTCAACATACTGTAATCACCACCAGTATTGCCTACCGGAGCGAACCCAGAGCCTGGTTGATCAGTAGAACGTTTAGAATCCTTGTATTTGAGACTTCTTAATCGTTTAGATTTGCTAGTCTTCTTCTTACTCGACATAGAACGGACTTGCTCCACAAGTTTGTTCACATCTTCCGAGATCTTTTTCAGTGAGTTTTGAATTTGTTTGGCAAAGTTTGATATTAATTCAGAGTCACTCTCTGCACCAGAATCTGAATCTGATTCTGAGGAAGGCACATTTGATGCCTCGGACGAATCTGTGTCGTCTGAACCATCTGGTAATCTAGCATACTTTTGCTCAAATATTTCTAGAAGCTTCCTGCCACATTTATTTACATCGTGGTCAGGAGGGTTGTACCTGAAGCTGTTGTGTAGCATCAGTCGAACATCACTAGCAAATTGTTCAGGTTTTCGATAATCCCTTGAATCCATCTTCTTTTTTATCGTACTTAGATCCATAGGATGTTTTATAATATCATGATAGTCTCTCAAACCTAGGACTTCAGCATCTACTGGGTAATAAAAATAATAAGCAACATCTGCGTTCTTTTTGTGCAACAGTTCCTTCAATATAGCCTGACAATACTTCATCCTCTCTGTCATTCTTCCTTTCTTTGGTCTAGATGGCACGATATTACTTGTTGGCTCAGGTAAGTCCCTTTGGGGCTTCTTGATGGGGCGACCACTCTCCCTACGGGTGGACATCTTGGAGGGTCTAAGCTTAGTTTGGTCTAAATGGGACGAGGAATTTTGAGAGGTTTGCTGGGTTGCTGATAGTAATGTTGATGATGATCTTAAATGAGCCGTGCCTAAAGCTGTATCTGGGGACGTTGTTATGTGTTCATGGGGCATATTGGATGATGATGAGTGGTTGGAGATGTCTGCATGATTATTCAATTGAGTTGTCTGGTTTGCTAGGAGGGTGATATTATTGCTCTGACTGCTGTCGATTAAGCTTGTGGCAGATTTTGCTACTGAAGATGGTGTTGAATTATAAATAGACGCAGAAGGAAGAGTTTTAGATAATATGGAGGTTTTGTTATCTAAACTAGTCATATTTTGTGCATTATTATTGTTTGCATGATTAATTGTAGTTGCTGATTGACTATCTTGATTATTATAATGCTGAAATGTTGATTGGTTTGAATTTGAGAAAGCTGGTGAGATTGAATCCATCAATTGACTATGATTAGAAGAATTATCTATATTAATGACAGTTAGTTTGTTATTTGGTTGCATTAAGGCGTTGTTGGATGTGGGTGTAAGAATGGTTGATGAAGAATTATTACTTGTCGTTATTCTTCTACCACCCTTCTTGCCTTTACCTTTGCCCTTTGGTGGTATTTCAAGCACTATNTCTTCAACTGGTAAATCATCTAATTTATCTAAAAATAAGTCTTCAACTTGCTTCGCCATCATAACGACATCTTCAGTTGGTTTGTTGTAAATATAACAATTAACAAAAACTGTTTTAAAATCTTCNATACATTCATAGGCATCGTAGTACCAATAATTCTCAAGCCTTTTTTTAATTGTTGTAAAATCCATCGGTTTTTTGATAACATTATGGTAATCGGGCAGTTTTAATGCTTTTGTATCGACAGGGGAATCAAATGGCCATGCGTGCCTATGTTTGGTGACGGCCTTGTGTATTGTTTTGAGCAAATATTGTAGTTGATTCGTGTTCCGATGAGGCTTNTCATCAGGAGGTATAAATGGTGGTTTAACTTTTCCATCTATTGGTTCAGTTGGTGGACAAATGTATCTCCTTGCAGTGTCATCATTTGGGTTGAATAAATGCCCAGTTATGTAGGCAGAACAGAATGGGTTTCTATATGATTTGTTATTTGAAGAGGAGCTATTCGTTGTGTTTGCGACATTTGTGGGCGCAGAATTTGCTATCGTTGTTGCTGCTGAGGTTATGCTGATGTTAGTTTGATTTGTGTTGTTATTATCATGTGACTGGTGTGACAATGGNGGCGCCGAGCTCGGCGGAGGTGGTGGTGGTGCTGATACTTGCTGTTGCTGCGAGCTCTCCATCGTGGTGGTGGTGCTTGTTGGTGGTGGTGGTGGTGGTGGAGACGGCGGAGAGGGCTGATCTCGATAATAGTGGTGGTAATAGTGCTAGTTGTGATGCTGTCCTTAGTATGTATATATATGTCTAATGTATATATATGGAGAAAGAGAGAAATAGNGACAATGGCAATAATAATAGCGATGATCGGGCAAATTCTTGATCATAATAATATTGAATCGAGTGACACCACGACGACTACGACTACCAAATTTTGCGCTTGTCGCTCCAAGGCGGGCGTAAGCTCATTTGATTCAATGGCATTGACGCACACGCAGACGCACACGCTCGCCGCAGTCTGCAGCCGGGCGTACGCACGCACAAGCGGACAGCCGCGAGTGTCCCTACCACAGCAACGCGTTGAACGCGCCTAGAGTGGGCGCACTACTGCGCTGCGCTGCTCGCTGCTTGCTCGCTCCAGCGAGCGAGCGAGCGAGCACACAATCCGGCCGACAAGCAAACTGCTCGCTGCTCAAAACTCGCTCAGTCGGCGCCACTGACGCCGATTTCTCGATGCCGCTCAGCCTGCCCGCTGGTGCAGCCGGCGCTCACTTGCGAGCGAGTTTTGCTTCACGGCGCTCTCGCTCCCTCCATTCCACAACACGACGCATCCGAAAACAAAACTGCAGGCCGGCTGCCGGCGGCGCCGCCAGTCCTGCGCCGTCTTGAGAGCGCGCCTTTTTCGTTTTCTCGCCTCAGCTCGCACAGCGCCGCCGCGAGCCCGCCCGAATCTCGCTGCCACAGCCAGAGCGTCCAGCGAGCGCGCTTTGCCAACACAACGTTCGAGAACCCAAGGCAGCCATTCGGTGTTTGTCGGTTCTACATGCGTTCGCCTGACTCGCACCTTGCGGCTGCGGCGCCAATGCTGCTTCTGTTGCTACCGATGGCGCCACAACTTGTGGCCCGCAAGTGAGGTTTAGCTAGCTGATGCACGCCGGTTAGAAAAACGTGCCTCCTCCAATTGGCCGCNGAATCCATCCCTCTCAAGAGATTCTATCCTTAGATTGCGTTTATTGGCAATTTTCAACTCTCTCAACAATACATTTATACCCATCGAATGAACAACTTCAACGGACGANCCCAAACTCTATTTACAACCTATCTAAATATTGACAACTCTACTTGACAAAGTTCCTCTACGGTTAACTGTGGACCTAACCAGCGCCCAGGAGATGTCTTGGCCTCGACAAAGGTCCATCTTCTACTCGAACCAAANGACGTGGGTTCGTTGAAATCTAGCCCTACTCAGCCGCTTGCTTGTAGACCAACTCACGCCACTAGACCGTCCTGTCGCATTGAAACGTACAATACTGGACCGGACATGACGGTATCCTGGCGCCCGCGACCGGCGGCGGCGGTGGCATCCTTTGATGGTCCCTCATCGAGTGGTGATGATGCATGATGGGTGGCGAGGGTGGTGGCTGGATGTTGCTTGAGCCCTGCTGCTTCTGCGACAGGTAGTGCTGGCTTGTCTTGCTCGCGCCCCTTGAGGCGGTTGAGGAGTGCGGCTGNTGGTAGGGAACTCCAGGCAGCGGCGAGGATTGGTTTCTCATCAGGGTTNGCTGCTGCATTGGGGCCTGCGCTTGCTGGCTGCTTGGAGGTGGCACTTGTGGCGGCGGTAAAAGGGTTTGCGAATGCAATTGGGGTGGCGGAAGTTGCAATGCAGCGGGCGCGGCGGAAATGAGGCCAGCTGCCTGTTGCAGCGGCTTGCCTCTAATCTGTTGCATCAACTGCTGCTGGTGCTGGACCAGCTGCTGGCTCGCGGATTGGCCTCCCAAGCCGACGGCCATCGAGTGCTGCTGGCTGATGCCGACTGAGGTTGCCTTACCGGCATGGTGCAGGGCCACTTGGTGGTGGTGGTGGGCGCNAGGGCTGCTAAGACTTCCGCCGCCGCTATCCATCAAATTTTGGGGCGCCGCTAGTTGGTGGTGTTGATTTTGATATTGCTGCTGTTGCTGCTGATGCTGTTGTTGTTGTTGCTGGAGGAAGGCGGTTGTTTGTTGTAATAGTTGGTGAGACTGTGACATTATACTATCTTGGGCGCCATCCTTGAATGTCTGAATGTGGAATGCCAATATGAAGGAGAACAGAAACATGACGGCAATCGTGATGGCCAATATCGTTATAAACATGCTACTTATTTCCTTTTTACCTAATATAGAGTTTTCCCTAAATAGAAACCACAAAATTACAACAATAATCACAATTATAACATTAGTTGCACCGTAAATGATCAACAATATGCGTCGATGGTTTTGGGCCCCGCAGTAACCTATTGTTGTAAATAACATACAAAATAATGAGCATAGTGCCATCTCTCTACCCTTATAACTCAATGGAAAATGCTTATCCGGATAAGCAATACCGAATAAGCCAAGGAAGATGGACAATATAAAGCCGAATGCGTTACTAAATATAAGCGTATATTTGACGAACTTTAACAGTCCCTTCTTGGACATCATCTTGTACTCGAGGGACTCGTAGAGTTGGCTTGTTGCCGTTACTGAGCTGCCACCAATTCTCGTCCTTCCTGTTCTAGAAGTTCGTATACCTGTATTCGCTCGCTCAAGTTCGCTCTCCTCGTTGCTCCCGGAAGTTCTCGTTGTCTGGCCATTTGAGTTGCTTGCGTTGCCACTACTAAATAGACGTCTAACTAGAGTAAATAAATCACTTAAGAAGCTATCAATGACACAGCACATAGAGAACTTGCGCAGGTTTTAATTCGAATCTGATTGAACTGGAGTAGTTGATGTTTGACGTCGGATTAAAAGTGTTTAGCTGGACAACAAAACGAAGAGAGTGCAACATTCAACAGTCTTGACTCTACCTGGAAACTGTGAAAATTCTTCGAATGTTCAGGCTAATTTTGGATCTTCGGCTNGACTTGCTATTTTTGCTTGAAGGGTAAACAATAATGTGCGACGGCGAGCGAGCTTTCGCGAGACATCGCTGTTACTCCAACTTGAGATAGATGTCTATCTTCCGGAGAAGAAGAGGAGCGGAGGATTTGGAGCTGAGAGTTAGCATGATGAGGATGAATTCTAATTCTGGAATGGAAGATTGCCCATTGTCCACCTTTCTTGCTGCCGCTGTAATCGGAAAGGGCGAGAAGAGTTCAGCATAACTCTGGCAGGCTGACAGGTGGTCACTCTAAAGAGAGGGAGGACCAGGGCTCATGGCATCATTGGCAATTAATTGAAACATTTTGATCGCCTGGAACAGAGTGAATGAACGTTGCGCCTCTATGGTGGCAATTTCAGGGTTAGCCAGCCTGCTAACTCTGACTCGCTTTCCTCTAACCTCTCCAACACTATTAGGGCCTTGGTCGCGACCAATGAGTCCCTCTATGCTGTAAGTGCTTGAGCTTGCTGGCTCGAAGGGCAAGAGAAGCAACTAGCCATGGCACTCTCTCGAGCAAGCCAGCTAACCAGCTCGGCAAGGGCGCCGCTCGTCCTGTTATCGGGTTCAAATTCGGGGTGCGTTGCACTTCCTCTCCGCTGGCCCAATTTAAACTGCTGGCCGGCAATTTATGAGATTGCCAAGAGTGGGGAGGCAAACCAAGCGGTTTGATTTATAATGTCTCAATTTTTCTAAAACTTAGTCAATGCACGCGGTCGCGAGAAACTTGGGCGCCAAAATCGCCGAGCTGAAATGCCCAATCGCGCTGGGATAGCGAGCGAGCTAGATATCCTCCTCTGACAGTTGCGAGAAGAGTGAGCATTAGAATTTCGAGCCAAAGAGTTGGGGGCTCGAAAAATTAGGCCCCAAAACGGGGGCAGCAAAGGCAAGAGTTAGAGACAACGTAAACAACGACGGGCTGCGACCATTAACTTGATTTAGCTACTTTGAACTTGCTCGCGCTAGTCTGGCGTTTTGTCAGGACGGCTGGTCGGTGGTGAAATGGTGGGAAACGAGAAGGTTGGTTGAACCGGCAACTCCAAGCGCTGGCCAAGCTGCTGGGCGAAAGCGATCGAGCGAGCTGGCAGTTTAGGCGGCGGAGGCGGCGGCGGCGGCAACCGACCGCAGTGAGCGCACCTAGCGCGCTAATGGAATCAGGCAAATGAACGAAACTTCGAAGGGCACTCGGATAAAGCCAGCATGGGCCAACAGCAGCAGTGGCGGCGGCGGCGGCGACGGAAGTCAAAGTTTGCGCTGCAACTCTTCCCCTGATTCAGAGGGGGCCTTTTTTGGTTGATGGCGCCCGCGTTGTGTGAGCGCGTTTGGAGGGGGAGCAGGATGATAAAATTTCGGGCTCATCCAAGTGGAGGCGGCCGCGCTCGCCAGCGCCACCTTGTTGCCGGCACTTCCGGGCAACAAGATGACAGGAGGGTTATCTCTTTGCTCCATGTTGGCTCTATTTTTAGCCCCATTGTTTGGAGCGAGTAGGTTGGATTTAGCTGGTCGAGCAAATTCGTTTAGATTTGGATATATATTTATAAATCAAGCCGCGAATGCGAATGGGTGGCGATTATTCCGGCTTAGCAATCATTAATTTTAATTGTTCATTATTCGCAGACGGGAGGGGGCGAAATATTCGTCCGTTCAGGCGTAACGAGATCCAGCNCTGAGCTTTGGAGGGCGCCTAGCTCCGTTCGCGACTGGCGCTCGCTCAGGGAGGCCCAATGCAATCAGTGCGCATGGAGGTTTTGTTTCCATTTGCTGCGAGGCGTCTGAGGGGAAACACTTGTTTTCAGCCGAGCGCAAGTGGCGCCACCAGCCTAACGAGTTATCGGTCCTCCCAAATGGGAAAGCGGAACAAGCTGGCCCGAAAAGCAGCTGAACACAGCTCCTTTCTTGCCCTCTAATGGGCAACTTGTGCGCTCGAAAACCAGCGGCGCACGTAAATTATCATATTAATGTGGCGGCGGCGGCGGCGGCGGCGGCAGCAGCAGCAACAACAACAAAGAGAAGGACGGGCGAGTGTCTGGCAGGAAGTGGCGAAAATAATATTATTTCAACCATCATCAAGCGAGCGGATCAGATTCGCGCCATTGTTGCTCAAAGTGCTCACTTTTGCCCGCATCCTGGCCACGCGAACCCTGGATGGCTGATGAGGGATTCACATGCAATAATTGGAAAGCCCAATGTCGTTAGCTCCATTGTTGGCCCAAGAGGTTGCGCCTGGAGCTACAACAGCTTCCGCCCTAACAACTTGGCGCCTCCTCGGTTTGTTCACCTCTGGAAAGACTACGACTGATTATAGAGGGCGACGGGCAGGTGAGAGTGGAGAGAGACGGTGAGCTACATTTCTGACAAGTGTTGATGTTGTGTAGGTGGAGTAATGCATTTTGCGGCCCCAGAAAAGGACGCTTGAGGCTGGACAGTGGAAGGGGGCGCAAATGCAACTGCAAGTGCGACTTTGCCCCCGTTGCCAAAGCTGTATATTGGATGCAAATGACAGCGCAGTCTGTTAGCCAGAATCTCGATGGCTCTTCGCTGGCCAATGCGCTAGTTAGCCAGTGAAGCAAGAGAATGGCGAGTTTGGCCGCCAATTAGTGTCCATCCAGCGTGCAACTGTTTGTCTCTATGCCTCATCTTGGGCCAGTTCCAACTGTCTCGCCAAAACAAGTGGCCATTTGGAAGGCGCACAACTTCGTCCCCTCAACTCGGCCCATCTGCATACTTTCGGCCGCAATATTGATCATCTAGCTTGAAGCTGAATACTGATGAGTCCTACGAGTGGCTCGCTTCTGGAGTCAAGTTCACATCGTAACTCTAAGGCGAGCGCACGAGCTAAAGTATACGACTTGCCAAGGGCTCACTGGCTGGTTGGCCATTGAAGCCATCAGCTCACTTCCATGGCTAAGTTTGTGCCCCGCAGCGAGGGCCAGCCTCTCGCTGGGGCTCAATTGGGCTTGCTGGCCCGAATGATCGATCAATTCCGGCTGAGCCCCCGCGTGGCAAGGCCATTGAGAGAGAGAGAGAGAGAGAGAGAGAGAGGGGGGGGCGATTCCCTTGCTGGCAACACAATTGTGAATGGGCCGCCCGCCGACCCTTTTGTCTGGCGCCCGCCGAATGAGCTCCGTTTAGCTCGCTCACCCTACTTGATGTTTGCTCTGGCCCCCGACCAGGTTGGCCCACTGAACGTCCTAATTGAGTTGCAAAATTTGACGACTCGACCNGGCGGCCGAGAGCCGTCATATTGCTCGTGCAGCTTGACTTCGAGGGGGAGGAGATCCATCTTTCCCACGTCCAGGCTGCGTCCAAGCTCGGGGGATGAGTTTAGTTTCTGGCCAGGAAGTTGGGCGATGTTGGAGATTCGCTCGCTGTTGCAATGGCGCCGACTGGGCTCGTTTCCCATGTCGTCCGTAGTGCACCAACCGTAGCGCAACAACACAAGACGAATGGACGCTGAGTTTGCGAGCAAAACGCTCGAGTTTTAATAATCTAAATTGCTTCTTGCCCGAAACAAATCGCCCAACGGTGCAAAGGCTGTGCGACATGCAGTAGAGGCGGAGCCTCAAGGCGCTCGCGGCACCTGGCAAACTTGCGATACCTGGCCTCTAGTGGGCTGGCTGGCGTTGTTTGGTCTGCGGCCAGAGTGGCCAACACTAGACTAGCTAGCGGGCGAGCTTTCTGGTCGCCTATATTTACCGCCGTTGAAAATGACAGTGCCAAGTGCGAGCCCCATGCCAGGCGAGCGGGCAAGAGCAAAACGAATTCTCGTACAACGGATATTGGATATTGGCAGCAACCAGCAAGGAGGGAGGGCGACCGAGATGGTGACGTCTGCGCGGCTGGACAGGCGGAGCTCCTCTAAACTCTGACAAACGTATCCACTGCCAATCGGCCGACTCTCGTTTTGCTAAGCAGACAGCCACCACAAGTAAAAATCTGTCTCTCGTGCAAGCTCGTCGGAAAATTAAGGGTTGCAGAATGGTGAGGAGTTTTGGGAGGAGGGACTCCTGACGGCCATTCGAATTAGACAACCTGCCTGACGCCGCCGCAGCTTCTTAAGCAAAATAGTCGGCCTCACTCTGGGCTCCCTGATTGGTCCTTGTCCGACTCGGGGAGCCAGAAATGTGGCATATGTTCATCTTAGAAAGTCGAGCAAGAGCGGCAGGCGGACAGACGCGACCAGAGCTGGAGGCAGNTGGTGGATTTCAGCACCATGCTGGCCGAGATCCAAATTAATACCAGCTCGTCTACGAGCGGATCATCGCTTGGCCGGTGCTGCAACTTACCAGCGGCCGAGGGATGCATGCAACCANAGGAGCAGCCTTAGGCCGGCAAAGAATCCTCACCCCCGCGGTTTTCAGTGCGCGCGAGCCGTTGGACCTTGAATGCAATCCAGAGGCTGGCGGCAAGAATGGCTGAGGGGGCAGCTTGGCGAGAGAGGCCTGAATTTCCCTCAGCTCGCTTCGTTTCCCCTCGCCAAAGCCAACAGTGCGAAGTCAGAGCTAGCCTCTCTCCCTCTGGATTTTCGGCCTCGCTCGCTGGCGGCATTAGTTTTGCGATTGCAAGCGATAAGATGGAGATAGATTTGCATGCTCACGCTTGGTGTAAATTTGCAACTGTCACACGGAGGCAAAAAGAATCTCGCGGCCAAGCAAGGCAGCCGGGAGCTCAGGCGCTAGACGCCTCCAATGGGCCACTCGGCAGCCTCTATCTCGGNCATCATCTCTTAGACTAGCAAATTTCGCGCCCAGCTGCCGCGAGCTCCATGGGAGCCGCTGCAATCGGACCCGCTCCACAATTGGCGCCAAAACCCCAACCCTCTCGGCCCGCCAACAACAAAACAAACGCAGATATGAAACTAGATGGCCGGAGTTGGTAGTTCGATTTCACCGCTCCTTTCTGGCTGGCTATTTGGCGGCTTCCAGAGCGAAAGAGAGGTGCCCACCAGTGACCTTTCTGANTGAAAATGGGCTCGGCCAAATTACCCTGCGCGCGCTTTCGAGGCAACCCAGAGCGGGGAGTCCAAATTTGACTCGTTTTGAGAGCCAGTGTCGGCCAATGATATTGTGGCTCTGGAGAAACAAATAGGCTAGCCGAGTTCTGCCACTCGACTGGGCCAGCCTCTGATTTTTCGGCTTCATTCGAGCGGCGGCGCGATTGGAAACCAGCTCACTGCTGCCAGCATCCAAGTAAGCTCTAAACTCATGCAAAATTCATCACCATTAAAGTGGAACACTCTGCCCAGTTGTCTAGCTACTTCAACTTCTTCGCCTAACTTGTGTGCGAGTTGCAATTCTAGACAAACTATTAACCTGAACGGTCTCAATTCATTGGCCTCAGGAGAGCCGAGCCGCACCTATGCGAGGGTTGGCAGCCAGCAAACGAGAGCNATCGTCTCACTGCGGGCGCCATTGTGCTACCGCAAGGGCAACTTTGCTCCGAGCTCTCGCAGTTTTGTTTGGCGAAGAAAGGGGCCAATTGGGCGCATGATGGATCAGCGCAGCGACAACAGCGACGGCCATACAACAGGAAACTCACCTCAAGAGGCTGACGCTTCTTCTCTTCCTTCAAAATGGCATCCCTTGGCTGTTTGGTAATTGACGAGCTCGTTGAAAAGTGGGGGAGGGGGAGTCCACTTGAGGCAAGAGGCGTGTCAATCTCGCTCGGGGTTCCGCTCAAAAGGGAGCTAGTTTGGCTAACTTTGCAACCTTCGTCTGGAACCGCAAGCCGTGCCAGCTGCACAGCTGGCTGGCCGCAATTTGTCTGCCCGCTCGCCCGGCTATCACCAAAGGCTGATTTTCTTCAAGTTTGCCCTTCCAGTTTGAGAGGCGCTTGCAGGGTGAAAATGTAACTCGTCTCTAGCTTGCGCACCAGATTCCTTGGTCGCCGTTTCATGGACTTGAATGCAAGCCAACTCAGTCGCCCACTTGGCTCCTCTCGCTCTCTCTCTCCTTCCGACTCAAGCCTAAACTCGCGTCGCCTCCCACCAGCCAGCTCTTGCTCGCTTGCGGGCCAGTCTCCCTTTGGCCAGCCAGTGGCTGGCTCGCTGGTCGCTGAAGCCAGCCAGCCGGCCTGGCTCAGTTTGGCCGGAAAACAAAGAGTGGCGGCGCAAGCGCAGCCCCATTGCGCTCGGCTGCCTCTGCCCGTCCGGCCGCCTCCAAGCGCCAGCGCCAGGCGGTCTGGCCGGCTGCGCCAGGGCCACAGCTGCGGGCGAGACATCAGGCTGCCGGCGCCATCGATGCTTTGCTGGAAGGGCCGCGGAATGCCATTGGCAACACGGGCTTGCCACACTGGCGCCCAACGACAACAATAACAAATTGAATCGGCTTCCATTGATTCGCGCACGAGTCCGCCGGCCCCAAAGGCGTTCGCGCCCGCCACTTCCGCAGAACTCATCCCCTCCGCTTTGGGGGCGGATTGGCGCGAGCTCGGCCGCGTTGGCCAATGGTCGCAATCGCTCGTCTGGCCAACCCAGCCTCTCTGGCCACCGATAGGAAGTGGATGGGGCCGGCCACTCGGGCGGCCTCATCCCAGGCGGCACCGTGGGTCTCTTAGCTGGCATTAGCTTCACATGAGCAAACCAATGACAATCACTCTTGAATTTCCAGCCTCGGCCACTTCGGACGTGGAGACTAGCTTTGGCGGGCTGATATCTCTGCGGCTGATCTAAAATGGCCATTCCAGCATGCTGCCCGGCGGCAGCGGCCAGGCAGAAGCGTCGCCGCTGTTAGATAACATTTTGGCGAGAGCAAACCCTGTTGGCTCAGCTCTAGTCTCACCTGATTCAAGCAGATTTTTTCCTCTCCCTCTCTGCCTCTCGGTGCCCCTGCTCTTGGGCCCAGCTCGCTCGGCGCTGCCTCTTGCTGCAAGTGCAGAGCAGCGAGCCGAAGCTAGGGGCTAATTCTGTGCCGGATTGATGTATCGATGTGCAAGCCGTGAGCGCAACGGTCACCTCGGGGGCGCCACTGCGAGGGGCTAGCCTAATCCAAGTCCGCAAAGGGCGCACTGGCAGCGCGCAAATGGTGCCAGCCAGACGGTGGATCCATTTGTTGGCGCTCCTGATGCGCCGGCCAGGAGCCAAATCTGGCCCGCGAACTCCCAAGCCCGTCTAGGTGGCTAGCAGTCAAACAATGAAACTTATCATCAGCCAGGCCGCCGACAGCCTCTCGGGCCGCGTTAGCCGCCCAAAGAGGCCAACTTGGAGCAGGCAGAAGTGGGGGCGAGCTGGTTGGCTTACGTGCGCTCTCTCGAGGCGCCATCGAAACCAATGAGGGCGCGCGAAGCAGCGGCTTTGGGCGGCCGGAGTGCTGGGCCAACCGGACCATTTGATACAGGCTGCCATTTTGGCCGGCAAAACCTGGCCACGAGCGGGCAACTCTCAGTGGCCCAGAAATAAACAGAGGCTGATCCAATTGTTTGACTAGCGGCGGCGTCCGCGTTTGCGGCTCAACTCGAGATTTCGGCCGCTATAATTCAACTGCAATTGCGACGCAAAGCCAAATGCTGGCCCATTACTGCGCCTGGCCAACATTTGGCAGCCAACTAGATGGACAATCTTGCGCCACCACCGCTTAGCTTCAATTCCAAAAACCATCGCCCACTTTGGTCCAACTTCAACTCCAACTCCAATCCATCCTGGCTAAGCTTGGCGGCAAAAGTTTAATGAAAGGAAGCAGTTGGCCGGCTCGCTGACTAATATAATCAATCGGCCAGTTAGTTATGAGTTTTAGGAAATTTATGAGCCCACGAAATGCGTTAACAGTCGATGGGAACAGCCAGCGTAGTGTACTCAAATTCAGCCAGGTTAATGCGCTTCAACTTGCACTTTGTTTCAATGCCGGCCAGCCGGTTTGTTCGAGCGGCGTCGCATTGGTTGCGATTGGGGATTTTAGCCGAAATTCGAGACAGTAAGAGAGGAGGATTTTAATCCCAGCCACCAAACACAGGGCTGCTTTCGCGCGTCCTGATCTATATTTAGCGCCAGCGTGGTGGACGCGCAGAGGTGCGCGCAATGGCTCCATTGTGCGTTATCCTTATGGAGCATAGCGACTTTTGCGACTCTCGCACGAGCAATTCGTGGGCCGCGTTAGCCAGAGTTAATATCATTATTTGCAAGGCACAACTCTTACATGCAATGCAAATGTGCCCTCCCAACTGAGATTGTCAAGGCTAGATGGTAATTTTATTTAATTTCAACCACTCGGCCCTACTGCTGCTGCTGCTGCTGCTGCCGCCGCCGACGAGCGGGGAGGCCTCGAGAGGAGACAATGGGCGTGCACTTGGCCCATGTTATTGGCAACATATCATAACCGGGATTCAGTGAGAGTGTGGTCCCCTACTAACCAAGTTGCGCCCCTTGGACACTCAGTGGGGCCAACCAATTCGGGCGGCGCTCGGCTGAATCCGCTCGCTAGCCGCCGGCTTGGATTCTAGCGGGCGCGGCCAAGCGGATTGTTGCCATTTCCAAGATGGA
>Ga0058699_1000044_pt1 | contig 25995 bp, 24 predicted proteins | sample AgamicAtPe_FD_55078 | JGI IMG/M metagenome (GOLD analysis project Ga0058699, IMG submission 55078) | Agave microbial communities from Guanajuato, Mexico - At.P.e | ecosystem: Host-associated > Plants > Phyllosphere > Phylloplane/Leaf | place: Guanajuato, Mexico | collected 2012-10-15 | reverse complement strand
TTGTGTATCCGTATTTGAATTCAAAATATGTGCTCATCGTTTCCTCCCACGGTTGTAGTTTGTGCGCCAACAAAGCATTTGATCCACAGGTGTGTAAGGTATACCCGAGGACAAAAATAGATTCTCAGCAAAGTGCTCGATCCCCAGCATCCAGGATATTGAGGGCTCAGACGGGTATGGCGATCGTTGTTGAACTTGATCCCCCTACCAGCACTATATGGATTTCAACTTATCAGTCGGCTCCCCCTACTCCATCCAGAAGGTATTGGGTGCCCGCTATCGTTGTGATGAATATCCCGACAACAAGCATGATAGAGTTCAGATAGTCTATCCTGATTTTAATATCGACAACATATAGGAGTAACGGTTAAAGGAGTGGGCTATGAGCCTAGTCACTATCATCATCTCCTGTCTCTTTATCCAAATCGCCTACCTTGCGTTGGCGAAGGGATTTGATTTGAACGGTCCACCTGAACCAGGGGAAATCCAGCCAATCGCTGAAGTTACGGTAAACATTCCTCCAGATCACCATGATGCAAAACAGATTATGACTACTGCAAACAGAACTCCAAGAGTATCACCAAGGTTCTATGAGAAAGTCAATGCCCTTTTTAAAATATTGGAAATCTGTGATACGGATGATTTTGACATCAACAAGATCAAGCTTCCAGATTCGTTTGCGGCTCAAAATAAAGCAATGTTGGCTCTGACCAAGGTGTCAAGCTCTAACTTGATAATGGAGAAAGACTTAGTTAGATTTAAGAGGGTGATCAAAAATTGTAGATCTATCTCTGATAAAATCCGAGCCCGAAGCGAGGCGATAATGGGTACCGAGAGTGAAATGAGTGGAGGAACAATAGAGGAGTTGAGGAAATCCCTCAATAGTTCACCGTTTGATGGTATGAGAGATAGATTTGTCGGCTGGTTGAGACCTAGTAGAAAGAGAAATCAACCTAACGATGCAAAACGCAATCCAGGGCGGGAAAATGGTAACCTACATAGGCATGCACACACGACAACAGAAGCTGAAATATCGGATACCAAACGAGATAATCAGACAGAAACAACAAGACTTATCGAGTTCCTATGATGCGCTCGCGCTGAGCAACTTGATCCGACGGCCAAAATGGAAATCAGACTCTGTTTATGTAAATCAATCAACTTTCAACAACCTTAAGGCTGTGTCGCACCAAATACTGCTTCTTACATAGATAACACCCCATGTGCAAGTTCTGAACCACAAAGTTGTCTCGCTGTTAGGGCGATATTTCCTGATCAATATCGAGTGAGGAACCGGAAGCAGGCCGACAAGTGTGCTATCCTGTATGAATTTTATAGCCTCAAGTTCGTTAACCTGATCACTATAGAGATTGAATGGTTCTAGTTGTGGTGACAGAACAGAGATCATCCTTAGGATAGTTGGAAGAGGTAGAGTTTGCTTCCATCGTTTCACCCATTCAGGGTTGATTTTCCAACCAGTGAGGCTTNAATTAGTTTCTAGGCTGAGATCGTAGCTTGTGGCTTGAGTCTGATCCTTGACCATGACCTCCTCAAGTTCAAAATCATCCGGAGCAGTATGCTTGCTTCCGTGATGAGATTTGTCGCAGTAATCGCCATTGTCTTGATGATTTAGTTGATAATCGGTGGTTATTGCACCCCCTTCTAAGCTTTCAGGCGCCGATTCGAACTTTGGGGCTCCGTTTATGGAATCATACAAGTGAGTCGGTAGAGTAACTCGATGAATATCTGGAGTCTTGACGAGGGACACTTTCTTCTTACTCGACTCGAGTTTGTTGGCGCCATTAGAAGAAACAGTGGCTCTCATTTCACTAAAACTTGATGCTGCTGGAATCTCGTGAATAGGTTTGACGATACTAAGCGGATTGGTGTCGTTGCTTTTACACGACGGATTGGCCACCTCAAGCGATTTGATTAAATCCCTTTTTGTGATCAACTTTCTGAGCACTTTCTGGATTCCAGAATGAGATGTTGGTAAATTTGCAAGTTTTGAAAAAGCTTCCTTTTTAGTCAGGATAACATAGACGAGGTTCGCATTTCCGTCGTACTGATATTGGATAATGTTATTCATGGTTTCCAATAAAAACGTAACTAGATGATGATAGTTAGGTTCCGTAAATACAACGTAAGCTGACGAAAATATTTCAAACAATTGCATCAAACACTTGCTCGCCATCATTGACAGTGCCTTCAGATAAGGACTAATATTAACGATTATTGTTAATAGAAAGTCGAAGAGCTGATTGAGGTTCTGTCCATGTAAGATGAGCCTGTGGAATATAACGATCGTGAGGTCGGCATGGGATCCTGAGAATGTTGGCGAATCAAATAGTATGTTGGTCTCACATGGTTTGTTAAGCCAAACTCCGAAGTTCCTTTCTCCGCTCAGCATCAATAAATTGAACACCCCCAAATGAATCTGGGCACTTTTGGTTTGATCCAGAAAGTTCTGATCAAGATTGTATAATATTGGCACAACAATATTAAGAACATCACCAGTTTTCAACAGATGACTCATGAACTTCTTGTTCAAATTGCAAACTCTCCAAAACAGGACCAATAGCTCTTGATTGAAGTTTATTCGCTTGCTCGGACTCATAAGAGATCCTTGATCAAAGCAACTATTTAGTAACCTGCTAAATCCATCGATAATAAAGTCGAAATCTTCCTTCCTGTGGATTCTTGACATGTACACGATGAACAAATTCTTATCATCGTCACCAAGACTGCAAGGACTAGATTCTTTACTAGATTGATAATCGAGCGTTGCGATCAGAATTTGCAACGCTAGTTCCACCAATTCTTCACGGGTATCTTGAAATAACAAATAATTGAATGGTATTGACTTACATGGCTTGTATACAAATATCGAATTCAAGAGAGAGGCGAATATCGGGAGAACGTGTCGGTTGTCCGATGATGCAAAAATCTCTATCCAGTAGTTCCTCTTATCAATCGCATCTTTTGGGGTCTCGTATAATGTCGTGCTCAAACAAGCTAGGAGAAGTCTCAGTAGATCTGATCTAATATTGTCATATTGAGTAGTCGAGTTGATTTTTGATTCGAAACCAACTCCTGGTTCCCATATATAATCACAAGTGACCAGTGATTTCAAGTCCTCGGGTGGAGCATCGATAGCTGTTGACAAATAACTATCCGAGCGTGGCAGAACCGTGAACTCGGGACAAAAAAGAAGATCGCAGATTGAGATTATGAGCGATCTTGCCAAGTTTTCACCATCCTCGACCAAACTGTCAGCACGGGAACTTCCCCTAAGAGGACTCAGGTTGACCAGATTTCCTGGGTACCTGTTTTCGCAAAGATCAGTGGAAACGCCGACATCCTCATCACTGTTCAAGAGTGTTTCAGTCGCCGAACAATTGTAGGCTTTGCTTGATCGTGACCCGGAAGGAAGATACGAGCGGTAATCGATTCTGGCTGATTTCTTAGGAAAGATGAGTTGAGGTTCATTGCGTGGCCCACTCGCGTCACACAAGTGGTTTTGGATGAAGAAGTCTCTCCACAATTCATCTTCGAAGGCGCAAGGTACCAGCTTGGTTAGGATCCGTGTGGCATTGAGAACGGCGTTCTGTTGACTAGAAGTGTTACATAAAGTTCCAGTGGCTAGACGTAATCTCTCGATCATCTTATAGGTCAGGGTGGCAAAATTTCTGGGAGATCCGTCACGTAGCATACGGACCTCCTGAACGCTGACGCTCCCGATAATTAGAGCAGCGCTTGTCGCATCCTCTAGCCAGAATTGAGACCAAAATTTATCATCATTGACGCTGATAGGATCCGCTGATATGTTGAGGATTATAATTGCGTTTCTGAGGCTAGATTTCGTGTTTCGGATTCCCATGATGAGNAAAACGCGCGTGGCATGAACTCATCAATCAATTTCATAACTCCCAGAGATCGATCTATACTGGTCCAATAAAAACTGTGAGTTTTGCTATCAGCTTGTTGGTGAGGAACTGTAGATCTTTCTCAGGCATTTGATGCCATAATATAGAATTTCTTCATTAGTGCACATGACTAGAGGTACGACTCCCCTTCTGTGGCGAGGTTTCGAAAATGGTATCGTTCTCGACAAATAATTGTCGGGACAAAGATATGACTGATTCTCCAAACATGTCTATACTCAATTCATCTATGTTCGATGTTAGGTACAGAAGTAGTAGGATTCNCGAAAAGCACATCTAAGCAGCTGTAGGATATAGCCAGATCGCGACTTCAAAACAGATGTAAAACGCAGAACATATGTGACATGATTCTCGCAGGTCGCGAGGCTTTTATAATTCGCGCCGGCGGTCGCCCGCGCAATGTGTACATATTGTTGTGTTGAAGAGGAAAGTTATGCCCGCGGACGGATTTAGGTCTGTCAGTAGATGTCGAGATTTCGGTAAATCGACACCTAACTCGCCACGACCCAATATACTACCCCACTCTTCGATCAAGGCCGTCATATTATTGATCTTCAATTTTGTTCAGGATAAGCAAGCATGGCCAAAGTACATGTTGTGAATGTTGTCGTTCTAGACAACCCCTCCCCCTTCCTGAACCCATTTCAGTTCGAAATCACATTCGAGTGCATAGAGGACCTGAAAGAGGACCTTGAGTGGAAGATTATATATGTAGGTAGCGCTGAGAGCGAAGAATACGACCAGACCCTAGACACCGTCTATGTCGGACCTGTACCTGAGGGCCGGCATATGTTCCTCTTCAAAGCTAATGCCCCAGACGCTGGCCAAATACCCGTGGAGGATGCCGTCGGTGTGACGGTCGTACTCCTCTCGTGCTCTTACCGAGGTAAAGAATTCTTAAGAGTCGGATATTACGTGAATAATGAATACGTAGATGCAGAATTAAGGGAAAATGCGCCAGCGAAACCATTGTTNGACAAACTACAAAGAAACATTTTAGCCACAAATCCCCGTGTGACGAGGTTTAAAATTGATTGGGACTAACTCAACCGTTGCCTTTGCTGTTAAATACGCGTGTAAACTAGTGTATAAACGGACATGATTCTAACAGTGTTTGCTATTCATGAACATTTATATGGCCGCATCAGATAAATTTGACATAATTTTCAGGCAGTAGACCCCTCTGACCGTTCCTTTCAAGGGTCCCAACAAGCCAGTTTACCTCAGCAGACTGACGAACTGTAGGTGCAGTTTTAGGGAAAGATTTGGTTAGCATGCAAAAACCTCTTACCCTAAATCATATTCATGGGCAACCACTCCAACTTACCATCATTTATAATTTCATTGGGACCAAAGGATAGTTCTGATTCTGTGTCGCCTACGCAGGCATAGAGTGTAACAACTTTGTTCGATCGATATGGCACCTTATTTGTGTTCAAGGCATAGTAAGGGAAAGAATTCATCGGGTTGGGGCTATTATATCGTTCACCAAGAGGACCGCAGGTCAGGCTCCCTGATGAGTAGTTCAAACTATTTGTATGGCTGGGATGGTTGTCCAGATAACCTAGGTAATTCATAGAGTTATTCATAGAACCACCTAAATGCTGATAGGCTTGTTCTGCTGGAACTATCAAGGCTTGATCGAATGAGTAGGTTTTCATGTCATTTATGGGCCTTATGTCCATAGGGGCAATGGAGTTCGATATGAAGGGGGCTTGGCGACTAGTGTGGTCATAGCTTTTGAGAGCAAATTGAGCGAGATCATTGCTACCATTCTGAAACTTGAACGGTTTGTTAGGATGGCCGGTGTTGATGGTGGGGGCAGAGGATGGTAGATTGTGGTACTGTTGATTGGGAAGCCCAAGGCCGAAACTATCATCATGATTAATTACATGATTGATGGNTCTACATCGGTTAAGTTGAGAAGAATCTGGGTATGGTTGTTGGGGATGATTCATTCTTGGGTCATTGAATATAGAGTCGTATTCCTCAATAAGAGTATTGGCAACAACGTTTGAGTACTTGATTTCCATAATTGAAAGAACATTCTCCTCTGGTCCCCGCATGAGGGTAGGCGCAAAGCAGATGCTCAGGTTTGAAACTGTCATGAGGTTCTTTTGAGAGTGACTAGCGACTCTCCTGAGATGTTCAACAAGTATTTTGAGCAAAGTGAAGTTTTCAACCGGTAATTGCTGTATCAAGTTCTTGATTTTGTTTCTCCTAGTTTCAGTTTTCTCTATTTCTGCATAAAGGAGCTAGTTTTAGTGAGANTTCGCTAAGAGTGATCGAATGATATTAGGTATACTTACTAGCCGCTTCTATTATCGACGGATGGAAGTTATATGTCATCAATGGCTCAGAAAGATTTCTCAGATAATTTTTCAAGGCACTAGTGATGGTTTTAGTTTCCCACTCTATCGGATCACTGAAGTCAGGCATCGTTACACGACCCGTCGTCGGATCATAATTCTTTCGATCGAGGCACATTTGCAATAGTCTAGCCACACGAGAGTTTACTCCACCTATTCTGTAGAGACCTTGGTCATCTAAACCCCTAGCCTCAATGATTTCAATACACTTTCTAACGAAACAATGACCAAGCTCATCTAAATGGCACTCCTGTTGCTGTTGGGGCGTTTGTGGTGGGGTTGGCTTCATGTTANTCGAGTGATTTTGTTGCTTATCCTGTTGGTGAGTATTGTTACTGTTGCCGCTCCTCATGAGCTGATTTGCAGCTGCTGCACCTGTATAATTAGGGGACTTTGAAGCAAGGACTTTGTTCATTGTATCAAATTGTCTCTATAATGGAAATGGCCGGCTCAAATTCTAGCAGAATTGAGCGGATAAGATTATTGTTAACTCTGGGCTGGTCTAATTTGCAGAAATAAGTAAGCAAGGAATAAATGCAACAAATTGATGGATTGTCTCTGAAATGACCTAATATGGCTCATTCTGTGGCATCGAAGATAAGATAATTGTGTAGGGTAGGTGAGAGATAACTGATGTTACTTCTTCCAAATGTGCCAGTTATTTTCATGTAAATGTATGCGAATCCTTGTTGAGACTGGAACGATAGCAATCTAAGGACATTCATCTTGTACCAGAAACNACAAGTGACAGCCTATGGATGAGTTAACGGCCGACACTTGAGACAGTTAACAAGCTTGGTGCCATGAGCATGTCGCAAGATGCTCATAACGAGTTGCTTGCACCAAGACGTTGTGGAGCGATATGAGACAATTATTGGGAGCTTCTCGTTCAGTAACCGAATAGAATTCTTGGTGGCGGAATATTTTCCCTCGCAGATTGAGCTCGAGTTTTATGGATTTTTGGTTGGTAGAATTTTTGATGATTGAACTTCTCGAGCTAGATTGCTTTTGATTCTTGTGCTTTCTTATGCCAATTGGATAACGGCACGAGCATCGCCAACCTCTGAGGCTTTTTAAGATCCGCTGCTTTCGCAATGTAGCTTTAATTGGAGTGGAAAATCTGAACTGCCTCACAAGAACGCCAGAAGTGAATAATTGAATTTGGCAAGAATATAACAGTAAAAAATTCAAATTTACGCGCTAGCGCAACCAATCATGCCTTACTCTGTGTTCGACGGAACCTAAGCGCCGCTTTTTAATGGAATCCCCTCTATAATCGTACGAATAAACTATTCAATGATTCGACCGAGATCCATCCGATATTTGCTGAATATCGTCAGGTATTAGAACAAACTTTCTCCAAGATGTCTAGCATAGATGTCAAGGTGCATCCAGTTGTACTATTCAATATAATTGATTCATTCGAGAGACGTTCAAGGAAAACGCCGCGCGTGTTTGGCACATTGTTGGGTAACGTGGACAAACTTGGCAATGTTGAGGTTTCAAATTGTTTCGTTGTACTATATCGTGAAAAAGATGGAGAGCTGTACATGGATTTAAATTTAGCACGCGAATTAGGAGACCTACATAAAAAAGTTAACCCAAATGAGGTAATCGTTGGTTGGTTTGCGGTTGGACCAGGCAGCAACGATGATTACGCTTTCCTCCTCCTAGAATATTATTCCCGTGAAACAGCAAACCCAGTCCACCTATGTGTAGATCCAACAACGGATAAGGGCTTGGATGTTAAAGCATTTGTATCGACAAACTTTGGTGTGCCGAGTGATGACAACAAGTCACGGGGTACAATGTTTTCGCAGGTTTCATCGCTATCAATTGTTGCCGGCTACGACACNGAGTTGGTTGCTTTGAAGGCTTGTGCAAACAGTATAACGGAGCCAGAGGGATTACCAATCGATTGTGAGCTAAACACAATTCTAAAATCGTGTAGCGAGATTACAAATTTATTGACAATTGCGCTAAAATTTATTGATGAAAAAATACTTGNCGCCTCAGCGGCTTCAAGGCCGGCGAACAGTAACGATATTGGTAGGCAGCTTATGTCAATGGTTGAGAACGTAATCCCGCTTGACGCGCAAAACGCCGAAGCCATGAATGCCGTCCTCAAGGATCTACTGATGGTAATTTACCTGGCCAATTTGGGGAAGACACAATTGATGTTGAACGAGAAGTTGGTTTTATCATAAAAGTGCACACTCTTTGCCTCCCCTGTAAGAGCATACCTTATAGAGACTTGCTACATTTTTGAGAGCCGCCGAATGNGGNNTATTCCTGCCAAAGTGCGAATGGAGAGCACGAGACCAGATTGGCGCTTTTCGAGTGGGAGTTTTGAGGTTGGTTAGAATGTTTGGGGCGATTGAATGAGGTCAGATTGAAGGGGAGGGGAGACAGCAAGGGCAAGTTAGCGGGCAAAGATTCAAGTCTTGTCGGCTGGCAGATTGAATTGGACGACGAGAGCGACAGTTGTTTTGCTGGCCTCGGTTTTAAGCTGGGTTCGTCATCTCAATTTAAGCATTCACCGCGTGCCTTTGATAATGATGAATTGAATCACTCAGAGAACACGGATGAATACTCAATTTGCATGACTCGACTCTTCGAGCTTGAGGCGGGGCGGTTGAGTTTGTGTTGGTTGCAATGGTTTGCGGCTGGCGCTGTTCCTGGGCCTCCTGGCCGCGCGCCCAGGCCATCNATGGGCGAGCTCTCGGCGCTGGAGTGGAGGAGGGTCAATCTTGAGATGGTGTGGCTGGCCGGCGACCTTGCGGCTGACGAAGCTTGAGTGGCTGAGTGCGCGCGAGCCGTCCGGCCGCCCGCCTAGCTCGTGACAATTTGAGTGCTAAATCTAAGTGCTCGGCGGCTCGTGCGAGTGCCTTCGTGTGGCGAGAAGCCAGCGCTGGTGGTGATGTTGGTTGGTTGCGAGGTTGAAGCTTCACTGATGACGTCGCCGAAGCGAATGCCAATTGAACGTCAAACTGGCAACCTATTTATGCGCTCCAACTCTCGTTATCTCGCTCGCTGGCACCGGCCGAAATTGAACTGGAGTGGGGGCTCCCCGCTCGGGCCGGCCAGCCAAGCCGGCGGCGCTGTTGGCCCGTCTGACGGGCGGATGGAGTGCGCGCGAGCGTGTGTCTGCGCGTCTGACGGGCCGAGGAGCGCGCGGGGAATTAGTGGCCCTGGTTGGCGGCGAGCTGGGCTCGAGTTGCGCGAGCTGGCTGCCTGGCTGCCGCTCGCTTCGGCCGGCGAGAGAGACGGCGGCAAACGGGGAAAACGGTGGCTCTTCCTTTCTTGCGCCCGCCCAACAACTACCGGCGGCGCGACCAATTCCAGCCCCTAGGAGCGAGCGCGGCGGCCGCCCGTTAGTGTTGCGCGCGCGCGCTCTCTCTTTCCCTCTCTCTCTCTCTCTCTCTCGCTGTCATTGCGGCCGCCGCTGTTGCGCGAGCAGCTCGCGCGAGCCGTCCACTCGAGCGCGCGCCAGCTACGTGCAAGCCCGGGGGGCTTCGGCGCATTCTGGCCGCTTGCTCGCGCGAACTCGCGACGGCGCTATAGGCGGCGCGCGCCCAGATCCGCGCGCGAGATTCGCGGCGGCAGCGGCAGCCGCCAGAGATGATATCTGGCCGGTAAGTGATTGGCGGCGCTGCTGCCAGTCGGCGGCGCCGGCCGGAGCGGCACGCACTGGGCCACTTCCGCGCGCAGTCCGCGGAGGCAGCCTAGGCGAACTTGGCCCACTCAGGCGGGCGCCAATTGCGCCCATGTTGGCGGCGGCGGCGGCGGCGGCAACGGCGAAGAGCGCGCCTCTGCGAAGCCGCGCGCAAGCAAGCCAGCTCAGCTCAGCTCAGCTCAGCTCGGCTCGGCTCAGCGCAGCGCAGCCGAAGAAGCGAGAGCGCGCGCGCGCACGACCAGCCGGATATTGGCGGCCGGAGATGGTGAACTTTGTTTTGTCTGCGGAAGCTGAGTGGGCCAACCAAAAAGAGTCGCGTTGGCCGAGCTCGTGCTCGTGCTCGTGCTCGTGCGCCTGCGCAAGAGTGCGGCCGCGCGCCCACTGGGAGCCAAAATGGCCGCCAGCCAGCCAGCCAACCGGCCGGCTGTTGTGCAACTGAACCAAGCTCGGCTCAACTGGAGCGCCGGCCGCCGGCCCTTTTCAAGTTCGTGCTTCCCGTTCGCGCTTCCCAAGTCGAGCGTGCAAATCGGAATGGCTCGTATAATGGATTAAATATGCAACATTCGGCCCGAGCCGCCGCCGCCGCCGCCGCTCCACTCTGCGCCCGATCGGCCGGCGAGCAGTTCGGTGGGCGGCCAATAAGTGGCAGTTTGGGCGCCGCTCGCCAGCTCATTAAGCGAGTCCGCGGCTCGCCGCCAAACCTGGCCACTCCGGGCGGCGCCGGACGAAGGGGCTGGCCGGCTGCTCCGTCCCGTCGGCAACAAATCCGCGCCCGCCCGCCGGCCGCCAGCACTGAGGCCAGCGGCGAGGGGAGGGGGCGGAGGACTAGAAGAGGGGGAGGAGGAGGAGGAGGTGGAAAGTGAGACTGGAGTTGGAATTGGGGCTCGAGTTTTGGCTTGGGGTCGTTTGGGCGAGTTTGCGCGCTGAGGCGGCGCCAGCGGCAGCAGCGGCGGCAGCAACAGCCGCTCAGCTCTCAGAGGCGCGCACAGACGCAGAAAGTGGGCCCGCCGCTCGAAGGCAACTCCAAGCGCGGTGACGCACGCGAACCAGTTTAATGAATGGACGGTGGCCAAACTGGGACAGATGTTCCGCTTTTGCCGCGCTCAGCAAGCGGGGAGATGGCGCCGGCTTGGCCTTGAGCGGCGCTTTGTTTTGCGCCCGCTCCAGCTGAACCAGGCCGCTCTTGTTGCGCCACAGGGGCAGCCGGGTTGCGCTGAGCGGAGCGCCAGCGCCAGCGCCAGCGCCAACGCGGAGAGCGGCCACGCAAACGCGCCAGCCCAACCAAACCAAACCAAACCGAACCAACAAACCAGCCGGCCAGCCAACCACCGACCAGCCGACGATCATGCGAGCAAGCCCAATTTCCGCCGCCGCCAACCACCAGCCAGCAAGGGCGGAGGAGCGCCAGCGGCGCCAGCGGACGAGGCGAGAAAATGGGAGCGCAAATGAATTGAATATTGGCATCCATTCAATTCCCCTCCTCTCCTTTCATCTATTTATTCTGCCCACTCGGCCAAACTGGCGCGCGACTCCAACGGAGCCAAGGCGAAGCAAGGCGGCCCAATCTATCAGGCGCCAGCTTAGTCGGCTGCCCTCCTTCCGCTTCCACTTCCACTTCCACTTCCTGCCCTCCAAACCTCGGCGCTCGCAGCGGCCTTGCGCGGGTAAACAAAATATTGGCATAGCGGCCAAACTGGGGCCGCCCTCCACGGAGGCGAGCGGCACGCACGCAGGGGCCGAATTTGCGCAAGCCAGGCAGGCGAGCGGCCATATCTTGATCCAGCGCATCCAATTTAAATCCCTCCGCTACGTTTTGCGCGCCAGCCAGTGGCGCCGCCCGCCCGCCCGTCAACCAGCCAGCCAGCCAACCAACCAACCAACCAACCAGCCAGCCAGCCAACCAACCAGCCAGCCAGTGGCGCCGACGCTTCCAGCTCGCGGGCCAAGGCCGCCGCCTGTCAGTGCCTAACGAGCTGGCCGGCCTTGTTAGTGGTTGCGCCAGGTTTGGGCCCAGTTTGGTTTCAATTTGCCGCCCGAGCTGTCGGTGCGCCGCCGCCGCCGCCGCCGCCAAATTGGATGGCCCCTCAACTGTCTTGTCGTGTTTGCTACAAGCAAGCCGGCTCACTATATAAGTCTTGTAGAATTTGTGCTCGAGTTGATAATCATCGCGTTGCCGCTTGCGCTGTCAGCGGGCGCGCAAAGCGCCGCTAGGGCGCCCAGGCCGCTCGCTGGCCGGCCACTCTGNGCGCGCGCCTCTCCTATCCTCCAATTGTCAATATTAATTTGCCGCACTCGAGCCTCCAGGCAAAATCAGGGGCTGCGGCCAAACTGGAGGCGAGTGGCTGGCGCCAGCTGCGACAAAAGAAGCGAGCCGGCCCAGAGATTGGAAACACCATTTCCAGCTAACTCGGCCAAACCTTTCGCGCCATCCGCTCGGCCTCAAAACAACGGCCCCATTGCCTCCCCCTCCCCCTCCCCATCCTCGCGAGCGCCGCCAACGAGGCTAACAAGATTAAAAGTTGATCGCTCCCCCTGCTCTGCGCCCAGAGGGGCTCGCTCAGAGCAGCTCGGCCACCGGCTGCAGCGCCGGACGAAAACTCGAAGCCGGCCAAGTTTGTTTCGAGAATGGCGCGCAAACAACTCAATCGTGTTACCGATCACTCAGCCCTCTTCCCCAGAACTTTGTTAGCCATTTCCTTTGGGCGCCCAAACTAATTCAGTTTGTCGCGCAAGCCATGCGCGTTTGGCGGCGCAAACATGCTAATTGTGCGCCGGCAAGCGAGCGCGAGAAGCCCCCTCTGAGGGGAGGCGGCTCTGGTTGACCTGGTACGCGTTTGCAAATGGCCGCCCTAACAAGCACGAGCTGGGCGGCCCTCTCTCGGGCGGCGAGAGCGAGCGAGCGAGCGAGCGGCCGCTCCAACTTGCATCAGAGCACGCAGCGGCGGGGGGCGCGCCTAGTCAGCCTGTTGCCAGGCAGGCCGGCGGGCCAGTTAGTTGGCTGCCCCACACTAGATCATCTCCAATCGGGTGGCCTCGCGCAGGGCGCCAAGAGGGAGCTGCGAGCGCGCGCTGGCCCCACTGAGGCCAGCTCTGCCTGCCAAAGGGCGCCAACACTCTTCGTCGCCGCTCACCTAACCGTCTCAGCAACTTGACGCGAGTTGGGAGTGGACGAAAGCGAGAGTCTGGCCCACTTGTCGCGCGTGGAGCCGACCAAAACCGGGGACAAAGCTAGGCGGCGGGCGGGCCGGCTAATGGTGTTGGTCGGATGGCGTCTTGGGTTGGCACGAGCGAGCTAGTGGCGCGGTCTGCGTCGCTGCCGCTTGGCTCGCCCAACACAAGAGCTTCCAATTCCGGCCTATAGGGAGGGAGAACAATCGAATCACCGATGAATCCATCGGCAGACTCGCCGATTGGATCCAGAGCTGCTAGTAGGAGGGGGGGGAGAGAGAGAGAGCGAGGGTTTTCAGTGGAGCGCAAATCGCACGCTTGGCTTCAACGTTCCCTCCTCCCAAAGAGCGCCCTTAGCAAACGCGCTTGCCAGCTCAAGCGACTAATCTAGACGGGATTCAGTTTAGCCGGCCCGAATTCATCACCTGATTTCGAGCGCTCCACTTCCTTGCTCCTGAGAACATTATTGACTTACTTTCAACCACTAGCAATCATTGCTCTATCCTGGCGACCGATCTAACGACGACAGGCGAGCGCCGCATTGCGAGTGTGCGACCACAAGCGGCCGACACAATTGCCTCCTCGCCAAAAGCAAGGGCAAACCATTGAGACATGGCAAANGGCTTACTGGATCCACTCGTGGCGCTCGAATCTAAGCTCAAGCGTGTATTTTGCTAGTGCAACCAAATCAAGCAACTAGCAGGAAAGCGGGCGCAATTCTACTCACAGCTTTCGATTGGGCTCCTCTCTCCCTTTCTTCCCCTTAGCGCTCTCTCCCTCCATCTCTTGGGACTAATAGTGGCAAAACATAGGAGTAAAATGGCACAGTGCTCCGCCGATCCCTCCACAAGCCAGCCCTCCCCCATCGCTCGCCCCACTCGCTTTCGTTCGTGCTCTCAGCACCAACTTTCACGCGCCATTTTCCCTCCATTTCCTCTCTCGTCGGTCAGAAAATATCGGCTCGCTATGATCCATCAATTCGCTATCTATAATGGACTGACAGTGGAGCGATAATGGCCGAGGTCCAGCTCCAGGCAAGCGAACCAGGTAACATATTTGGTCAGCATTAACGTCGGATGGTCCCTCTGGCCATCACCGATTTCGGCCAGTTTAGATGCAGTATCATCTTTCCAAGTCCATCGGCCGCCCAGAAGTGCACGTGTCCTCCTCCTTCCGCCGGACCAAACTAACCCCAGTGTCATGCCGAACGCTCCCGGGAATACCAAATCAAGCGCCCTAACCTGAACCTCTCTCTCTCTCTCCCTCCCTCGTAAGATTATCTACGTCTAAGTATTGCCGGCTGGCTAGTTCCAGGTGCGTGCGCCGGCAAAAGGTTGCCGCCCGTTCGATCTCGTGGCTTGCATCCTGCATTAAGAATCAGCACTTCTCCCCGTGGCCAGGTTACATTAGACAGCCACTCAACCTCCCCGCTATCTCGTCATTTCGTCCAGACTAAACTACGAACTCTCTATTTTGTTAAAGTTGGTAAGCTGGACTTAGAACGGGCAGTTCTTATCTGCCGTTCGATCTGGCCTCTCTGGATCTGGAGCAATCGCACGGCTCTACTTTGCGCCGATAGAGAGAGAGAGAGAAAGCTTTGCGGTCCTCGACTCGCAGAAACGCACAAGAGTGCCGCCATTAACTACGTTTAGAAGCATGTTAGCTATCAAACGAGTCACATTCAGAGCGCCATACCTCGTTCTTTTTCCCAACTTTGGATTTTGTGTTACGACCAGCGAACATTTAATTCTTCCTCACAGGCCTTTTGGTTCCGGTTCTAATGGAACAAACCGGTCAGGGTTTGAAGCTCTCTCCCTCTCTCAGCCCATATGCGTCTTTCTTCGGCCCAACAGCGGTCTAATTTCTTTCCATTCGGATGAATCTCACCGTGACCGTGTAACAGGGTCCAAATTCTTCACACAACAATTACCAACTTGTTCAGTGATACATTTATTGGGATAAAGATCGTTATCAACACTAAATAAGGACGCTCATCTTGGACAAACTCTGATAACTCGAAGGTGAGACCATGAACGAGGGTTTTGAATCGAAAGAGTAACTATCTTATCAAATGCGGTGTTGTAACAAATTTATTATTTTCTCTTGAACCAGACTTGAATCTAAACTCAAGATAACGATAATTTATTTACAAATCAATGCGATCACCNGTTAAATCANCTCGGATATTGCAAAGAGAAGTATCTGGCAGTTCCAAATCGTTGGAGCAACAAGGAGCCTCAGGGGTTTGTTGCGCATTCCTGNCGCTGTAGTGTTTCCGTCAGCACGTTTGTAGTTGAGGGTCCTATCTCTCCATTTGGTAAACCTTTATTCTGACCTGCTGCAACATAGGAGAATACACATAAAATTGCATAACAAATTTGATCCGCCATTTGGGATTTGAAGTGCTTCTGTGTGAGCTGACGATTCTTGGGATCTGTCGGATTGTGACGGGAGCGGATTAGGTTGTTAACTTTAAATGGCCGACGATATTACATGAGTCATCTCTTAATCACTTACTATATTCCTCCAACACGAAAGTCCCACCCTTTTGCGTGAAACATTTACGAATATTCTCTAATCGCACAAAATACTGGATTTAAGTCATAGATTTCGAGATTCATCAAACATCGATTGCGATTTCCATACGATGATGTGATGGATGTCAGGAAGAGCTTTGTTAGTATTATCAATGAGGAGGTGCAAATAGATTGTGATCAAGATCGTAGAGGAGAGTCGGGAGACATGTGGAGTGCTAGACCACGATCTTGGATGATGATAGACAAGTATTAAATTGATGTTGGTTGTGGTATGTTCAAGTGCAGACGGGAGAGACAGTTTCCTCAAATCTTGTGATACGCGCTGGAACCAGTAGATACACTGGCTGATGTGTGTAGTTTTCATGAGTTTGTTTTGGATATACGAGATAAGACTTATTCTAGACCTGATGAGGGAATTCCGTATCATAAACATTTTGCAACATCTATCGAGCCGGACGAGCTCAAGAACTACCTTCTCTCTCAAATCAAAAAANTAACTCAAACATTAACGTGCACTCTGGGGGAAGATTAGTGAAACAATCAGTTTAAGTACTTGCTTGAAATGGCTATCGGTGATATGATGTCATGCAAATGAAGATTTCTCTTACCGATCTGACTGAATTGCGTCTCGTAAACGAACAATCAGAGCTTCAGTGTTCTGATCGGGCTAATCAGTTAACGAAGGTTAACCAGCTACTTAGATAGAGGTCAATCATTGATTTGAATGAACTCATCCAGTGAGACCCACAAACGCGGATCTTCGTTGAGATGCACATGCTGCGAACTGCTAATCTACTAATCGTTCTCTGATTCAATAGAAAAATTAAAGGAACAAAATTGTTGCTTAGGTAAGTTTCCGTTATGTGGATGATGAGGCTGTAGACCCTGTCCGGTCGTTTAGTCTCCGTATACCACAGGAAACACCCATTATAGTTTAGCTGCACGATGAGAGGAACTCGAAACTAGATGCCCCTCAGTAGATTGCTGTCGACAAGCTTCGGTATGCTTTTCCCTCTGCTTGAACATCAAAGCCATTCAATCATGATACTTAATTCTATCTTCTCACAAATCATTGCTTCGCACGTTCCACCGTGTCACACAAGTTTGATTGATAGATACCCCAAAATCCTATTCGGCGAAAGGATGACGTTGTGTGATTGAGGACAATGAAAGTTTTTGAGTAAAGATTGAATCATCAGTATGAGTTAGTCAAACTTAAACCAGTGATTGCTGCCCCAACACACATAATACTATTTCAGACTGCTTGTTCAACCGATCATAAGAGTGAAATTCGGTCGAAAAGTGTTGATCATTACCGGCATTGATCAACTTGTTGATGACAGTAACTTACCTTGCTGGTTGCGAATAACAAGCCTACTCCCTCCATGCAAACCTGCAGGATACCACCTTCGCCAGATTTGACATCTAAAACCGGAAACTCTCCACCAAGCTCGGAGCAAACTACCAAAGTGGATCAGTCAGTTTCTACGGAACAAATAACAGCCACCGATTGCGTACAGTACTCACCTCTGTTTGATCCTCGGCTGGACGCGGCCTTTTGCATTGACTCTTTAATACAATTATACAGCTCNTGACATTTCCTGGTGTAGTACTTGTTGAGTTTAGTATGTCCGTCTGACTTTCTCCAAAAGCAAACTATCTTGTTCTTAGGGCTGTAAGTCATGTTGATCAGTCTCTCATACCACCACCGCTCAATTATAACACCTTCTAAATTTCTAACGACGAGCCCATCGTCGCGTATTTCCATGAAAACTATATTGCCGCTAGTATCAGTGCCTTCATGTAGGGTGAATGTATGTCGGCGCACTTGTCGACTTGCCATAGGCTTCAGATCAATATCGTTGCCTTTCAAGTTCTCGATTTGCTCCAACAACTGATTGATCTCAGCACTGTTGATCAAACTAATGTGACACTTNCCTAGCAGACGTCGTATTTTTTGCTTGATAGATTGCTTATCGACCTGGAGCATAACCATGAAGGCTGTCATATTGTAAAGTAAGGTGGATAATAGCCTGTCCTCTTCATGTTCAAGTCGTTTCTTGTCCATCTCGTATAGTAGCTTATATCGTTCAAGCATTTCGCTCGGACCTTGATCCAATCCTATGAGACATCTCTCGTGAGAGACAGCATCTAGGAATGCCTCCTCCCAAAATTGAACTTGATCCCATAGAGGATTCCTATTCTTATATATAAGTCCCTCGTAGAGATATACTCTTGGATGTTCGTTCATTGGAGCTAGAGTTATACCGCTTGTTAAGGTCACGTAGTTGATCTCCGGCAAGCCATGTTTTGGATCCCACACTTGTTGTGAAGGCGGTATAACATCATTAGATTTCGCTGGGAAGTCCATATCTCGATCGTAATTGGTTGATGATTTTTCGCATCCATCATCCCGATCGAAGTTTCTCTCGTTCGAATTTCCAGANTGCTCATTGTCNTTTGAGGTCGTTAAGTTGGATNCTAGCGAACTCGAATCATCGGAGTGCAACTGCAATGGGTGGCCTGGATCAAAGTCGTCTAGTCCAGTCTCCTTTCTGCTCGTTGATTCCTTTAGTTCCGGATTAGACNTTTCACATAGAGAAAGTGGCTCAGCATCTGGCGTTGACGATGCTATTCTGCCGGGTTCTTTTCGCTCTAGGGGAGGGCCATCCTTCGAGCGATCGCAGCTAGGCTCTTTGGACCAGTAGTGGGTGTGAGCCACCTCTAGTAAAGAAAAAACACTCGCCATACCAACCNATTTATTGTGCATGTAACTGTGCTCCAATCCTGAAACTATAGCGGAGCAAATTCGGATCATTCCACGCCATACAGCTTTGGACACCTGGACGTCGCTTATTCGGTCATCAGGNCTGATACGAGCATCCATGTTCTTGTTGATCTGGGATAAAACTAAGTCTCGATAACTTTCGTCTTCAACTAATTTCTTAACTCGATTCAACTTCAACCATCCGATTCCTTCATCTCTCATAACGGCGCTGGTCACCTCTTTTAAAAACTGTTGGTTATCGCCATCGCTCTGAGTTGTCCTAATTGGCTGGGGTTTATCCGACTGATCGCTTAGACCCGTTGAATGCTTGATGAGACGAGATTTTTGGACAAGTTTTTGGCCTGAGAAAAAGTCAGATTCATCCTGAGCGTCGATTGTTCGATTTCTTAACGAATTTTTCAATACATGCATCCGCGGACGAGTAAGAAACGAACTACATGCGACAGATGTCCTCCTAGAAAGCATCAATCTATCACCGGTGCTTTGTAACATAGGCTTGGGTGGTTCAAAACTACCAACTAAAGAAAAAGATCAAGGTGGCACTTAAAATTAGGACAATCTAACAGTGATAACTAAAATTTGATTTCAAAAATTTAACTTACTCGATGGGAATGGCGCTAGTGGTCCTGTTCTATCGCGCACCCGATTAGCAAAACCAGTAGCCTTGGATCCAAGCCAGTCAGAGAACATGCTGTTAGCTTTACCTGCAATGTTGCTAAGGTCGGGTCCAATATTCGTAGTTCTGCTTTGCTGATGGCCTAAACTAGTGGATTGGTGTCCTGAATCATGTGTGATGTTTGTTGGATCTCGCGTAGATGTGCTGCTTCTTCTATCGTCGAAAAATGCTTCTCCCAAGTTCTGAAAATTTCTGATCAGCTTTTGTCGGCCGATATCTGCTGCTGGCATGGCTGAAGTCTTCAATGCTATCTTCCCAGCATCAATCGCTGCTCTAGCCTCCTTGACAGCTCCCTTAGCCTCGGATGTGACGCGATCGAAGAAGGCGCCCATTTGTTCGGTTCCCAAATTCTTGGGCAACGGTGATTGATTTCCAGATGACTGTGAGTTTTGTTTAAGAAACTTGGAGTCGCTGACAGATGAGGCACGGTCGATTAGTTTTGTAACACCTGTAGCGACTTTAGATCTGCACGAACTAATCGCATTAACCGTGTCTGATTTAGCACCTGGACTTGGCATAGCTGCTTCGATTTCAGACGGTTGGTCGCGTGCCGAATCGAAAGCACCGGTTACCGAAACACTGTCTAAACTTGCCTCGGTAGAGAAATCCCTNGGTGATTTTGGTGTGATATTGTTGTTTTCGTCGAGGGAAGTATCAATATTATTCGAAGCAACAATAGTGTCAGAATCTACAGATTCGAAAAGTTTAACTACAGTCCCATCTTCAAGGTTCAAAGAGGCCCCACTATCTTTCGGATGCAAACTATTAAAATCAAACTCCTCTGTTCCTGACTCGTCACATGAAGAAGAGTCTGGAACAACCTTTGATGAATCGTTTTCGTCATCGGAGGAATCTGATGGCTCCAAATGTCTGACTTGTTTTTCAATATCTTCAACCGGTTCACTTGTACTGCAAGATCTTTTAGCATCCTCTGAGGATTGCACGAGAGAATTAGATGGTTTAAAATGCACCTTGATATCGCACCTAATGGGGGGAAATCTTCCGATATCGTGGTGGTAATTTGGTGGTATTGATTGCATGTAGTGGTTCGTATCCCAACTACCAGTGCTTGAAACCGAACTAGAAGCTGACGACTTTCTCGAGTGGATGTCTAGAACGTCAGGGTGAGCTAATATTCCAGCATCTGTCTCTTTCTCTGCCATCCAATTAGTTTCGGTCTCTCTATCACTACTGTAGCAAGGCGATGAGTCGTTTGAGGACATATAGGGAGAGTGTTGGTCTCCGTCCACGACAGTATTGTTGNTTATGTCGCTTATAAAAGCTANACCGCTAGCATACTGTCGGTTCTCATCTCCATCATCAGAGTGATTTCCAGCTTTTTCAGGAGCATCGTCATAATAATCGCTGAACCTTCCGGTGCTACTTGCTGCCCCACTAACGCTACTCGAATCTCTTATTATTGAAGCTATATCATCATAAAATTCTCGCTTGTCGCTATCCCAAATCTGGTACTTCAACGATTTAAGTTGATTCCCATACCATTTAGGCTTGTCTCCAATAGTTGCTGGATCATACACACCAGTTTGGATNCTCTGGAAGGCAACATTATCTGGGCAAAGGGCCCACTCGGCCATATATTCAACAGCCTGAGTCTCAACTAATTTAACCAAAAATGTGGACAGTTTTGCTCTGGACTGAAGGAAGGAACTCTTTTGAAACGAAACAACTGGTCTCGGATAGAGTCTTATCGTCCTCGTGTGCTCTATGAAATTGGCGAGTACTTCTTGGGAGTTGAAAAACCGGACCATTGCAGTGCGGGCAGCGACATCCACAGCATCAGTATCGTTATTGATTATCGTTAAGGGATTGAAATCTGGAACACAGGGAGCGGCAAACGAGGACCTAGTACTTGATGCGGGCGAAGATGCATTGCTCGAATTCGTTGGGGTTCCGCTGAGTTTGTTAGCGGCAAACTGTAACAGTTGATTCGCGGCTGCCATAGAGGGGCGTCTTTTGAAGGGGGAAGATGTCGTTGACGTTTGAGTATCATTTAATTTCGTCGTTTTAGCAACCAGCGAGTGGACCTTAGATACCGAATTCGAGTTGTCATTTTGATGCTGGGGCATTGGTTTAGGCGCAGCATCGATACCAGACATTGAATTTAAAATTTTCTGTAGATTCTGGACAAGTATGTTCCCCTCGTATTCTGGTAGTGGTGGCAGATCTTCGACATTAGTGGGCTTTTTGACCTTGTTTGCATCTAAATCCACGATCCAAACATCGTTTGGCAAGGTAAAATTAAATTTGAATTTGAAAAAACTTGAGGGGAAACCAATGATGAATGGTGTAGGAGCCAGTAGTAACTGTTCAGCCGAACTCATACACGATGGCAGCAACGGTATGACTGGGAACATATACTCGAGGGGGTATATCATCGTAACAAAGGCCATGACGCTCATCGATAAAGCGTTGTAATCTTTGGATTGTAGGGCAACCTTGTGTTCGAGTAATATGCATGTGAGCACTTGCAAGCATGTTTGAACGCCAAGTAGTTCAAGTGGAAGATGTAACGGGAAGTCAATGAGCGAGAATCTAGTATGATCCGGTAGGGCAAATAGTAAAGGTTGCTTCAATGAAGATGTCATTATGTCAACCTCGACTTTAGTTTTCTCTGGCACTGGTACAGGTACACTGAGTAACCTCAACAGCCACGCCTCAACTTCAGCCACATCGTTCAAGGTGGCGGGGTCTATAGAGTTTTCGTCCAGATCTGGCATGGTTAACAAAGCCCAAATTGGATTAGAGAACGGGCAAGTATGTGTGTGGTGGTTGATTAAAGAGTGACGGCTGACCTGGGATCGACGTGATTGTTGTGAGCCTTTCCTCGAACGGTGATAAAACTTGGAGTAACATTTGCATTTCGGTTGGCTATCCTTACTGTTCATTAGATTGAGATTTCTATCATCACAAGCTTGAATGAATTTTTTGATAATATATAAACACTCTCTGAACGTTGAGAAGAACGGGTGATGGCTAATTATACAAATGGAGTTCAATGCATAGGTGATCTTGGACTTCTCACTAGGCGCAATTGAAGGATTGGTTCTACGTTTTCTAGATTGAGTATACTTTTGGTGATACAGCTTACAGTTGTCTTTCTGATCTCCAATAGAATCATCATTCTTTTTTATCATTTCACAGTGCCTCTGGTGTCTGCCGGCGCCACTGGATGAGACAATCGAATCCGCATTCCCCAAGCTACCTGACATGTCATCCCTACTTGTCAAAACCTTCTGGTTGTCGGCGTCTGACTGCAATTGCTCTAACACCTTGCCGGATCCAATGCTATCACTATCGATTCCAGATGAAACTCTAAAACCACTTTCCACAGTGCACTGTGTTGAGCTACTTGATTGGCTAGCCTTGCAAGCGTCTCGTTGATCACCATCGTTGGTATCCTGACGCTGGTTGTCACTTTGCGCCCAGGTTGTTGAATTTTGTTGCCTATGAGGACATTCCTGTAATGGTCGATAGTGGTTCAGGCAGATACCGTAGCGGACGCGACTGGTGTCCTTTTCGGTGAGTAGGAACACAAATGAGTTTATAATTTGAGTTGGACCATTGTAAGCGTTGATAGTTGATTCAACTCGATCGCATCCCTCTGGTTGGCAGAATATAACCACATCAGGCGGAAGCGCAAAATCCTCGTGATCCTCTGGTGGATACCTGCGGAGTAGATGGGGCACCCGACTGTGGCCACCGAGCGAGGGCGACGTTTGGCCCTCGCTCATGTCGGTGGTTCGCGGGCCAACGAATATGATGTAGTCGAGGAGCCTCGGACAGAAATACTTTTTCATGCTGTCGCCCATGGTTCCAAATTGGAGGTTATTTTGCCGATTGGTCGCTGATCGGCCGATTAGCCCCAAGTATGGCGCCAAGGTAACAGGTAGGCTGAACACTAAATAGATGGAACGCTTACACCAGCTTGGCGAGGAATTTCCACTGATTGGTGTTGACTTGCTTGGAGGCGAGATTGGCTATCATGTTGGTTGCTCTTGCTCGCACTTGGTGGATTTCGTTGTTCTTGTTNGCTGCTGATCCTCTTGAAGTGTTTGATGAAAGACAGAGAGTTTGCTTGGCGTCTCCTTTGTTTTTAAAATAAACTTCAACTAAACCCAACCCTTGCCATAGTAGCAATATTGCACCAACTCTCTAGTCTTGCTGCTAGGGGGCCGAAATGGAGTTTGCTCGAATCAAACATCTGCTAGATTTGCTTGAGAGTAAAAGCGCACANCTAGCCCCGAAACCAGTCAATACTGAGCAAACTGGAGATCCTCTAGCCAAATTAATTGCAACCACCGACGACAAGGAGGCCGCCATGTTTGCCAACTCGCTCGTTCGCATTAAAGTCTTCGCGTTTGCAATTCCGTTGAACCATCGAACTTGAACCAGAGGCTTGGTGAAACAGAATGAGCTGCAGTGGCGGCGGCGGTGGCAGCGAATTGTTCGCGGCCACGAAGATGGCGGCCAGCGAATTGTTATTTTCGTTCTTCGAACTTGTTCTTTTTTCGGCCACTTTCGTTCATCATTTCACCAAGCAAACGATTTCAANTCCGATAGTTTTCATCATGACTAAAGCTGGACGATTTGGCGCCCGATGCAGAGGATCAGAGCGGGATCAAATTTTCGTTCGCTTTTTGCTCAGAGACGAGAGGGTTGGCTGGTGTGAATTTTAGTTTGTGTGTTTAAATTCTGTTTGTTGCCAGAATGAGCAACTGAGGCCAGGCTTGTGTACGAATGGAATTCGTCGTCCTCTTTCCTCTGGAAACACAATGCAGCGAACAAAGCGGACCGATTGTGGAGGCGAGCGAAAACGAACTAGGCGCACGAGAGAGGCGAGCGAATCGTGAAAACGTTCTCCCCCCAACCGGCCACAGGCTTGNCCCTCTGGCTGGTTGGGGCCGTGCAACGCGCGCTAGAGTTGCGGGCAAAGTGAGGCGCCAGCGAGCGCAATACTGACTTCGTGTACGAGCGCTGGTGGGACGGTGTGTTTTCGTTGCGAGAGTGGCGGCGGGTGGCTGCGCCGGTGGAAGCGGGCCGAGCGAGACCTCATAGTTGGCACAGTCCTCGTTTGGTGGGCCAGGGTCGAGCGTGTGCGTGAGCGAGTGCGTGCGTGTAGCTAACTCTGTGACGTAGTTTCACTGCTGCTGGCCCGATGGCTCCCCAAACCGAACGAGCAGGCGCCGTCGTGGTCATGACCCAAATAGAGGCGAGAGTATCGCCCGCCCTGCTGCCACCATTTCAGACCCCTTGATTCCCCTCCCCCTCCACTCCATGACTGATCCCACCAGCGCAGGTGCGCCTGCGCCCCCGATTGGCGATCGCTCGCCGCGTAAAGTGCCAGCACTCTCTCACAAAGGGCGGCTAGCTGAGCGTGCACAGCGGGCGCCATTTAACGCGCCAGCCGAGACTCGCATGGGCGCAGGTGGTTGAACGTGTAAGCCGATAAGCCAGCCCTGATAACAAGCTAAGTGGATGAACTCGTTTTCCTAGTGCACGCAAATAACCGCACAGCTGGACGGCAATGGCTGGGGCCCCCGCACACTCGCTTAGCTGGTCAGCAGGCCTCTAGCGGATATTGCTGCTTCATGGCCGCGCGTCCTGTGTGATTGATGCCTGATCGAGTACCTAATATGGGCGCTGCTGAGGTTTTGCCCCTGCGCGGTATTGGCAACTTTTGTAAACATTGACTTGTCTAGCTTTGATTCCTTAACTTGGGCGCATTCGAGAGGTTGGAATGTCTGCTCGCCCAAGTTGGAGGTGTTCGCGATTGGAGGGGTTGGCCAATAGAGATTACATTGCGCGGAGTGATGGACGCCCTTGAAGTTTGATCGCGACAACAAGTCGTTGTGCAGACGTGAGCATGGTCGTTGTTGTTGTTGTTGCTGTAATTTTGCTTTTATCGATGCCCAATGGTCGCGCCCAATGGTTCTATGCGTGATAGACTAGGCGGAGGGGTGAAGAGAAGAGAAAAGAACAGCGAGTAGGTATCTCGATCTCTGGAAGTGTGGTCGCACCAAACACACTATTGGTTTGTGGCAAGCTAGGAGACCATCCTGAGAGTGCCTTACTTGACGGCACCAGTTTTAGTCAATAATGGACAACAAGGACAGATTTACGATCACATTTACAGCGGCGCGTTCCTGTCTGATGTGCGGGGCGGACAAGTCGATATCCTGTTGACAAAGTTCAACCCCTCAACAGAATCAATTATGCCCAGCCTACAGAATACTGCGCATAATGAAATAATCCGGCCCAACTTAAATAGACAGATTTGAGTTTTAATGCAATTTTATGCCGTTGAAAGTGCTTCGGCTTGGGCCGATGCGACAACCTGATGGCTTCTGAACGAGTACCTGCCAATCTTTGTCGTTTGCCCACTTAATGGTTGATCTTTTGCCAATACTTCCGGTGCCAAGCTTGACACCAAAGCGCCGTTTGTCGCAGCACATTGATGCAACAACTTTAACCTTAAGATGACTGACAGCTTNCAAGCTGGTCTGCTCTGGTCTTAATCATGCTCATTTGAGCTTCCAACTCAACCTCAGGCTCTTGGAGCGGAAAAACGTGACGGCTAGTTGTGCCTTCAACTCTTGTGACTCGTTGGCAAGCTGTCTGATGTCTAGCCCACCAATCGACTGCCTGCTAAGCCAACAGCTGTAGCCCTAAGGCTTGACGTCGACTCTGTACGAGCGCGCCGCCAACCAAGACTGNCAGGACCGAAAAACAAAGGCTTCATACAAGAATAAGCTTGCATTAAAGTAACCAAATTGAATGCTCTCACTCTCTCACTCTCTCTCCCCTCTCTCCCTCTCT
>Ga0058699_1000040_pt1 | contig 26618 bp, 11 predicted proteins | sample AgamicAtPe_FD_55078 | JGI IMG/M metagenome (GOLD analysis project Ga0058699, IMG submission 55078) | Agave microbial communities from Guanajuato, Mexico - At.P.e | ecosystem: Host-associated > Plants > Phyllosphere > Phylloplane/Leaf | place: Guanajuato, Mexico | collected 2012-10-15 | reverse complement strand
AGTTCTCGAGATATCGATGTGTCAAGTTGAGCTGTGAGCGCGCCAAGTTGGCCCTATGGGAATTGCCGTGGGATGTTCAATAAGTGGGATGAGTCCAGTCGGCCCACCGGTCTCCCACTGCTTCCAATCCACAAGAACAACGACTGATCCCTATCGCTAGCTCACAATCTATCAATGAAGAGTCAATTCTCCCTCCGATCGAGGTTTCATCGAGGTGCTCTTGCCAGTTTCAGGGCGCCATTGAGAAGGCTCAGAGTGGGCCGAGATATGATCTCATCCTACTGATGTAATTCTATACGGCTCAAGCAAATCTATGATGCTCTCATGGAGGCGGTACCTTTGTAAAATGTTCATGAGATGGGGGGCAGTCTTCGTGCCATCCAATGGCCTATCATATTGAGCGTCTACTTCATTGCTCACGAACATTGTCAACACTCGAGAAGGAACAAAGGAAAGCAGAAATTTGATCGGCCCATCTTGAGCGCATGCGTGGTATCAATCAATGATGTTCGGCAACGTCCGATCTCTCGCAGCTCACGATAGGCCTTCCAAACGCTCGCGTCGAGATAAGAGTATATCCTAGATGAGCTGGTTAGAATCCAATCCCCACATTCATCACTGAAGTTACCACATATACGTATATTGATTCTAGTTCATCTTTGGACACAGTTCAAGATTTATATCCGCTAGTTATCAGGGAAAAAGAAATCAAGTTCGGTTCAGTTCAGTTCTATATCATAGTGATGGAACGAGCCAACAGTTCTAGTCCGAATAGCAGCAAGGACGATGCGAGAAGAATCTGGCCGCCTCCTGCAATAGCCTCAACGAGTAGAGATACCAGCAACGACTCTGATTTTCTACCACACGCAAGGCCCTCGACGAGCAAGGCCACAAACAGCAATTTATCATACCAACAACCGAAAGTTACGGTCCATTCCGGAAGCAGTATCAGACGGTTAGATTCGATATCAGCCCACTCAATGACGACGAGTGATAGCGAACATGTCTCTGATTCTGTATTTAAGCGCCCTCGATCATTTTCAGCTAGAAAACAAGCGCTCTCAAGTGAGTCAAGCAGAAAATCGGGCACTGAAACTGAATGGTCACCTGATGAGGACACTGTGAAACTGAGCAGTTATAAGACAACAACCGCAGTGTCAGTTAGCCAAATCATAAAATTAACCACAGAAACATCAGGACTGACTATTCATGAGCATAAGGTTTATAATATAAATCTGGTTGCGCTCATATACGAGATTATTTATCAGTCGAGCACCAAATTGATCGCACTTCTCGATGATTACACAACGGGGCCTGTTGAGCTGAACTATACGACAGGTGAGATCCCCAGCCTGGGTGAAATCGGTCTTGAACATCGGGAGCAATACCAGTGTAGTAGAACGCATGGGTCTGAAATGTTTGAAGACGAACTATCTAAACCTATCACGGACTTGAGAGAGAATGATTACATTAGGGTGATAGGGCAAGTCAAGATGATCGGCAACAAGCCAGTGGTATTCGCTTTTACAATCAAGTATATCTGTGATCCAAACTTTATTACTATGCATATTCTGGAGGTTATCAGGGACTCACTCTTCTACGAAAAGCGAGCGAAGGAACTGAAGGATAAGGCTGCAAGGGTTCCCAGCGAAAAACCGAGATGGTATCACGCGCTTGGTGGGAGAGATTTGGAACTGTTTTTGTTCGTCAAAGATAATGCTGGTGAACGAGGATGCGAGTTCGAGAAGATGCAAGAGAGGTTTAGAGTTTGGAGCCAGCGAGAGATGGAGGAGGCTATAGCCAACATCGAGAGAGCTGGACTGATGTGGCAAGGCGATAGAGAGGATCTATGGGTACCCAATATACACGATGTTTGAGGAACAAAATTTCTATGCGAGACGTGCGATTAGCATTGAAGTAATTTTCAAAATCAATAAACCAACTACCAACCAAACCAAAATCTATATTTAATTCTACTGCTTGAGATTTGATCGCTTGATATACACCATGATGCGTGTGACAACTTTCTTTGTTATGAAATTTCTTCAGCTAAGACTGGCCAGCAACTCTCAGGTCGACATCATCGAATACACTTACGAGCGAATCTCGAGAAATTAAGAGTCGACGAACAGCAAAGTATCAAGGATTTCGCTGAGTAAGAATCAATCATGCTCTATACGGAGAACTAAAAATATCGTCGATCGAAAGAGGCGACCTGCCAGTGATTGGGACCTTCTCAAAACAGAATTGGTGTGGTGGATTTGAACGTGATTCGTGCATTGAAATTCGCTCGATAATTTGCCGGATTGTGATCGAATCAAGTGGGGTGAAAGTTTACACGATATAAAACGTGCAATGTCTTAACAAGCCAGCTATACTTTTTAAGGATGTGACATATTCATCTGATTCGGTAGCACCGATAGTAGGAACTGATCTGAAGAAGTGGTTGGTTACAACGAGAGTACACATCATCGGGCTGAGACGAATGAAAGTAAACATCACTGCATGTAGTCATATTCTGCGGTGATAGGGTCTTGACGATGATAGGTTTGATCTAGGTGATGATTCTCAAACGTCCTGCGAGTGTTCAACAGGCTGTAATTTACAGCTTCAGATCAACCAAATGCGCCCTCTGAATGATTTTCATCAATCATTTGATAAAGCTTGAAGGAACAGTAGATAGTAGTGAGCGGAATTTGTCGAGTTGTCAAGATTGATCAGGGGACAGACCTTAAAGCAATTGGATCCGATGATTCGCTGGATAATATCGTCATATTATCCAACGACGGATGCGCGCCACTTCAGGTCGGCTAGAGCCATAGAATTGTTCTCTCCGATGGCTCAATTCGATCTTGTGCGAGTGTGCGCAGAAGCAGATCAAATTTCACTCGTCCTGGTGGGAGATTCAGAACAGGACGGCGAAGAATGGGCTCAGATTTATCTTATGTAGATTCCGAACACAAGCTCCGTGGGGACTCGCTCATTTTTGAATCTATTGTCATTCTCAGATTAATTATCAATCCTCATAAACAACAGATTGTCATCTCGTATAGCTTCAAAACGCACACATACTTCATCCGTCATCACTGAAAAACATGGATGATGCTTTGGTAACAATTAGCCAAATTCTTGGAGGGACAGCGCTCAGTCGTGGGGACGCAGAAATCAGAGATTTACTGAGAAAACGGCTAACAATATTAGCGCGTGTACAAGACATTCGTGTAGTCGACAGAACTGTAAAAAATTTGATCCTTGAAGATATACCATTAGATTCGGCTGCCGATCTAGTAATTTTAAACGATAGAATTACCTCAGCCGAATCGACAGAATCAAGTCAGGGCTGTCGTTCTGCAATCCTGCATTCACATCTACCAAGGGATATCAATACCATCAGCTCCACAGCAGTGAGTGAGAGTGCCGACAACGAGCCGGATGGTGGGCATTCAGACGTTCAAATAGTTCGCATACATCATGGACGTTTATCGTGGTTGAACGCGCAAGCAGTCGACAAAGGGATGTGCAGTACAAATTATCTCAGTGATCCGATCGATGTTGAAGTGCGAGAATGGAACTGCTCTGATGTCGAAGCAAATTTTAAGATCCCAACATATGAGCAAGAAAACGTTGGACGAACCAACGTCAATGTAACATGCCATGAGCCTAACGAAATTGCTAAAGCTAATGAGCTTGGTTTGAGTTTTGACTGCTCGACATCTCGGCAAATCAAAGACCATCGAATAGTGGCTGCAAGTAATAAACAAACGCAAATTCTCCCAACTAACCACGATGGCAACCGAACCAATTATCCCATCTGCAATTTGGATGCAGATGACATTAAAGAGGGTGATTGGATTAAATGCACAGGAACTGTTGTAAGGTCCAATCAGTATACATTTTTCAAGGCCTCGAGCATAGTAAAGATCAATCAATCAATATACTATGGTTCTAAGCATCAACAAGATCAACTTGTCCGCAGTCCTGTACAGAGCTACAAATTCTCAGATATCAGTGCTGTCGATGGAGTCCAAGCAAATAACTCGAGCCATGCTATTCCTGAGAAGCAGAAATTTGGGATCTCAGGCACTCGAATCCCTGTTGTGGATACTGATAATGTTGACGGATCCAATTTTGAGAAAACATCATCAATTGATGACCCGCCACCGAAGAGGGCCAACAGAGTTTTAAATCGTCGAGAGCCTGCAACCACATTGGCTCAGAAGAATGTTGAGGACTTGTGTCAAATAATTCTGGAACGCAACAAGGACAGAAGTTGTGGTCTGAAAACTGCTGAGATTTTTGCTCTTGTTGGGCCAAGCTTCGAGCAAGATAAGGTCAAAAGAGCACTTGAAACTCTAGCTGATAAAGGTGTAATTTGGAGAGAAGGCAACGGTCGAGAAGACTCATGGCTATCTTTAGATTGACGATAAATTGTGAGTGGCCTTTGCCTCTAAGCCTATGCAGCCAGAAACTTCGTTGATAAATACTAACACAGGCCCTGAACTTGTTGCTCGAACGGTAGTCATTCGTTTCGGTTGATCCATACCTGAACGACTGGAGGGTTTGGATGAAACAAGGAGGCCTAGTGGGCATGATGTTGTATGAAGCCTATCTAGCCTATTTCCTTGGCGTTATCTCTTGGTTCGACCGCTTACGATCAGATAGCGAACCAAACCATATCATAACCTGCTAACTATACGTGCTAACAACTACCTTGAACTTCAATTAAAATTTTCTTGCTCGCATATCTAGTCGTCCTATTATGAATGAGCACCGCTACTTTCTGAAGATTTGCAGAATTTTTAGGCGAACGCAGTTATTGAGGTAAGAGAGAGAGAGAGAGAGAAGTAAGGGTAAGTCATAGTCAGAAGAATCTTTGTCAGAAAAATTATAGGGCTGCAAGCAACATAGGATTAATTCGCGATGATATTCGGCCATCTGCTTTTTAATCAATGCTCGATTTCTTTTCATTCACGAGGCCAATGAGTGATGGCTCACGATTCAGCAAGAACATGTATCTTCTGGTTGAGGCAATCTTTAAATGGTTCAAATAGTCCGAAACTGCTTGACCATGGTTTTCAGCGAGAGTTCTAGCCTCGACACGGTCTGTACGATCGCATCCTGACCATTCCACGATGAAGAATACTTTTTTCGGCCTTATATTATGATCGATGATGCGACGTATCTCTCTCTTGCTGGTCGTCTCAGCGATATAGTCAGTCGCAGTGGAAGTGATGTCTGAGGTACAGCAATTTTTGCAACCATTTACTGTGTTGATTAGCATCGATCTCTCGGTTTTGCCAGATTCTACGACGGGAGAAGACTCTTTCGGGCGGCTGTTTGAGCTAGAATTAAGATCATCTGACTGATTAGGTCCAGCTGAAATATCATTGCTTCTTATGTTGGTGGGTAATCCGAGAGCAACTGATCGGTAAGTCTCACTGGCTGAACGTCTCAAAGTCATAAATTCAATCGCTACTTGCACATCCTGCAGCTCGTGAACTTGATTAACTGCTCGTAGACCATTCGATCGATATAATCTCTCAGATTTCGAGCTACCTAGTACACGAATTGCTTGATTCAAGAGAATCGCTGCCTTGTGTGCCCGGGGATCGTCTGTTTTATCTGGTTGGATTCGCATCATGTACTCCTTGTAGTGCCTCTTGGCTGAAGTGATGTTACTCGCAGCTTCAGGCGACGGTTTAACGAGGCCTAGCAGTTTATAGAGACAGTCGCATGTTTTTGTGCACTGCGACTGATCCCTATTCATGTTTGGTTTGGCTCTTGCGGCGTGATCTATGTTTTGTCTCTCCATACATAGACTTGGTTTTTCTCTGCAGATGTGCCTATCCCTTCGTTTTTGGTGCCTCAAACGTACGCAGACCTAAAGTGTAGCTATTTTGTCGGGTTTTGTGTAAATAGAATGCAACTAGGAGCAGATGACCTGAGATTACTGGTCAGTAAGACTACGTCAGTTCCTCTTAGCGATTGTTGGACTAGCTCGGATTTCTAGAGCATTGCAGATAGAATTCCAGCGGAGACGATTGAGTGGGGAATACTTGTAAGCTGACGCTTTTGCTGCTCAGTCCCGCGAGATTCTTCTGAGCATGCGCGGCGACACCCAGAAACAACTTTCACGACTAGAAGCGTGTTGTATCACTGTATCACTGATGCAAGAAGAAATTCGATCTCTCTTGCACCGAACTAGCTAATGGTGTAAGCATGCTAAATCCTTCGAGCGAGATCTCCAAAATTTTCGGTTGGACCACACAATTCAGTCTATATTTATGTCTTGATCCGTTCGATTCAATTGTGGTCGGATACGGCATTGAATGTTTCATGACCATCGAAATAGAAGAAACTAGAAGGATCCACACATCAGCTCGACTGCAGTTTATCTCTCCATGTCTGCGTGAACCATTGTTATAGCTGATCGACCAAACTCAAGATGGCCAACCACCCTGCACTAGTGACGATAAATCAAGTTCTGAGACATACGAGCCCATCATTGGGTTTCAATTTATATGGAACTAGGATGAACGCCATAAGGATCGTCGCAAANGTTAAAACTGTTAGGCCTATTATGGAGAATATATCCGCCATTAAAATGTACGACCTTGATTCAGACAAAAATTTGGATGTTATTTTCATCAAGAAGAACTCGCCAAAAGATCGAACGACCGACAAATTGGTCGATTATCGTAGGAACTTGATCAGGGTAGCCGATCACGACATTTATGCAGATACAAGTGTAGAGTCCATCGAAGATGCTGATGAACCCGGAATAACAACCAGAAGTCCAGCATTTGCGCTGACTGAAGGTACCCATATGAGCAATATCATGAAAGGACAGGCAGATAGCAGCGAAGATATTCGAGACGATAGTGCCTCTGATGACGATATGGATAGCCAAGGACAATACTTGTATTGCGCCACTAATTACNATTTAAGGGAATGGGATCCGAATGATGTTGAAGCAAACTTCGTAGCGCGATCACAACCATTGACAGACCTTGGATTAGATCGTGGCCCGGTGAGTCAAGAATCTGGTCAGANTGAAGAAGCTGATGCGATTGGCGCGCAACGAATAGAGAGAGACCTACCAAGAGGAGCCTTTGGGGGCTGGAGTCTATGCTTAGACGAAAACGCTTGCTCCGATTCTCATAGAGATGGGGAGGGTTCACTTACTGGATCTGAATCATCTGATCAAGCTACGATCAAATCGCGTAGAGTTCTTGAGGGTGATTTTGTTCGATGCACCGGTGTGGCACTAAATTTGGATGGAAAAGTAATGTTTTTCGCGAATTCCTTGGTGAAAATTAAAGTATGAGAACCACGATCTTGGTTTCGACTCGAATGAAACAGCTAGCTGCCATTGGTTCAAGCATACACGACAGGGTGAGCTTGATGGAATTGAGTACATGTAAATAAGATGCCGGTATTCGGGTGCTTAAACTTACTCTTTGAACGGATTCTCCAGCGAGTGCTATATCGATCACAAATAACCGAATTAACCAACCAAACCAACTAACCAAACAAATAACTAATAGAATGTTTAAACTCATGAGATGCTTTGCTGGACACTGTTTACTGTAGATCGGTGCCCCCTCCTTCAGCTATTTCATTTACGTTAATCTAGTGATGCGATGTTAGCAGATTCAAAGCGGAGTCTAATTGCAAGGTCGCGGTACAATTAGTTATTTCTCTCTATGTTGGAATAACTCAGCTTCTGTCCATAGAGCCCCAACGAAACTTCTACTGCTTACAGTATATGGTTAGTGGCCTACTTACAGAGATTTTCGTGAGAATCTGTCATACAGTTTCAGAGGGACACATTTCATTGCGTCAGCTGGTTCACCGCCATTACTGATTGTATCGAGCCTCACACAGAATATGAATGACGAAAGCTAACTCATTTAGCATTGGCCAAGCACGTCACACGCGGATTGATTTACAATATGAATGACAAGTGAGGTGTCCTTGGACATTTTGCCGCTTGCCGGATAATCGTTCGACCTATCAACTCAAGCAAGCACCCAAGCCGACTATCTTGATGAATACTTGGTCATATGTTAGTAGTGAAGAGGCTCTATACAAGGTTACAGAGTAGAAGCGGACTTAAGTGGGACGTTCTCGAGGCAGGTCAGCTTCGATCGCTATTGAACCGAGCGCAGCCCACAAATTCAAAGCTTTTACACAGCTCAACTGCGTGCCTTGTGCGAGCAAACATTCACTGCGGCTCAAGTAACTGCCAAGTCCACGAATAAAGTGCTCGTCATGTAGCAACCAAGCGATTAAATTATGATCGTTATGGATTTTATAATCCTTCGGCTCACGCTGAGCTAGACTGACTCTATATCAGGCCTGACGGTAATTGAAAAAGAGAGATTAGAATGTTCCATGGGGTTTAATTCTGACAAGATGGATTTTATTATCTAAACTGTCGCAATCATCGTCGTTACAAATCAACTTAACATAGCCTTACTTGGGGAGCGATCTCTAGAATCACCGCGGTCTTCTATCGGTGTTGAATGTCCTTTCAGTGATCAAATATCGTTTGATTCTGACGTGTTTCTATAAATTCCTCCAATTTATCCGGACAATTGAGATCTTCTGGCTGCACCCACGAATCTTCTTCAGATCCATAGCCTGCCCAGCGGATTTTGTACCATCTATCGCCCATGATACCAACTTTCTGAGCGATAATTGCTGAAACTTCGTAGTATGGTCTTCGGTTGAGTCGCTTATGACGCTTTCTACAAGCCTCGAGATCAGCCCTTGTGGGCGAGAANTGATTGGGAGAGCGCTTCCGCTTGGGAGTGATCTTTCGCCTGAGAGAACTATTGGATCGCTCAACAGGGCCTGTCTGAGGGGCCTTGACTTGATCCGCATTGGTGTCCGCAATACTCCCCGTTCCAACAATTGTATCAGCCATATCAGCTTCGGTGCTGGTTGCTATTTGAGATATTTTTAAGCTGCTATCGAGAGTTCTTGAATAGTTGTGCTCGTTGATGCTGCGTATCGATGACTGACTGTGGCTCGGCGAATCAAGAAATGTTCCGCGACAAAGCTCTCATCGAGTTTTGTGAACTCAGGGAGTTCTTGATACTCAATGATAGTTAACTGGAAAGAAAGGGATTGACACTTGATCCAATCGTATTGGAAGTCTTGTGGTAGCAAAGGTTCGAACGGGGAGTGAACTTACACTTGGCGCCAGTGGGAGACAACCAAACTGAAATTCAAACCAATTTTTGATTGCTATACGATGAATACGTGTGCAGTGGATCAAGTTATTCGAAGCGAGTGCACGCAGCTGACTTGATCCGGAGAGGGGGGGGTCAAACTCTTTTGACGCCTGCATCGATTGTGAGTACGCAGCACGTCGCGTCGCAATTCGAAATAGAAGCACAGCTCGCCCAGTCTCTTTCTGTGGCGCCAAGAAGGCACGCAAACAAACTAGGCCATCCCTCTGCTGTACTCTTGTGCATATACAAGCTGTGGGCATCGCATATGTCCCTGGTGCGGACAAGTCGGGACGCACGGGCTCAAATTACGACCCTGAGTTGTAAACAACACAATCTTAGAGCGCGTACTGTGCACAGATGACAACCTTTTTGTCACGTGCTGTAGGAGGGGGCATGCATCGGCTCGAAAGCTTTAAGCCCTAGAAGCTAGAGAGTCTGGGAATCTTTGCTTAAAGCACAACGACTGTTATGTATAAAAGGCTTGCGACTTGGCTTGACGTTCAGTATTTGATGCTTTTTCGACGACAAACTTCATTCTATTCCTCACGAAAATTTTCTCTCTGAGATACACAACTCAGCACCCACACATTTAAGCTATAGTTCCAAATGATAATGGATCACACTTACTGCAAGACCGAAGAGTCCATTGAATATCATCCTGATGTGAGAGCAGCGATGGAGCGTAAGCACCTTGCCCACGATGGTGAACCATTCTACGAAGTTGAGGCCATATTGGATTCATACGAGCTCAATGAAGGGAATCGAAAGTATCTTATCCGTTGGGCTGGATTTTGTAAGATTTATGACACTTGGGAGCCAGCGGAGCACCTCTACTGCCCGGAAAAGTTAGTTGAGTTTTTGAGGAACGAGCAAGGCGCTCACGAGCGGACCAAAGTCCAGGACGAGAAAACCTCAGCCGAAGTGGCTTCGCAAACATCTGAAGCATTAGATTAATATGACAATAAAAGCGCACTTGATCGATTCATAAAAGGAACGATTTGAGTGAAAAAGATCAGCCTCGCGTCTGCTTGTTTTTGTCGATTTACTGTTCCTTCATTGTGCGACATTGGCATCTCAGCATGATTCCTTCGTTCAATCTCTGGCTTTTTGATCGCATTTCATAGCTCATCAGAAACCAACAACCAAACCAAACTAAGAATTCTGAACCAAGGTTTAGTTTAAATCTTGGCTACTGAAGGATACTGCAAAACGATCTCCGCTAGACGTAGATCAATCAGCACTGTATTCAGCGTCATCGATTGAACGAGTCAAAAGATAAACAAAATTAAAAATCTGGCCAGTGACCCACTACAGTGTTTGAATTTTTACATTTTATTGCGCTCTAGCGTGTGTTATGAGAGCCCAGCGCTTTTCAGCTGCTACTTGATAGCTTTATCCTCATACCTCTAGATCCAGTCAAGTTGAGAGCGTAGCGCCAAAAAGGACAATCGAGATCGTCGGCCTTCATCCAGGAATCGTCCTCTGGTCCATGCCCAATCCATCGAATTTTGAGCCATAGTTTGCAGTCAATAGAAGAACCTCTCCGCTGATCCACAATAAACGCAATTTCGTTATGAGGCCGACGGCCCGCTCCAGTTTGAAGTGTAGCGGAACCCATCACATTAATTGTATGGAGTAGCTACACGGCACTTTTGATTCTATTTTTACGTATTATTTCAGAGGCCAGAGGAGATTGTTTCCTTCAATTCTTGCCAGAGGTTTGGATTCGCCCCGCCTGTACAGGGATAGCTCATTGAACTACAGAGCTGATTTTCGTGTGGAATTAACAATTGGTTGTGTGTGGGGACGTTTCTACTGTGAGGCGAAACTAAATCTGCAATGCTAAAGGAGATCCGATTTCTGTATGCGCAGTGGCGGTTGGCGCTTGTTCGCTGAGCTAAAAACTGCAGCGCGTTGACAGATAACTCAAGCAGGGAATGCTCTATAGCCGACGAGCATCGTTCGAGGTGCTAAAGAGATAGTTTTACACGCGGGATTTCTATGTGTCTAGCCTTATGAACTTTCTAAGGGCTGTTCTCTAACTAAAAGAGAGTTTGAGTGTAGCTCTATAGTTGGATTAGTTGTTTTGATCTAACCAATGATTTGAAATTTGGCGCTCGACCATACATATCAATACGCTATACTGTGTACTAATGTATCTACATTGGTTGCATACGTAGTTAATCGTTAGTAGCTACGCTACGATCAGAATGTAAATTGCTGCATTCAATTGCTCTAGCTTATCTGTCAGCGAGAAATCTCTCGAACCTCCATCAATGAATTCGAGTCATTAAATCATCGCTGAGATCGATTATTGGGAGCGGATCACGCTCAAGATAATCAAATTCAGAGCCTAAGCTGCTGGTTTATTCGTCTGATTGAAAAGATATCCTGCCAAACAGATCTCTTATGATAGTAAACCAGTCGACAAAATCCTAAAAATCAGCCCCAAATCTATCCATTTGGACAAGAAGGCTAAATTAAGGGCGTCACTGCTGCATCTTTATAGCTATTTTGAGCAGTGCAGAACCAAACAACTGGTCAGATCATATCGTATAGCTAACATGCCAGTGTTGAAGCTGGAACTGCGCGACTTCGGCGGGCATGGCGATTAATCGAATCCAATTTAGTAGGATTTACTTCGCTCAATTTTGGTGAGATCCACTCAGGATGCGTTACGTGCTTCGAAATAACATCTCTTAACGAAATTATCGGAGCTCTCTAGATAATTTCTTCGCTAATATAGTGGACCACTACGCCACACATTGAGGCGCCTCGTTAGACTTCTAGACCTGACAAAGGAGTCAACGAGGCTGAGGTGCGACGCGCTTGCGCGTTGGGATAATCGCTGACTAGCAACAGTAAAGGGGTGGTGAAGAAATTGAGGCTGAAGGAGTGTTAAATCTGGTATGGGATAAGCGCGATCGCCTGATTGCTGAGAGTCCAATTTCGAGCATCGACTCTGTGGCCTCTTTGAAATTGAGCGTATCTGAATCATATGGAACCCTTTGCGGACGATACTCCAAACAATGAGCTACCTGACATTCGGAGATTCGGGGAACGATGATGGAGATAAGAAGCAGAGCCATCAAACAAGTGACAACGAGGCTGTTATTAGATCGAATTCCAATGCGATTGCTAGTGAGAACTTCAGCTTGAACAAAACAGAGATCGACAGACTGATTGCTAATATAGATGACTCAATTAAACTAGCAGGAAAGAATGAACGGCACCTACGAAGATCAGCAGTGAGCATTGAGATGAACGAAAGTGAGGGTCTGGATTTTGATTATATTCGTCGAATCGTGTTCAACAGTCTAACTTTCAAACAGCTGAGAAGCGCTCAAGTATACTATTGGTCGGATGATAAGTTCACATCTGCTTACTTTCATTCGGAGAAGTTGAGGAATCGATTCATCGAATTGGTAGAACATAGTACGGATTCGCCACTCAGAGGTAAAATCAAGGAAGCAAAAGAAAACGGCGAACGCATCACTAGAAAGCCAGTACCGATCGAAATTCAGGACAATGCGAACGGTCGTGAACATGAGGAGTTACGGACTTATATTGAAAGCTTGCTACAGAGCAATGGAGACGGATCTAGAGTGGATTCAGCAGTCGTTTCAAACGAATCATGTCGGGCCAAAAACGGGATAATTGCGATCAAGATAGGAGGACAGAATAATCTAGGTGTGACAGGTGTGGGTCATAAATTGGTGCTCGCTGTGAATGCCGCCGGATTCCGCGATATTCTTTCTAAATTTGGCGATAGAATACAATATTTACCCTTCCCTCGAGGAACTGAAAGCTTGAGAACAGCGTGTATAAGTGAACGAGGTAGTATAAGACTCATGATTCGTTTCGGATCATGGATGTGCGCTACTTGTTGTTCGGTCTACAAGCGACATGATTGCCCAGGTGTGATCTGCATCAAGTGCGGGAGGTCCAATAATCACAGTACTAATGATTGCCCATCGATGGAGAGCTTTTGTAGGAATTGTCATGAGCGTGGACATATGGTGACAGATCTGAATTGTCCTCAGTATATCAGCAAATTAATCCACGAGTTGCGCCAGTTAGATATACCACTAGAATATTATGAGGACGAAAAGCTACGTTCCATTCTCGTTAAGCTGGTTATTGTTTCTTTGATGGGACCATTTGATTAAATTTGATAATTGCCTAGTTGTCCACGTTTGAATGATGATGACGTTTGGATGATGTCATCCTATACGTTGATCCTAGCATCAAGATCAGGTCGATAATCAGCATTCTTCAGTGATGCCTCGAAATCAATTGAAACGCTCGGCATTTGAAATGAACGCACGGATATCGCCTTTGCCGACCAAGAGGATTCAGAAGGCAAGAGAATTCAGCTGAATGATATAACTTCTACAAATGTGTCATGTCTAGACCGTTTTATCGTGTTACTTTACTCAAAATACGATACTGCTCCGCTTTGGGAGCAGTATCGAGCCACATAACTATCTCATCAGAGCCGATGTACAAACAGCTCGCAGGAGCTACAAAAATGGCCATTGATGAGAACGGCTCGAAGAGTCTCCTGCGATCGGAGGCTTTGATTCTGTCGCAGTATTATTGCACGTACTATCTGATTGTAAATTCTAGAGGTTCAATATAGCAATCATAGGACCAAAAAGATCGAGGCATGTCTGAAGCTGCTAACCGGTGTGTGGAGAGATCGCCAGATGCTCAGGCCATATGTCGGCAAACAGGTTTGGTGAGTCCAACAAATTATGATTGGACGTCTGATTGGAAGAAAAGAAAAGTGCAATACTGTGTAGGTCTGCAAAGTATCAAATGTCCTCTGCTGCACGGCGCCGATTGAAATTTTGTCCGCCTACAGGAAAGCATCTCATCGATTATTTCGGGAACATTTTAGAGCAAGATAAACTATAGACTTCTGATCCCTCTGTTTGCAACTCGAATGAACATATGGATCATATGTACACATATAATACGGTGTAGGCTGCACCACTCTTTGTTTGGCGATTACAGAGTGGAAATTCAAGCAGAAGGTTGGATTGGATATCAACGCGACTGGCGCCGTCTAGACAGGCGCCGTGGACGAAACAACTTACAGCGACCCAACGCATTAGTTCTCACGATCGGCGACAGCCAGCCCGAATGGCATCGGCACCGCAACCGCATTGTTGCTCAAAGCAAGCTTTCTCAGCACATTTTAGCTGGCGCCAGCACAGATTCTAAAGAAACTGGGCTGGGCACAATATGGGCTTTCAAGGGAACACAAGTTTGATTTGGAACAGCGCCTGCGCGATAATACTCTTCCAAATTTCTACCCCTAGAATCAAGTATAAAAGCAGAATCGTGTTTGAATTAGAGTTTCACTCTCGTTTCCAATAACTGGAAGTTAGTTCAACGTCAAATAATCGTCATCTTGGGAAATAATTAACAAGTTGTATGTTTAACCCTACTCCTATATAACTCCGCCAGATAATCTCAATTGAAGAACACAATGGCTTCTCGAACCAACCAACAGCGTAACGGCAACAGCATTCACGCTGGCACTGCTAGCAACAGCGAGCGAGCCAATTCTAACTATGGTAGCGGACAAAACATTCTTGATGAGATCCTGGAGAAAGTGACGAACGTTGATGAGTCGACAATGAAGAGAGATGTCAACACAGCTATCAATGATGCGATACGGGGACTTTCTAAAAAAGAATGGACGCTCAGACAATCAACCATCACGATCGAACTAGATGACCAGTTTGATCATTCCGCGGTGATTGATCTGATTGATAGCCATTGGATGCAAAGGCAACACGAACTGCCCGCCACATATTGGCGCGATCAGAGGAACACTTACGTACAATTTGTAACACCAGTTGTGAAAAATAAGTTCCTGGATTATGTTCGCCTGGCAAACGATTTNCCATTGGCTAAGCTCATTAAGAGACCTAACTTAGTCGGCGAACATTTTTGTCGCAAGCCAGTTCGTCTCGAGATTCCAAACGTTCGCTCGAACATCGAGGCAAGTCGAATCATGAACACATTACAAGATACAATTGTTGATCAGCGGATCGNCATCTCGGGAATACGCGAGGGCAAGAAACATGCCCACTCTGGAGCTAGAAGCTTGATGCTGACAACCAATGCTGCGGGATTTCGTCATCTTTTCGGAACATTGGAGGGTACNATCCCATATTCGTCAGTTGCCGATGGGGTGAGAGCGAGGCTTACCCTGAGATTAAATTGCCGACCCTGGATGTGTAGAAACTGTTTCAAGTTTGATCAGCATGATTGCAGTGGTAAATTGTGCTGCCAATGTGGGGCAAAGGATCATGCTTCGAACAGATGCACCTCCGTTACAAAGTATTGCACCAATTGTCTCAAAAAGGGGCATCGAGCGAGAGATCTCATCTGCCCAATATACATCAGTAACTTGGTGAAACAGCTACGTAAGATTGACATTCCTCTAGANTACTTTGAGGAGGACGATTTACGTTTCACGCTCATCAAATCAATGATCCTCAAGTGAACTCTAAACTGATGCAGGTGGTGTGTGCCATCTCATCTCTAACAATACTCTCCAACTAACTTGGACAAAGGATTTATCTATCGATGGACCAACTAACCAACCAAAACCAACAATAAATCATCGTACATTCATGCTCAATTGATCTTTTACTGCGGTTTTGGCAATATTGCTTAGTAGGTGACACTATTTCAACGTGTCGAATCGCTCTGGTTTACATATTCGGTTGTACTATCGCTGCGATCTGATTGAAATATTTTGACATCGACGCCATGATTCGCGACTTGAAATCAAAATCTTGAGCCTGCTTGCACTGTTTTCTTAGGCTGAGGGAATCTCGGAGAGTATCTACGGTCGATGCCTGACTCCATGGATCTGAATGGTTTTGGTTTTGGTTTATGGAGGAGAGATTAGCTGCAGAATATTAGTGACTGCCTCCCACAAGGCAACTTGATATCCGGCGCCAACATTGAACGGTCAGATAGGAGACCTACAGTGGTCACAGCATGGTGGTATCGCATCTTTGAGAATTTTCTGTGCAGCAAAATCTCGCTCCAGCATCTAATACCTCTCGTTTTATGATAACGGCTCGACCGATTTATTTCGAACCGAGAAAATCATATTCAAGTTTATCCAAGCTTCGTTCCGTGCAAATGACTTGAGGGCTCTACATCGCATTATGAGCCAGTTGCGATAATCGAGTGGTTAGATAGACACGCTTGTTAGAGTTTCGGATAATAGATAGTGAAGGAGGCGGCAAGGGACTTTTGTCATTCTATGGTGTCACTTTATTTTGTTGGATTTACATTCGAATCTCAAGTGTGAATGTATCTTGTACAACTTCAGCAGTGGCTTTAATCAGCGGCCGCTGCTGTTGAATCCACTGGCTTCAGCGTGCATTGTGCGTGCAGCCGATGAGACAGTGAGCGTACGTCACTCATATAGGGCGCACGCGTCATTGCTTCTGTGAGCGGAGGATACTAGATGGAGTGCGGATCGCTGATTTGTAGCCGAAGTACTTGTGCATTAAAATGCATAACTCTGAGATTCCCCGAAAGAAAGTCATGAATNTCNCTNTGCGGCTACTATGGGTCGTAAACTATCAAGACCCCAAGTTTCATGGAGGCTCTATCGCCAGATCCCGAGTTATTCCAACAAAGCTTTGGCCAGCGACNTCCGCGAGTCAATTTCATCCACTAACCTAAGCCAACAGGCTTCATGTATGCGAGGCAATAAGCTCGTTCGCCCTGAACGCGCAATGGTACTCGCAGCGGAGAACGGTTCGAGCCATCGAAATGATTCGTCGCTAGAATGGAAACCAATCGATCGATTCTAATGAAATTTCGCTCATGAGATTCCTGATCATCTTTACCTCCACATGGGAAAGCGTCAAGAGGGCTCTATAAGAGGTTGGGGGATAAGACAAAGAGGGAAAATTACATTCACTGAGCACTGCTTCGTATGCGGTGACGCACCAGCACCGATGGGCCATCAATGATCGTGCAAAGTGAATGACACAAAACTCTCGACTACAGTCCTCAATCCTCGATAGTAGTCACAGTTGTCTAGGGGCTTTGATTTATGAGATTTGCTGCCACCAGTGACATTGATCTCAGGATATTTCAGCGTACAAAACTACCTGTTCTACCCTTGTTCAAAGCCTCTAGTGCTAAGGTGTGGAAGATACGGTCAGCGCTTTGATGACCAACAGACGATACTGAGGGAATGCTGTCATTGAACGCAATCAGTGCACTGGGCTCTCATTTCTCAAATCAATCACATTCCCGTTTATGGAAACGTTTGTTCAAAAAACTGCCATACTTTGAGTGAACCTTTGAAAATAATTGAAGAATTTAAGGTGGATTGTTGTGACATTATTATAGCGCCGATTTGATACTAGTGCATTTATGGAAACTCTCAACCAAATAATAACAGTCATATCAGAGAAGTCAGGCAAACGATCTCGTCAAATATCGTCTACAAGAAGACTATGCTAGACTTAAGTCGAGCAGTTAGAACGGTCTAAACTTATAGTGAGCGTCTAATAGACAGAGCGCAATTGCAAGCCGAGACTGCCAATATTGAACAGGCGTTCCGGATCATCCCCGTGAATCGGCATATTGAAGGATAGCTGCTACCAAAGGGAATTGTCAACGGCATGACAGAAGACTATTCCGTTGCTGTAGGAGCATATAGAACTCACTGAGTTTGTCTCGTAACTATGTGCAGTCAGATGGAAGGTGGGTGACCTCTCAAGATCCGATCCCTGGAAATGAGGAGACCAGGACCGCAGACGACGGCGCCATCTTTAGATTGAATTCAAGCTAAATCCGATGACTGGAAGAATGGCAACCAGTTCAGATTTATAGCGAAGTTGTGTTTGTTCCTGGAAATAGGATAGAATTACCACTGGCGACAAGCTGAGCACTCCAGAAGCATGAAACACGATCACCCTTTACTTAGTAGAGATGATCATGGGTCAGGCGAAATCTGAGCAGTTTTTCGGCACGCGTTCAACATAAGTAATTCTTCTTGGGGAAGCTACGGCGCCAAACAAGATTCTTACAAATTTCACTGGAATCGCTCGCAGGGGAGGAACGCCCAGAAAGGTCGCTGCCTGATTCTGCGCAGCACTGCCTTGTGGCTAAAACACCATCCTCGTCATATATAAAAGAAGTGTGGATCATTGTGGCAACCATTCCATTTTCAGTAGCGCTAGTGTTCACCTCAGATCTATGCTCTGTGGCTTACACGAACGACACAATATTGGAAATTCACATTGATTCACTATACTAACTTTCCACTTCTTTCACCCGAACATTTATCATTTAAGAAGGTTCACAAGTATCACCGCCTGTTTCAAGAGTATCATCAAACAAACTCACTTTACAGATTTCAATCATCTCAGAGAAGCGTAATCGCCAATATACTGTTGGAAAGATCGACTGGCGCAGTAAATTTCTGTACAAATTGGAACTTTACCGTCGCAGCGATAATCGATTCCAAAGGAACAGCCAATAATATTATCAGACATTTGATCATCGAACATTCGCCATTTTCAGCCAGAGATAATAGCAAACCCATACGGAACTCCTTGATCAAGACTTTTTGGACGTTGCTTGGAGCGAAGCTCAATCTGAGTCGATTTTTCGAAGATAAGGACGACTTACCCTCTTACTGCAACACCGAGATAGTAACTGAGAATACCTGAGGACGCAAACAATCACTTATAAACATTCAATCTTACAGGCAGCTACAATCACGAGGAAAAAATTCGACCAACAAAGCTCAACAGGCAGAACAAATCAATAGGGATCGCGTAACCTTAGAAAACAGGAACTTATCCGCCCGAAGAAACACAACCACGAAGAACGATTCAGCTTCAAATCTTCACGCTTTTCTCAACTCTTCCTCTTACTAACCAGCTCACTCGAGCTCGGGCCTCAGCCCTTTATTTGACCCAAAAAGACGAGTATCATCAGGGAACAACCCAATTAGAACGAACTAGGAGACAACTGTAGTCTCGTTCTTGAGCTTCGGCTCTACCCGCATAATCAACTGGGTTCTTACCAAAAGAAACCCAGCATTAACACTGTGGACCTAGTTCCACACAACTATCCCACAAGCTTCGGCTTGAACAATCTATCAATCACCACATTATTCACAAACCAACTAACCAACCAAACCAACCAACATATTGAAGTTAAAGTCACAACAACCATCTAAGATGCTTAATTCAAAATCTATAATCTCACTAAACGTTGACAGGCAAACCTCGAAACTTAATCAACTGCTACAGCTTGCCAGAAGTTACGATCCAATAGCAATACTCATACAAGATTTGCCCTCTATATGTCACACAGAAATTGAAAGCATATGCAACTATAAAGATGCTATGGAACCCAACATGATATTTTATGATGCCTACACACAAAATTTGAACGACAGCACGAACAATGTCGATTTATACACTCGTGCAAAGAGAGACAACATAATTCTGCTCGACAAACGAATAAAGGGAACGATTATCAAACTCAGCGAAAACCTCTCTGAACTTGCAAGTACACTTGGATTGCAAATCGAACTCACTGATGGAAGAAAGTATCAGCTCTACAGCATTTACATACGACCAAAAGCCCAGTATTATGATGTCAAAATCATTCTTGATACAATCCGGTTAACAGCAAAAGAGCTAGGAAACTCACGCACAATAATACTAGGAGATATCAATGCAGAAGCAGCAGAATGGGCACCCGATCACAACTTATTTCTAAACAGCCATTACAACCAAACAAGTGACAAACACTATCATCAAATACGAATAAACAGGGGCAAACAGATTTCCAATGCACTGAAGGACATGAAACTGACACTCCTGAATAACATCAATGAGGGCCCAACATACACCGGCAACTTGACATTAAACGACAATCAACCGCAAGTAGCATACATCGATATTGCAGCAGCAGGGGAAAAAGCTCACAGGGTATGGAGAAGATTTGAGCTAAAAAATGTTGATAACAGCAGCAGAGGACATAAAGCCATTATCATAACCTCGAAGGACAGACAAACTAGCGGACGCACGAGTCAAGTAGCACCACTATCTCATGATAATACTGAGTACAAATACCCACTACACAAAATAACCAGCGAACTATTTACGGAATTGAAAATGAGACTTGACAAAACATGCGTACAATGGGAACACCTACCACGAAAACAGATCATGGAGAGGATGAACTTGATAGCAGATACAACATATGAACGCATCCTACAGGTGCAAAATCACATTAAGATTGCCAAGAGATCCAGAAAAAGCAATTCTGATAATTATGGCTACCATCGTAAACTGCTTAAACAAATCAAGAAACTAAAACGATCCAAAAAAATAGCCAAACAACTTAGATTAACAAGTCGAATCAATAGAAATCGGAACACCTTGAACAAGAATAAGCTCAGCAAAAAATTACAGACCAGGAAGAAAGCGTTGAAAATGATGAGACGAATGAAGGCGAGAATCACACACACTCTTAAAAGACAAATCGAGAACCAAAACCGCAATATACCAAACGGACCAAGACAGATATGGAGGGCTATTGAACAATGTAATCAAATAATATCAGACTACAACCAACTTGATCGCACCGAGATAACTCTACCAAAGGAAAAATCCGAGGATGTTGATAAAATAGCAGGCACGAAATTTCCGTTTATAAAAAGAAATGCAAAGGACACAACTGACACAAACTCGTCGGATGAACTTGAAATCGTAACGCCAATACTAATAACAGATACCGAAATCACCGAAGCATTGAAATCATTACGTAATAAGAGGTACACTGGCGTCGAGGGAGTCAAATTTGCTGTATTCAATAGAGTCTGTAACTACATACCAAGAATCGTTCACACCTTATGCAAGATGTCATTTTACACAACGTCAACACCAGAATGCTGTCACACAACGATAGGAACACTCATACCAAAGAAAGAATCCAACAAATATCGAATTGTGCACATATCAACACCGCTAGCATCGCTCCTCGAACAAATAGCACTGCATAGACTGGAGTATAGACTTGAGGCGAATGGACTACACAACCCATATCAGTTTGGATTCAGGGCCTTGAGGGGCCGCCATGACCTAATAACGAGAATCATAGAGCTGACAATCAAACACAGGCGAGAGGAGTTATTGTTAAGCAGCTATAAAACACATAGAACAACAATCATCAGTCTGGATATCGAAGGAGCATTTGATAATGTCAACCAAGACAAACTGATCTCCAAACTAATGACAGATCTTGACACAGATAACTTGAAACACTGGCTAACCTTTTTCATTCTAAACAGAAGCATTATATTAAAACACAACAACCACAGGTCCAAAAAAGTTACAATTTGCAGAGGAGTACCACAAGGATCGAGCCTAGGACCTGTACTATGGAATTACACAATCAACAAAATCGATCACAACATAACTATACCAGGAAGGCTTGAACTACTTGCTTACGCGGATGATCTTTACCTCATTTACAATGGACCAGAACAAAAACTGATACAGCAAAAACTCGATCTCCTAACTCAACAGCTTAACGACATAGACCTGAAAATAAATCCAACCAAATGTAGTACAATGTGCATTTATGATGGAATTAGAGGACAACATAGGCATGACTACAAAATTTATGGACAAAACATAAGTGAAGTTAAACATATGAAGATATTAGGGGTTACTGTAAATCACTTATTGAAACTGAAAACGCAGAGCCAAGACGATGCCATCAAGAGAAATGTAGAACTATTACAGAAACTCAATCATTACGGAGTCATCAAAGAACCAAAACAGTGGCAGATGATCATCGACAGCTATTTGAGAAGTACTATCATAATCAACAATGCACCAATCCTGGCAATAGATCCAAAGGCAAGAGAGTGGGCGGACAATACAATGATCAAATGCATCAAGACCATATTTAAGTGGCCACGGAACGTATCAAACAAACTCACTTGCCTGATTACAAACTCGATGTCAGCGGAACTAACAATTGAGAACTACATCAACAAAAAGCTCCAAACTGAACATCAACATGGATATCAGCTATTACTAAAAATCATGAAATACAGCACATATGAAGAGTATAGCGGAATAAAACACATATTAGACAATAATTTCTCACACAAACGAAAGCAACCAAATCCCACACTTTTCTTAGACAATCCTAGTGAAATCGACATCAGGACTATCATGGGGCCCCTTTGGTACATTATTGAGAGGGATGAGGGCAGCATAACGATAGAATTACTCGGAAACTTGGTCCTACAAGTAACAGGTGCGCTCAATACGAGCTATCCAATCAAATACTTCAACTCACTAACTGCGTTATGGAGACTAACAGAACGAGTAGGAATTAGCAACAGAAATCTAGCCCTACACAGCGACAGCACGCTGCTCAGAGCATTAACAAACAACAGTAGCCATGATTGGAGGACAATTACGCTTCGAGAAAGATTAATCATTAATGGATGGAACATCTACACTATGAATGACAAGAACAAAAATTGGATCAGATATATTGCGAAAAATATACAATCAGCGAATATCGAAATAACACGCACACCGGATTTGACTGACTACAAGGAGAACAATCTCAAGAGACGCGAGACAAACACCAAAATGGAGACCGAAATGACACTGAACCAAACAAATTTTATGAAAACCTTACGAGCCAGAACCCTGATATGGACGCAAATGTCACCAAGCGAGGTATCTTCACTAACCATGCTAACATTATCCGGACTCTATATAAACGAAAGAAACAATCTGACAAAATCTGGATCAGAGGTATGTCAGTTTGAAGGGTGCGACAGAAGAGACGAAGAGAACATAATTGCACACCGCATGTGGGAATGCAGAGGATTTCACAGAGCCCGAATGGACATCATGGGACTGGGACGAAAACCAGATGATCTACGCAGTATGATGGATGACAGACTTCACTGCAACAAGATACTTAAACTTGCAACAAGATGTGCAATGGAGAGATGAACAACAGGACAAACCAACCAACAAAATCGAAATAACCACAGACGAGAACACTACTGAAGGACACAAAAGAGGAAAACAAACAACGGAACTTTTTTGACAACTCACAGGGATTAGAGTAAATGGAGGACCGGAGTTTACTAACGCTGCAGGCTTACAGCGCGAAAGGGGAGCTTTGACACAACGCAACGGCAAGGAAAAAAGCTACGGGAGTCTAGAATAAGAGACAATATTGCGTTGGAACGCCGTCATTTGTTTTGAGTAAGATGTTCAAACTTTGTAGTAAAACGGCAGTGCCGGTTCAACCGCGCGCCGTTGGAGGGACGAGTCCCTCTAAATCACTAAATAAAAACCAAACCAAACCGAACATCTGTGTCTTTCTGAACTTTGAGACCAGTGCCTGTCTGTCTGTGCGAGTGTCTGTCTGTCTGTTTGTCCGTCTGTGTGTACGTTCGGCGTCAAAGAGTGAAGTGAGTGTTTTTCCGCTCAGTGTGATTTTGGAAGGCGAAGTGACAACATGTTTCAAAAACAGAATTTGTGTTTCGGCAAAATTCTCTGCGGATCCGGCTCATGATCTACATATCTTCCGGAAAATCCAACCCTTCAGTTTTTAGACACATTAAGCAAGGCAACGATACTCTCATGACCGTATCTATATGAGGATCAGGATTGTTATGCAACTTACCAAAATATCACACTACATTGATTGGAACTTGAGTGAATTGGAAACTATTCTGGGAGTAAGTCCCCGAGGATTATATCCTCGAAAGAGCTCCAGCTAGATGGGTCCCACTGAGCACTGGAACCCGAAACTGGAGCTCATCACCATATTTTGGCTGCCTGCATTGCAGGGAGCCGCCTGATCATCGGCACCCTATTGGGTGTCACTCAAACATAAGGCGACCCGAGCAATCGGGGAGCCGCTAAAACAATAATAGATAAATATTCATAAATACTCATGCCTGGCAACAGGCAAGACACCATATAAGATGTAAAACAGTGGAACTAGATGATGATTATATATTATGGCTTATGATATCGGAGCTGTGTTGATTCCAACATCTTTGCAAACCAGCATCGAACAAACATCTTGTAATAAAAGCGACACGACTTGAGAACGGGCACTATTTTTTTTGATGCATAATGCACCGAACGTACGTGCAAATGCCCGGTAACTGGGCGACAAATGACTGAGTGCCGAGATGCACACTGGCCAGCCAAGCGCAAGACCCATGGAGCGCAACGACATAGCGGGTGAAGGCCAACTGCGGTGGTTTTTACAGTCTTATACAAACAAGAGGCTCCAAATTTGTCGAAGGGAACCAAATCGATATGGAGTTAATATCGCGGACAGAAGATGGGCCTAAAATCGGGTAGAAACATGCCACGCTACTAAACGGCAAGAAGGTGATGATAAGGAAGTAAACGTGCTCTTAAGAGAACGAAACAGTGGAAGAACTTACAGCTCAATCCTAGTTGCAAGGTGAAAAGAAGAAATCTGCAGCAAAGAAGCGGTGCGATCAAACAACCTTTTGAGAAGGGTGAATCTAAAGTGTGATAAAGAGACAAGGCAAGCGATAAAAAGCCCAGGGAGACTTGTTGATTCGCATGCGACTGTAGCGAAAGAGATAACGAAATCATACTGGCGACTGAGCAAACTTAAAGAGAATCAACTTGAATGTTAGCGTGCTTTGGTGCGTCATCAAAGCATAAGCGTACAGAGGGTAAAAAGGCGCCAATTAACACAAAAATGGAGCCCCCGGGCAAAGAAACCAGCTCAGAGAAGGGGAACGAGACAAGACGGCACGTGCGCCACAGACAGAAGACGGCGCCAAGTATCTCGCGAGATCAAACGCTGCGACACGTACAACTGGGACAAAAGAGCACCGCAAGGTGGAAAACAATAGACGACATCACAGAAGAGAGAAGACAGTGATAGCAAACTCTTACTCAACAAGAGGACGAAAAAAGTCGCCACAAACTGAGAAAAGATCTTGTACTAATAACATCTGAAAAGCATCCGGATACAGTTAGAATAATCAGCTCAACATGGCCAACAACAACGACCATCAGGCTACTGGAAGCATCTTAGATGTGATCAACGAGAAGGCCACCAATTTGGAGCACATGATTGGCAACAAAAACAGCAAAGATACGCTCAAGGAGACAATCTGGGCGAATGCTAAGCGCGAGAAAGCACTCAGGGAGGCAACAGTTACGATCAAACATGATAGCACACACGATCACTCGAAGATCGTTGAAATAATCGAAACCAAATGGGTGGAACCAAACAACCAGTTACATGGTACGTACTGGCAGGACAAGGAGTTCACCTATTGTCAATTCACTAGTCTGGAAGCGAAGAATAGGTTCCTGGATAACATCAGACTGGACTCGGGAATGGGGCTGCAAGATTTGGTTTTGAAACCCAACAAAGACGGGATGCACTTTACCAGGAAGCCAGTAAGAATCGAAATAAACAACGTGCGCGGGAACATAAAGGCCGATAGGATCCAGAAAACTCTACAAACAGAGTTGAAGGGGATTGGGAACTTAACAGAGTTCAAAGAGGGAAAGGCCAATCCGGTCACTAGATCGCGCAACATACTTTTCAGGGTGGACTCGAAAGCCTTTAAGCATTTATTTGACAACATGGGGGGTTCCATCCCTTACGTGAACTTGGAAACTGGGACCAAGATAAGACTGGTGTTAAGGGTTAATTCACGACCATGGCAGTGCAAGGATTGCTTCGTCATCGGGAACCATCAATGCGATGGGAAGACATGCATACAATGCGGGCGAAAGGGGCACGATGGCAAGGANTGCAGATCGAAAACAAGGAGATGCAGCAACTGTCGCAGGGATGGTCACAGAGCGAAAGACGCAAATTGTCCCACCTTTGTAAACGCACTTGTCAATGAGCTTAAGAAAATGGATGTGCCAATCGAATTTTACGAAGATGAGGAACTACGTAACACTTTATGCAGAGCCGTGCAGATGAAGTAGGTGGGCAGAGAGATACAATTGATAAATCGGAAGATTTGGGAAGATTCTTAGCCGAAAAGTGATGTATCATATAAAAAAGAACAATAAATAACACTCGAACGATGAAGTTTGAGTAGTAGCAGACAGAGATTCTTGGAATGATGAACGCTATAAACGCAGGACAAGGGTTGAAACCCATGCACCGAATTCTGAGATACCATGCTGTGAGGTCACCTGACCGAGTTAGGACGACTTACGCACCCTGAACTAAGTTCAGAGGCCGCTGAATACGGTGGCGTTTGCCGTTTTGAGCTAACCTTGATGGTTC
>Ga0058699_1000039_pt1 | contig 26739 bp, 22 predicted proteins | sample AgamicAtPe_FD_55078 | JGI IMG/M metagenome (GOLD analysis project Ga0058699, IMG submission 55078) | Agave microbial communities from Guanajuato, Mexico - At.P.e | ecosystem: Host-associated > Plants > Phyllosphere > Phylloplane/Leaf | place: Guanajuato, Mexico | collected 2012-10-15 | reverse complement strand
GCCACTTCGCGCCCCTCGAGCAGAGCGTCGCCTATGCCCATTGCTCCTGCCAGCTGGGGGACGAGGTTTGCGCGCTGCACGTTAGCGGGCGCGCAGACAACGCGGCCAACATGCTCGCCAGACTGCGCGGCCGACTCAACACGTCGCTAGTGAGCCTGTTCAGACTAAGCAGCAACGAGAGCGCTGCCGAGTGCGCCTGCCTTGCGGGCTGCCCGGCCTCCAAGCAGCCGGGCCACCTGTACGACCGGCTCGCCAATCCGGCAAGCCTCTGCGCCTCGCCAAGCCGAGCCCAAACCGGATCCACGCCAACGCCAAGTCCAACCCCAAGCTCAGCGCAAACAAACGGCGCCACCAGGCAGTGGGCCCCCTGCGCAAACACTCCCCTCCTGCTCGGCCACTCTGATTCGGCGGCCGGCGAGCGCCAATCGTTGGGCCCGTCGCCAACCCTCTCCTCGCGCTCAGTGCTCAAGTTTCTGCGCAGTCCCACCCCGAACGCAGGCCAGCCGAGCTTAACCAGACTGAGCAGCCGCGACGAGGACGAGGAGCAGGAAGAGGAGGCGGCGGCGGCGGCGGCGGCGGATCCATGCGCTGAGTCCAAATTGGGCTCCCTTCCGATGGGCGCGCTAATCAAGCCGGCGCCGGAAGACGAGACGCCAAGCTTGACCGTGACCAGCGAGTCCGGCAACTCGTCTGGCTCCTCGCCCGACCAGCTGCTCAAGCTGACGAGCGGCCAGCTCAACTCGAGGGCCCAGACGGAGCGCCAAGTGGTGCGGCCAGAGGCGAGCAGCAGCAGCAGCGGCAGCCAGCAAGACGAAACCCGAGCATCAGGGCGCCGACTTGCGGGCCCCAAAGTGGCGGCAAAACGGCGCAGATCCTGCCAGCAGGCGCGCCCATTCCAAAACGTGAAGCCGCCGCCAGAGGGCCAGCGCCGAAAGTCCTCCTCCTCCTCCTCCTCCGCCGCCTCCAACAAGCGCCTCGCCTGCTCGCTCTCCTCCTCAGAGCGCCGGCTGGACAAGAGGCTCAGCCTGTCCACCACGACGAGCGCCATCGACGACTGCAGCGCCAGTTTCACAACCACAAACTCGCAGCTCACCAGCGGCTCGAATGCGGCGCTCGCAAACCAAGTCCGCTTAAGCCAGGACAGCTCAATTGGGGCCGAGCGAGGCACTGTGATCAACATTTGAGAGGCGAACTTGCTCCCATTCCACTCGGCGCTCGCTGCTCGGCCAGGGGGGGAGCAAATTGAGCCGCAGATGCTCCAGAGGCCGAGTGGCGCCAACACAAGCGGGGCCAACTTCCTAGCGAGAATCCGCCGAGCGACTTGCCCTCCAGAGCCAAAAATCACTACAACCAATCAAGCAGAGTTTTGTCCCTGCGCGAGCAAAGCTCTCCCATCGCAGGCACTGGGTTGCCTCCGAGAGGCAAAACAGTGGATGCAATTAACCTTTGCAACTCTCGGCCANGAAAGCCGAGCTAAGTGGCGCGACCTTGAGTGGCGGCGCCGCTGAATCTGTGATCAAACTTGCCCGACGCTCGAGCAATCAGCCTCACGAACAAGAGCGAGCNGGCGAAACTCCCTCGACTGATTCGAATAAACAGATCGAATGCGTTGCGAAATCGGGCGGAAAGTCAATATTGTTCGCGTCTCCTGTTTAATTAGTCGTTTTAAAGCTATCACATCATCAACTTGGGGCCCACAGTGCAGACTGTGTCACTTTCGCGCCCGATTGCTGGCCAGCAAATGTCGCGCACCTGCTGCCAGCTGGCGGCCACTATTTTGCTCGCTGCCCGTCGGCTGGCCCGATCGGGCGGCCTTGGAGCCTCCGCAGACGGGCGCCCGCTCTGAGATGAGACTCTCGAGGATCTCGAGGCTCTGGTCCACGGAGGCCGCCTTGGTGGCTTGCTCGCCGCTCGGCGCGGCCAACTCGTGGAGATTCTTCGAGGCGCGCTGGCTCCTGCTGGCCGCGCTCCTAATGTGGCCCAGGAGTCTCTGGTGAACCGCAAGCTGGCGCTGCTCCTCGCAAACCTGCTCGCCTCCCTCCTCTGCCTTCCTCGTTTGCTTGACGCCGACCTGCTCGTTTTGCTGCCGGTGCCGCTGTGCTCGACTCGACGAGGCCGCCGCCTGGTGTCCAGCCGAAGCTTGCAGAAGGCCCTGACTGTCGGCCAGTCTCGCCTTCAAGGGCAACACTTTCATGGATTCCAACACGCTTGCAATCTTGCGCTCGCGCCTCGCCACCTCCGCGGCCCTCTGGCGCCGCTCGTGGCCAGCGGAACTCGGCTTGATTGCGGCCTCATGGGCTCGCTCAATCATGAACGGACTTGGCTGGCCGCCCGAATTGGGCAGCCTGGCCTCTGGGATTCCCTCGTAGGTTGGCTCCACCGGGCGCAGTCTGTTTGCAGGCTCGCAACTCATGTCCGCAAACCGCCTAACGAGTTGGCCGCCCTCAGTCTCACTAGAATCCTCCTCCTCACCCAGCTCAAAGTCGAGTCTGCCCGCCGAGGATTGGCAGCCACTCTGCCAGGCGGCCCGCTTTTGGCCGCCACCGAGAAGGACGGCGTCGTCAAGGCCAAACTGTCCTGATCTAACCAGTGGAACTTGGAGGCCTTTGTTTGCGTTGCTCGTGATGCTGCTCTGCGAGCGCTGCTTCTGGAGCACCGAGCCGGGCGAACGCTGGAAGCGACCCATGTTGTCCGCTATCTTCTCACGCTGCCTCCGATCTCTCGCCGCCGCCGCCTCCTCAAGCTGCTGCTGCTCCAGCTTGAACTCGGCCAGAGCCGGCTGGTTGCTGGACACGAAGGCCTCGCTGCTGGCCACCCCAATGGGCCGGCCTCTGAGCGCCATCGCCTGCTGTCTGGCCGGCGAGCTGATTGAGGAGGATCGAGAGGAGTTGTTCGAGTGGTCGGCCGTCGCGGACGAGTAGCCGCTCACGTTGCTCGCATAGTTGGCCATCAGCGGGCTCGAGCTGAGCACCATCGGGTGCGGCGCCGCCAGGTGCTCAGGGCGCCAGTTAGCCTGCGGCTGGCTTGTTGGCGTCGGCTGGACGCAGTTGAAGTTGTCCTGCGCTATGAGCGCCAATCGTTGCTGCTGCTCGAGGGCCAGAGCTCGCTGCTGTCTCTGTCTGAGCTGCCCCACTTCCATCTGCTCGAGTGCGCGCTCGTTCAGGTAAATGGACCACAAACTCTGCTTCAGCTCCCTGAACTTGGGCCTCTGAACTGGCGCGTAGCTCCAACACTGGAGCAACAGCTGATAGAGGCGCACCGGGCAGCTCGGCGGCCTTGCAAGTCGCTGGCCGGCCTCAATGGCGAGCAGCACCTGGTTGTTGCGGATGTTGGCCCAGGGGCGCAGCTGGCAGAGATGGAAGAGCTCCCAGCTGCAGACGGCGAACATCCAGACGTCGCTGGACGAGGTGAACCTCCTGAATGCAAGCGACTCGGGCGCAAGCCATCTCACCGGCAGCTTGCCCTGCGACTCGGCCACATAGTGGCTCCTGTCGGCCGCGTCCACGAGCAGCCGCTCGGCTCCGCTTGCGCCACAGGACAGCTTGCTCGCTAGCCAGCGCTGCTGCTGGCCGACCGTTTGCGCTTGGAGGTTTCGCGAGAGTCCAAAGTCGGCCAACTTGACGCAATTGTGCGCGCAAACTAGCACATTTCTGGCGGCAACGTCGCGATGAACGAACTGCTTGCTTTCCAGGTAGGAAAGGGCAGTGGAGATTTGGAATGTGAACAGGACCAGGGTTGAGACCGAAATGAGATGCTTGTTTTGCTTGAGATATTGCTTGATTTCGCCGAACTCGGCCAGCTCCATTGCAATGAGTGCGGGAGTCTCGGGACAAACGCCGATGAACTTGATGATGTGCGGATGCTCGAACTGGCGCATCATGGCCGCCTCGCGCATCAGCCGCTCGATCAGCTGGTCAGTCTCGTACTTGAGCGTCTTGATGGCCACGTCGCTGATTTGGCGCCCGTCTTTGCTCTGCAGCTTGCCCAAGAACACGAACCCTCGTTGGCCCTCGCCGATGATCTGCACCAGCTCCACCTGCGACCTGTCGAGCCGGCAACTCTCGTCCGAGGGAACGGCGTAGTCGTCGAAATCCTCGCTCTCCTCCGTGGTTGCCGCCACTGCTGCCGCTGCCGCCGCCAGCGCCGCTTGGTGCTGGTGGACGGCAAACTCGGCCGGCGGGAATGGACAGTTGGCTTGCGCTTGCGGGTGCGCGGACTGGGTCAGCGCCGAGGCCGAGGCCACTGCCAGGTAATACTCTTGGTCGTTGGCTAGAAGTGGGCCCCTAGTTGCGGGCGCGCGCATGTTGGCCGCTGGAACCTGTTGCTGCTGCCGTTGAAGCTGGTGCTGCCAAGCACCGCCAGGCCACTCGCCTCTCGCTACTGGAATCGGTATGCCCGACTGTTGCGCCCCCTTGGCGGCCGTGTCCCTCTCGGTGGCGGCTGGCGTGGCCGCTTGCCGGCGCAGCAGCTGACTCTGGCTCTGGTTTAGCATCCGCTCGCTCGCACTTGCGCTCGCTGTGGACTGCTGAGAGCTGCTCCACTCGAGCGGCGACTCGCTGACCAGGGTGCTCGAGCTTGGGGTGGAGCCGGGCCAGGCTCGCGCCGGCCGCCCTCTGCTCTGGGCCAGCAAGCCGCTCAGCTCATCGCCTCCCTCCAACTCAGACACAATTTGGCGACTGCTTTGGCCGGTTTGGTTGGTTTGCGTTCATTTGCGAGGATGGTCGATCGGCGAGTGTTTATTGTGCGAGTGGAACTTTGTGTTAGCTATCGTCTCTTGGCCGGATTGTTGCGCCCGTTCAAAGTATAATTGTATCTGGCTCGGCGCCTATTCTCTCACCCAACTCTCCCTCTCCTCTTTGTCTGTCTCGCCCCTCACTCCCCTCCTCTCTAGTTTGCGCGAAACCAGAACGAGCAGGTAGACGGGCAACTCCGGCCGCTAATTGCGATTCTCGTCGCTCGAAATCTCACAACACTTGCGCTTGATGTTATAAATAATAATGGCAACAGTGATAGTAATAACTCACAGGCACTCCTAACGGGAGCTGGGAGGCACAGAAGCAGCCAAAGAGTATTCAAGGTAAGCGCTCTGCCTTGGGCTTGCGATCTCGGCGGCGGCGGCGCCAAGCACGACAACTGAGGCTGCAACTGCGACTGCGACTATGGCCGGCACGGCGAGAGGACGCCGACTCTAGCGTGTCGCTGGCATTGTCTCGCCCGACTTGCTTGCTCGCAGTCGGGCCAACTCGAGACTGTTCGGATAATCTCGATCCCCCATTGCGGCCAGATAGAGAGAGAGAGAGAGAGAGAGAGCGGCGCATGATCTAATTAGGCCCACCCTCGGCCGGCGCCCAACTGGCTGCATCCTTGGCCGCCCAATCCAGCCAGCCAGCCAGCCAGCAAGCCAGACTGCGGGCCACTCGTCACCAAGTAAACAACAATTGCGAGCCCCAAGGAATCTCGGCAGGCTGAGTGCTGCGCTCAAGCATTCCACTTGGGCACGAATCCGGCCTCTCGCTGCAAAGGAGCCCCCGCCTTCAGTTGGCCGCCCTGGCGCCTTGACGTCAGCGCAGCACTAAACTCCGCACCGCTCGCCAAAATGCAATGCGCTCCTTGGCCGATGCGAAGTAGCTTGCTCCTCGGAGACTCGATTTGCTTTTAGACTGCTCGCAACAGTTTCGCCAAACCAAACGGGCGACCATCGATCCATTAGAAGCGCAGCCGAACCAAATCCTCGCTCGCCCACTCCTCTTTGCCGCAAACCTGAATGGGGAGCTCGGCAAGGAGCGCCAAATTTGCACAAACTCTCACGCGGCCGAGTGCTGCAACATGATCGGCCACATGGCTGCACTACTTTGCACACACAAGCAGCCCATCCAGCGCTCGCATTCGACAAAAGCTAAACAAGACTCACCTATCTGCTAGCTGCTGCTGCTGGCAGCGACGACTCCTCGCAACCCANTGGCGAGTGAGCTCGCGCCTGTCCACTGCGGCGTCCAAGTGAGCCTGCTGGCCGAGCGGCGCGCAACTTGGGCTCCTCTCCTCCTTGGGCAAGCGAGTTGCCTGGTTGTAGGCATAGAGGAAGTGCTTCCACGAGTGTCTCAGGTGGCTCAGCTTGCCGCTGATGCGCTCGCTTAGGCTCGACCAACTGCGCGTCGCCTGCTCAGCGCTGCCGCGCTCGACGGGCAACCTGCTCTGGCCGCGCTCAAGCCTTTGCCTGAGCTCTTGAAGCCCGCGCGACTGCCCCTTCAGTAGCGGCCGCTGCTCGTGGACGCCCCGCGCTGGCTCCTCCTGTTGGCGGTGGCGCCAACTCGGCTCCTCGGCGCTGAGCTCGCTGCTGGAGTTGTAGCCGAGTAGCGAGGGGCTCAGCTTGATTGAGTTTGAGAGATTTGATGCGAGACTTGCGGAGGATCTGTTCAGGTAAGAGTGTTGGCGCATTCTAATCAACAGGTGATGGGCCTGTTGGTTGTTGCTTGCGCTCGCTTCCTTTCTCCTCGCAACAGCTTCTAACGCCGAGTAATAGTCGCTCATCGAGTGTCGCTGGCTTCGTTCAAACTTTGGGCGGCTTCCTTGGTCAAGCTTGGGCTCGTTTGCTTGCGCGCTCGCGGACAGATCAAGCCAACTGTCCGACTTCACCTCCAGGATGGGCGCCATTCTTGCCGGCAAAACTGGCCGAGACTAGCCAACTTGCCAGCCGGGCGGCCAACGAGCGAGTGAGGGCGGCCGCCTCTCCTCTTCGCTCCTCTCCTCGCTCGAAACTCGCTCGCGCCTCTCGTTGTCGCAGTCTCGGTCGCCGCCGCTGACCCAGATCTGCGCTCGCCTGCCGGGTAACTGACACCAACCTTTAGCTTGCAACAAATTGTTAAACTAATGAGCATCATTAGCTCCCTCAAAGCTCGCAACTCGTTGGCCTCTCAGCTTGCAACCAGAACTCTGAGCGCGCCTTCCTGATTTAGCTCTGCCAAAAACAATGCTCCCCTCGCGGCGCCCTCAGCTCGACTGGTGCGCAAACTGGATCCAACGGGACGCAATCGGGCGGCAATCCCTCCCTCTTGCCGCCTCGCCCCTGAGAAGGGCNCCCAATCAGGACATCGATTGGTGGCGAGAGCTCGTGGGCTTCAAGCCGGGAGGTTGCGCAATCCACTTCCCCCTGACCCATGCGGCTTCCGTTGGCCTGCAAGCTCGCCAGCTCCATTTGGCCGGCGACACTGCAGGCGCCACTATAGCGCAGACTTCAACGGCCCGCGCAAGAACGGGCCGGCCGAGGGAGCCTCGAGCGCGCACTTAATAGAGATCAGCCCCCATCCGGTTGGCTGAGCGCGGCTCTGGGGGGAGGAAGCGAGCTGGCGAGGCTGGGGCTGGGGCTGGGGCTGGGGCTGCGCAGGCTCAACTTGTTGGCGCCGTCGGAGTTGTTACGCAACCATCATCGATCTTTATGGCTCCGCTCGCTCAATTTGGCCCAACTGGAACAACGGCGAGCGCAACTTGAACTCAGCCCGAGAGGCTCAAAAGCTCGCTGGATATCGTTGAAAGAATGCCCGCGACTGGCGCTCGCCGAGGCGGCCAACTTGGTGCTGGGCCCATCGGCTGCCTCGGGGCCCCCGAGCAATGCGAGCTCGCTTGCAGGCCAAAAGCGGGCCGAAATTGGCCCAGTTGAGGGGACTGCAGACTGGAGTTGGCGGACGAGAGCATTAAAGGGAGAGGGGTCGTTCGTTTGCTTGGTTTGTAGGTTGATCACAGTTTATTTGGGTTTGAACAAGTAAAAACATCTGGGCTTTGGATCACATCGAGCCACCCGCAAAGGTGAGCCACAATTCTCGCTAATTGAAGCCGCCCAACTCTAACTCGTCGCTGGCTTCTCTCTCTCGCTCTCAGATTGGACAGTCGCGTTCGTCGCTGCTGTCGTAACAATTGGAATGACCATCACAGCGCTTTGAGAGCGGGATGCAGGCACTATCGTGGCAGCGCCACTCCTCTGCAACGCACTCGCTATCGTGGATACACTTGAAGGCGTTTTGGCCAACCGGTTGGCAGAGCTGGTTTTGGGCCTTGCACCAGCCGCCGCAGCCGCTCTCGTCGGTTCGATCCTTGATTTTGCCACAGAAGGGCACCTTCTGTTGCATGAGGAGGAGGCAAATTTCGTCGCTGGTGCAGTTTGAGCAGGACATTTGGGAGCCGCCGGCTCCCAGTTCGGTTGGAGGGACGAGGGTGGGCGTGGCCAGGGAGCTGCCGAGGAGTTCGCCGGCTGAGCTGGCCGAGGATTGGCTGCGCTCAGTTGTGGAGGCGGCGTGTTGGCCGGCTGCCGAGCCTCCAGAGGGCGCCACTGAGGCGAGCGCCGCCGCCGCCGCCGCCGCCGCCGCGGAGGAGGAAGTTGGCGCGTAGAGGTCGTGCGGGTTTGACGCCTGGTTGGCCGACTCTCGGCTCTGGCCGGCCGGCAGCTTGGACTTGAGCAGCATTGGAGTCGGAACTCCAACCGACACGAACGGCACCGGCTCCAGGCCAACCAGCACCGAGGGCGCAGTTTGCGGGCCCACGACAGAGGGCGCGTCGGACATGATGTGCGAGTCTGGCGCCTGCTGCTGCTGCTGCTGGTTGCAACTCTTCGAGCAATCGGCCACCTCAAGCTCCTGGTCCTGGATATTGAATCGCTGCTTGCACTGGGCAGCCTCGACTTTTTCGCCCGTGTGCTGGGCAACGCACTTCCGGAGGCGCGAGTGCANCCTCGTCGGGTCGCAGATTCCGTTCTTATCTACACACGACGACCACTGCGACCACTCGCTCCAAACCACCGAGTTGAGCTGNTCCAGGCTGTCCACTTGCGTTGAGCCCACTTGTATGGGTTCAATGGTGCGCTCTTTGGGGTTGAAGCAAAGATGAGACGTTAGTTGGAGGCCGCGTCCTATTACTGGCCAGCTGGCCGACCGACGCCGGCGCCGCCCCGCGACAAACCGCGCAACTACTCACCCAATGGCTGGCCCGCAGAGGGAGCCACCTGGTCCGGATTGGAGGCGAGCTCGCGGCTCACNGAGGGCGATATTAAGCCCGGCGGCACAATGCCTGATTTGAGGTCTTTGTCTGGAACGGCTGCTTAGTTTGAGTGGATTTTGCAAATTGGAGCGCGGCTTTGTTAGTTATGGTTCGCGTTTTAGTTTTTGTATTGGCTCACTCTGCGCTCTCATGTCGGCCAGTCTGGTTGGCCGAGCATCAGCTTCCGTCTGGCTCCACTCAAGTGGCCGCCTTTGATTGGCGTGCGCCCCCAATCGCGCGGCGAGCGTGAAATGGGCCTCAGCCGCCGCCGCCGCCGCCGCTGGGCCGGAAGCGGAAGGGGCGCCGCGCTGGCTGCCATCTTCATTAGCGGGTGTGTGTGTCGGTTACGCTGGCCGGCTGGCGGCCCATGAGTCAGTGGGTCGCGAGGAAAACAAGCGCGCGAGCTGGCCGAGCGGAAGGCTGGGGCGGCGGCGGCGGCGGCGGCGCCCACTCAGCTCTAATGTGCAACCGTCGGCTCCAGTTGGAATGCTTAGCCGGCTGATTGCGAGTTGTCGCCGAGTTTGGCGCTAGATGACAATCATATTGGCGATTACTCGCCCGACTCCGCGATAAGCGAGCCGAGCCGAGCCGAGCCGAAAGCAGCAAAGCGGCGCCGGCCATAGATTATTGCCCGCCGGCCAGTGTTTAGATTATTCCTGCCCACTTCGCCCAGCCGAGATCCGCTCGTCGGCCGGAAGCGGCGAGGCTGCCGCCCACCGGATTAGACGGCAAAGCCAAAGCGCAAGCCGAGGCTCGAGCTTGATCGTCATTAGTTTGCTCTGCGCCCATCTCGGCCGGTGCAAATGGGCGCCGATCGGCCAGTTTGAGCTTGGAGCGAGGCCGCCGCCCAGTGCGAGTGTCACCGAGGACTGGCGAGATTAGCCGCAAGCAGCGGGCGCATAAAAGGACCATCGGCAGTCTTGGCGGCCTCCGCTGGCCGCCGCCTCGGCCTAGCGAAAACCGCAACTCCCGGCTTAAGACTGGCGCTTTGCGCGCGGCTGCTCGCGACAGCGCCCGACGAGTGAATTGCAAATCGGCCGACTCACCGGCCCCAATCCAAACCAAAACCCAGACCCAGACCCAAAGCCGAGCTCGAATGCAGAGCAGGCGGAGAGTGATGAGAAAAAAGGCTCACTGAATCCATTTGAGGCGGGGGGAATCATTAATTTGTCGCCAAGAGAATGGCAAGTCTAATGGTCTGGCCAATGGACTGTTTGCTTAGGCTGCGCGCGGGCACAAAGGGGCCAGCGCTGCTTCCGCTCCAGTTGCGCGGCCCTGAGGGAAGTCAGGAGTGGCCGAATAATGGAGGCTGAATGGTGGGCGCAAATTATCTTCCATCGACAGGCGAGCATAAGGCGCCGCGCGCACACAATGGGCTCGGCCGCGAGCAGCCCACTCGGCCTGGCCCAGTTGGCCGGCGGGCGGGCGGGCGGCCGCGGGAGTCTCGGGCCGACGGGCGATAAGCGCCGCTTGGCCTGCTGCCGCTGCCGCTGCTGCTGGCTGGCCGGCCGGTCGGTTGGCCGCCCACGCACACGGCGCCTGTGCCAAATTGTCGCCGCGAACGCAACCCGGCCAACACCTGCCGCCAACTCTCTCACCTCGATGACAGCTGCTCGCAAGTTTATCAATCTGTGCCATCGACAGGCGGCCAGCTGAGGGCGAGCGAGAATGGCGCCATTTGCATCCAAGTCACTCTCGCCGCCGCCGCCGCCGCCGCCGCCGCCGCCGCAGCAGCAGCAGCCGCAAATCTCAAGCCGCAGTCTCGAGCCAAGTGGGCCACTCGACCCCTCGGCCAAGTTCCATCGGCGCGCTCCTTTCCGGCTCGTTGGCTGCCAGTTCAAGTCGAATTACATAATCGAATTTTTCTCGCCCTCCGCTCGGCCGGCCAGTTTTGCCAGAGTTGCGGCCGGCCAGCTGCTCCATTCGAACTTGGTGCGAGGAGAATCCGGATGTGCGCAATGAATTGAAGACTCAATTCATTGTTTTTGCAACGCTCGCTCTCCGTTCGCTGGGGGGGGAAATAAACTTTTATTGGCTTCATTTTATAACATTCGGCCAGGTAATTTGCGTTGCGGCAAGATCCGCGTTTTTGTCTCGACCTGTTCGGCTGGTTCGAGTTTGGGCATCATAAATATGGAGGAGCCGAATTGGGCTCGGCCGCTCTCGGCGCGCCGGCCGAGCACGACGGCCGGCCGAGCGGGCATTACTTCTAATGGAGCTGGAGCCGGGCGAACACTATGACTCGTTTGTTTGTTTGCTAATTAGAGGGCTTGTTGTTCGGGTCGGCCGGCCAAAGCAGGTGAGCGCGCACTCCTCCGCTCGCCTCCTGCTCCTCTGGGCCACGAAATGGAGCGCGGCCGCGATCAGTCGGCGGGCACAATGCAAATGAGCTCGAGGCAGCTGCGCCGGCGCCCGTTCGCCCTGAGCGCTGGCCGAGCCACTCGAGGCTCCTAATCGGCGCCCTCGAAAGCCATGGGCTGGCCACGTCGGATGGGCTCGCATCCGCTTGCATGGGCGCGACAGCCGGCCGCCAGCTCCACTTGTCGCCGGCCAATTTCGGCCAAACTCCGCTTTACACAAACCTCCCCCCTCTCCTCTTGCGCAAGTCGGCGGGTGATTAATGGCCTTATAGGCGCCACTTGTTGCGCTCTGCTCGCAGACGAGCGCACTTAATTGCTCACAATGGACAGGATTCAATCAGGACGATATTGCAACTTCAACAGGTGGGCTAATTAATTGCGCGCAAGGGACTCCGGAGCTGATGGCAGCGCCGGCTGCCGTTGCCGTTGCCGTTGCCGCTGCCTCTGCCTTTGCCGCTGGTAGAGCACACGAGTGCTCTGGTCAGTTTGGCCGATGGTCGCTAAACGCCGCTTGCTTGCAGCGGCAGCAGCCGCCAATGCCGCCTCTTTTGCCCTTGACGGTGGCAATTAAATCCAAAACTGCAACAAAGTTCAGCTCAAGTTGGCAATAATTGAATACTTCTAATTGCACACTCGTCCTCAACTCGAGCTCAAGCTGAAACTCGGCGCCGTTCAACTGGCCAGTTTGTTGCCAACGCCAAAGCGAGCGCAGGTAAACGCGCGCCCTGAGAGGCGGCGGCCGCGGCGCTCAGATGCGAGGCCACTTGAGAGTGGCGGCCCGCGCGCCGCCCACAGGGGCCGCCGCCGCCGCCGAGGGGCGCAATTTGCTCGCCGGCCGGCCGCTCGGCCCGCGACTCGGCCGGCCGCCAGAGGGGGCGACAGTCGCTGGCCGCCTGATAAATGATCAACTCGCTCGACTCGAACTCGCTACTTACTGTTGAATCTGATGGAGTTTTTGTCAATCAGGTAGTTTGGCTGGTTGGCCAGCCGNTCGTGGTTCTTGGCCAATGAATCATAGAGCGCAATTCCGAACTGTTGCGCCGCATAGGCGATCGAGTCGCTGAGAATNATGTTGCAATCGACCACGACGCCGCTCGGCCGGTTTGGGCTGCATTAATCATCATTGGTTTGGGTTGCGCAGGCAGAGGGGGAGGGGGGAAGGTTAGCTTCAGTTCGGGGAGACTCGCTGCCAGCTTGCAACCTGCCGGCTGCTCATCGACTCACCGGATGTTGGTGACCTCCATGCGCGAGTAGACCCTTCGCACGTCGGTGGCAAGAAACACTTGGTCCATCTGAGTGGCGGCGGATGAGTTGAGTTGGGTTTGGTTAGCTTCACCTTTCTTTGCTTTGCTTTGCTTTGCTGGGTCTGCGCCAGACTTCCGGCCTCCTCGGTTCTACTCACCAACTTGACAATGCGCTCGGCCAGAAGCGAGCGCTGGGCCGGCGAGTGCGAGTAGTTCTGGCTGAGGATCACAAACTCGCCAATCAGCAGCTTGCTCTTGAGCACATCCTGCTGCTGCTGCTGCTGTTGCTGCGATGGTGCGATGCGCTCCTGCTCGCTCGCTTGTCGTTCTGGCGGAAAGAGACAGCTCGGTTAGCTTTGCGGCCGCGACGGCTTCCAAGAGAGTGGCGCCGGCAGCATACTTACGCTCGTCTGTGTCGGCCTCGTTTGGCTGGCCGACTGTTGGGCCGAGACTTGGGCCGTCTGCTGCTTTGCGGGCACAGGAAATGGGTTAGTCTGCGTTTGCGNATAAACAAAGGCCATCTAATTGAGCCGGCTGCAGGCTGAGCGGCGGGAGGCGAGTCGGGAGCAGAGAGCGGAGGCCAAGAGGGCGCCGATGCTAATTGAGGCTCGTGAGCGATTCATTGGCCTCGCCAGTCTNGCAGCAGCCCGAAGTGAATGCTGATCCGCTGGCAGCCAATTAGAGCCTCTCAAGTTTGTTGAGCGGACTTCCCGGAAACTGCGCCCGATTAATTGATTAAATGGCGCAAATCATCGCCTCGNCGCCCTGGTCTGGGCGGCGGCCGAGCTGACCAGCTGTTGCGGGCGCCTCTCTCGCCGCTCGAGAGCTCCTCTGCGCGAGCTCCAGTTCAAGTTTGAGTCCCAGTTCGAGTTTAAGTTTAAGTCCGCATGAATGGGGCGGCTCAAAATTAGAGCAAACTTTTCATTAGACGCGCTCGCTCGGTCGCGCTCGGATTGTCGCCGCCCAAAGCGCGCTAATCAATCAGGCGACTCGGCGGCGGCGGCCAGCTCGCTCGCCTGGCTCTCGCGGCGCCCAACTCTGGCCCAGATCGAACATGACAGTGAACAAGCGCATTGAGCCGCCAGCAGCGAGTCGGAATGATTGAGCGGCGCGCGGCGGCCGGATGCGCGCCACTTCGCGCCCTCCAAGGCAGCCGCAGCTGCAGCCGCCGCCGCCGCCGCCGCAGCAGCAGCCTCAGCGCGGCCAAGCTGCCAATCATGCCGCTCGCCCGACGCGCGCAACTAAAAGCTTTTTCCAATTTCGCCGACCAACAATGGCCGCCCGAGCGGCCGGCCCAAGCCGCGCGCCCCAATCAGGCCGAGCAGGGCGCCTCGAGTGGCAAATAAAGCGGGCGACAGGTGCACAAGTCTCATGTCGAGATTTGGCGGCGCAAGTGCCGCTTTGCGCGCCACTTGCGCCGGGCTTGCTCAGCGCGCGGCCAGCAGGCCCAGCAAAGTGGGCCGCTCGGGCGCCAATGAATGGAGCGGGGCAGCCGGAACGAGTTGGCATCGCCGGCTTGGCCCTAATGATCGCCATCAATTGGAGCCGGCCGGCCAATTATCAGGCGAGCAGACACCTGGGCGCCGGATGGAGGCGCGCTTATAGGGCCCGAGAGGCGCCGCTCAAAAGTGTAAAGCTGGCCTGCTTTTAATTGAAAGCGGCGCCCCTCTCGCCGCGAGCTTGCCACTGCGAGCGGGCGAAAAATCAGCCACCAGGCTGGCGAGTCAACAGAGGCGCTCGCTCGCTCGCTCGCTTGCTCGCCTCCTTTGGGGCCGCAATCTCAAAACACAAGCCGCCCGCTATCCAATTACAAGTCCTCCTCGCGGCGGAAACATTAACAAACAGGAGGCCAAACAAAGGGCGCGGGCGGCCAACAAACTCGGCCGGCCCCGAGTTGCATCCAGCCGAGTGGCCTGCTCGCCGCCGCCGCCGACTCCTCCTGCCCAATGACTCATCGCGGTCGACAAATTTCGCTCATTTCAAATTCAGTCCCATTTCGGTTGAAGGAAGGCGCCAAATGGCTTCCCCGCTCCTCGCCTCCTCCAAGGCAAGCGGCCGACTTGGACTAATAAAACATATAACTTTTGCGCCGCTCTTATTGCAGCAGCGGCTGCGGCGCACAACTGGGCGCGCTGGGGCCGAGTTGGCAGCGCGCCCGATCGTGCGATATGAAAAGCCGCACTCGAGTGCCCTGAGCGGCCGACGAGCGCGACAGTTGGCATGGGCCCACTTCCGGCGCCTGGCAGCCAATAATTGAATCGGCTTCTTCCGTCGCTTCCTGGCGAAATTAATTAGCCGGCGCCGGCCTTGCGGGCGGCTGACTGGCCGACTGGCCGCCCGCTCGGACGGAAGCCGGCCTGGAGCGGACAACAATGGCCGCAATTAGGCGGCCACCAGGGCGGCGCTAATCGGCGGGCGCACGCAACTGGCTGGCAGGTAGCTTGTCATTAGGCGGCCGCCGCTGGAGCCAGTTTGCGCGCGTCCAGTTCACGCAGCGCAGGCGGCCGAATGCACGCACAACAATTGTAATGCAAATGCGCTAACTCGGCCGGCCGACGAGGGAGCGGCCAGCGCGGCGCACAATGGCGGCCGCCCAAAAACAAGCAAACCAGCCAAGGTGAGCGGCGGCCATTTAAAGGCGAAGTGAGGGGGGCAATTGTTTTCCAATAGCGGGACGGGCGCTTTGTTTGCTGGCAGGGCGAGCGAGCGATCGGCCAGCGACTTATGGGCTCTGGACGCGCTTGCTGTGGGGAGGCCACCGAGCGAGCGAGTTGGCGGGCCGGCCGGCCGAACGAGTCGAGTCGAGACGAGTGAGTGCCGACAATTGGGACTAAAATTAGGCCCAAAGTGCTCGTGTAACAAGTTGGCGGCCATTGTGCACTTGGACTCCATTTGGGCGCCCCGGTTTGGTCGGCGGCCGCTTGGCGAGGGCCGCTGACCTGCGCTGGCCGGCCCGTCCAAGGCGCGCGGGCCAGCACACAGCCCGTCTGTCCGTCCGTCCGTCCGCCAGCGCTCAAGCCGCGACCCCCTGCGAGAGCGAGCGAGCGGGCCGAGCGACGCCGTGTCTGGCCAAGCCGGCTTGCTGGCGCGCTCACAGCGCCAGCCTGCGAGCGGCCACTTGCGCCGAGATTGCGCTCGGCGTATTGAGTTACGGGCGCCTCTCGCTCGCCCGCAAACCTGGCGGCCGGCCAGTGCGGCGCCCGTCGTCTCCTCTTCCAGCGACGCCCGGCTGGCTCATTTATCTCGCGGCCGCCGAGCCTTTGCCGTTTGTAACCATGAAGCTTCGCGCTGATGCCAATTGTGTTCCTGTTTGCGAGCGCGCAGGAAGGGCCAGGCTCCTGTTCGCGCTGGCCCTGCTGGCGCTGCTCGTGCCGCTGGCAGGTAAGTGGAGCGCCGAGAGGAGGAGAGGCATGGAGAGCGAGAAAGAGAAAGAGAGAGACAGTCTTACCCAGTTCGCCTCCCATACTGATGCCGCCCGAATGCTCCAAACGTTGCACTAATCAAGGACAGACTCGGATGCTCGCGTCCCAAGCGGCCGCGAGCAGCCTTCGGTGGGCCAGCGCGCGGGTTGGCGCTCGGCGTCCGCGCGGCCAAGCGAAAGTGTCGCCAAGGAGGAGGAGGCGCCAGGTGAGGGCGGCTCGATNAGGGCGGCCGAGCGAGCTGACAGCGGCGGCGAGGAGGCGGAGGAGGCGCGGCCAAGCCAATCGCGCTTGGACGTGACGCGCGCAAGTGGCGCCCCAGCGCGACGGGCCGCCACGAGCGCGCGCCCCTCGGCCAGCTCGAAGGCAAAGAGCAAATTGGATCCCGCAAAGAAGGCGGCTAGCGGACGGACTTCGGAGAGGCCGCGACGAGCTGGGCCGAAACGGAGCGGCGAGCAGGAGGAGCTCGGCGACAGTCGCGCTGGAATGGCCGCGCTGGCCGCCATCTTTGCGGGCCTGGCCGTCAGGCCGAGCGAGCCGCCGCGCGGAGGTGGCACGAGCGCGCCCGGCCAGGTTGCGTCACAGATTGAGGAGTTGGGCGCGCGCGCAAAGCGGCTTGGCGGCGCAAGAAACACAACAATCATTATAAACGGGCGCAAGTTCGACCAGGTGGAATCGATCGAGTGCGTGGACGATAAATTCTACGAGCTCCTGATGAAGGACTTGGAGCTTGTGAGGGCGGAGAGGCGGCTCGACTACTACGGAAGCTACCACGACTACGAGTACGCGAAGGCCGTTAGCGCCATAGTGGAGGGGCCGAGTTCGGGCGACAAGCGCGACCCGGAGAGCAGGCCGCCGGGCGAGCTGGACGTGCTCGCAGCGGCCAAGAGCTTTTGGGGCGAGACGGCGGCGAGCTACCTGCGCGCGAAGGCCCAACTCGAGCCGGCCAACCCCAAGAGGTTGGGCGGCGGCGGCAAGCACGAGAGGGCGCTCGCAAACCGGCGCTACCTGCTGCAACGGCTGGAGCAGCTGAAGGCGCTGCTGCTGAACGGCGAGGAGGCGCTCGTGCTGCTCAACAATCGGGTTAGGAAGCTGAACAAGGCTGTTGGCGAGCGCGAGCTTCAGCAAGCCCTCTGCAGCTGCATCACTGGCCGCGCTGGCCGGGCAGCGCTGATGCTGGTCAGCGAGCTCTTCGTCGACAAGGACAGCGCCAGGTTCTCGGCCAAACCGGAGGCTGCGCGCAAACGAGCCAGCGAGGCCGCCAGGGACACGGCCGAGTTCTGCTCCTTCTGGTATGGCGACACCATTCGCTCGGAGATGAAGCAGAACGAGCGGCTGATCAGGCGGCTCGCGCTGCAGGTTGCAGGCGAACGGAGGGGCCTGAACAGGACGAGCGACGGGGGAGCCGAGTTTGGGCCGCCAAACGCAAGCAGGGCGACAAAGTGGAAAGCCAAGATTCTGGAGTCGCTCATTGAGATGGGCTCTCTTTGGGTGCCCGAGGTGGTGGAGTGGATCAAGAATAGGTTTCCGCCGGCCAAGAACGAGAGCAGGAGTCTCGTGGATGCGTCTGAGCCGGCGGCAAAGCTCGAGGAGGCGCTGGCCACAGTTTTGCCCAGCTCCAGCGCCGAGAGGGAGTTGGCGCCGAGCCGGAAGTCGCGCTCAATCTCGGCGGGCGAGTGGGCCGAGCTGCCGGCGGCCGAGTTGGAGGCGCTCGGCCAGGCTGAGCTGCTGCTGGACGCCGCTGAGGGCGTCCCCGAGTCCGATTGGCGTTGGGCGCGGCACCGCGAGCGCAGATCAAGCCAGCGAGACCCGCGCACTTGGGACCATAAATCAGCATCCGCGGCAGCCAACCACAAGGCGAGCCGGCCGGCGCCTCAGCGCGCAAAGACGAGCCCGGCGAGCACGCGCAAGCCAATCAGCGCGAGCTGGGTGCCGCCCAGCAGAGCGCCGCTAACAGACTTTGAGATGCGGATAAGCAAGCGGACGTCGGAGTGCGCTGCCGACGGCTTCCGGGAGTTGCTGGCAATTGCNAGGCAGTTGAACGAGCTGATGTACGCGCCAAATGGCATTTCGGAGGATGACATTTATATCAAAACTCTGGCAAACTCTTTTGCTTACGACTTTGCCATTAGCTGGGCCGAGCGGCGCGATCATTGGTCGCGCAGTTTCGAGGAAAAGGGCGGCGAGTTTGCTCAGCTCTCGCAGTCGGGCCGCTCGGTGGACGAGGAGATGGATGACACATTTGACTCCGCAGGCAGCTCCTACGAGCGCGGCGCGCGCCTCGGCTTCACCATAGGCAAGTTCATCGGCGAGAAAGCCGCCCGCCAATGGCCAGACCCGGCAGAGTTGAACACGTTCACCTACGACAGCATTTTCCTCGCTGGAGTTGGCCGCGGCCACAGCGAGTCCGACTCGAAGGGGCTCGAGCGGCGCATTGTTGCTGAGACAGCAAAACGGGTGGCCTTCGTGGAGGCCAACAGAAAGGCCTTTGCGAAGAGCGTTCACGCTGCCTTCCTGAGCGGAGCCTCACTAGCGCCAGTCTGGGGCCTCCTCCACGCTCAGCGCCTCGCCGCAAAGCAGGTGGCCAAGCTGGGCGCCAAGGTTGGCTTTGAGGCTGGCTCGCTGGCTGCGGCCGAGTTCGCGCCNAAGGCGGTCAAGTTTCTCGCAACGCACAGGCACCAGCGAGAGCTGGCCGCCCCCTACAAGCGGGCCAGACAGGTGAGCGACAAGTGGGCCGGCTTCATGGAGCAGATCGAGGCGGTGAAGGTTGAGAGCGAGCTCAACAGAAACGTGCTCCGCTCGGCCATCGAGTGCGGCCAAAAGTCGGGCACCCTGATGGGCGCGCTGGTTGGCCTGCTCGTCGCTCCTGANGCACTCGAAACCTACATCAGGTTCAGGGGCTCGCTNGAGGCGCTCGAGAGCCAGTTCAACCAGTACAAGCTGGGCGCCATGCGCGGCTACGAGCTAGCCGAGAGTTGGGCCTACCTGAACCACACGGCCGCCATGAGCGAGCGGCTGGACAAGATGAAGGCGCAGACTGGCTCGCGCCCCTCGGCCGGCAGCCCGAGGCCNGAGCTGAACCAGAGCGCGGCCAACGAGTCCAGCGTGTTCGAGACCAGCGGATTGAGCGCCACCAACACAAACAACCTGTTCCAGTTCATGGTGCTCAACTATGGCACTCATCTGGTTGCAAACCACTCGCACAAACACATGCTCAAGCTCAGAGCAACCAGCATAGACGAGGGCCTCCTGCGCGAGCTAATCGCGCAGACGGGCGACCTGATGGCCGAGTCGGAGGCCGAGAAATTGGGCCAGGCGGGGCCCTNCGAGGGCGATGGCGGCCGAGCGAGGTTCAGCGGCGAGTTGGTGGGCGACTTGAACTTGGCCCGCGGCANGGCCAAGCGGAGGGTCAAATTCAACCTCATCAATTTGGGCGCGAGGCTCGAGTTCAGCGATGAGCTTGCGAAAGAAAGCGGCGGCGGCGGCGGCGGAGGCGGCGGCAACAACAGCAGTGGCTCGCTGCCCCAAGTTCCGCTCACCTCGGCGCTAACAAACGTAGACAAACTGTTTGCAAAGTTTTGCGTTGCAAGAGTTGCAAAGCCGGATTTGGTCGTCGATGACTTGAGCAAATTCTTGGCCGCCAGCAAGCGCGACGAGGGCGACGGCTACCTGAGCGGCGTGTTCAACCCGCTTGCAAGCCAGCCAAACAATGGCGGCCCTGACGAGCATCCGGGCGACGACGACCTGAGCGTGGAGGCCTCCATCCTCGACGAGCTCTTCCTCCGCATTGAGGGCGAGCCAGCAAACTCGGGCGCCGTCAGCATGGTTCAGCGGCTGATGGGCGTCACCACGCTCGCGCCCAGGAAGCTCGAGGAGGTGGCGGCCGCCGGCTCGAAAGCGAGCGGGTCAACGAGGGGGCCGCCGGGCCGGGCTGGCAGCAGGAGCAGCGAGACTGGCGCCGAGCAAGGCAAGCTCGAGCCCGATGACCAGACAGTGGAAACAACAACAACCACCACCACTACCACTAGCACAACAACAACAACAACACCAACACCAACACCAACAACAACAACGACGAGTGCTGAGACTAGCGAGTCGCCAGCGACTAGCACCGATCAACCTGAACAGGTGTGAGATGTTCGGGCGCAAACCCTTCAACCTTCTGTACGAACTTTGAGCATTAAATTCGCGACCTTGGAGTTCCCTTAGCGCTCAGTTTTGGCCCAAAGTGGCCGAGTGATGGCGGACAGGTGAGGGTGAGGTTGAGGAACTTACGTTTGTGTGGAAATTGGGGCGGATAGAGGAGAGTGTTGACGGGGCCGAGTTGGCTTTGGCTTGCGAGTTGGCTTGAGCTTAGTTGGGTGTTCGTTGCGGCGGGCGCTNGAGTTGAGGCGCTGAGGAGGGTGAACTTGATGATGGAGAGGAGGCTGAGGGCGAGAAGGATGAGGAGGATGGAGCAGTTGAAGATAGTTCTGTACTCGTAAACTAGATGTCTCGCGCGCTGGTTTGCGCGTTTCCACTTGGTGCCGCTGAGGAGGCCGCNCGGACAGGAGCCGGCAGTGCTCGGCTGGCTTGGACTCGCGCCAATTCCAAGATGGCCGAGCGCGCTGTTGCTCTGCAACACGCTCGCCAGGTTTGCCTGGCTCTTGGCCGAGCTGGGAGCGCGCGCTTGGCGCCCATAGGCTATTGGCACTGAGTTGCCCGACATTGAGGAGGCTGCCGAAGAGGAGAGCGGCCGCTGGTGTCTCGCGGTGGCAGCCTGGTGTTGGCGCAGCACAGCCTCGGCCATGAGCGAGTTGTGCGTGCCCAGGTAGGCGGGCTGCCCGTGCAGAGTGGCGAAGGGTTGCTGCTGGAGCAGCTGGTTGAAGGGGGCGGCCGAGTAGCAGAGGTGCTGCTGCTGCTGCTGCTGGCTGGCCAGGCTCTTCTGCAGCTCGGCCGCCTGGCCCTGGCGCTGGTGCGGCAGCGGCGAGGGCAGGCCGGCGCCCGCGAGCTGCTGCTGGCCGAACAGGTTGGCCGGGTTCAGGATGGTGCTGCTGGCCTTCTTGGCCGCTTGCGGGAAGAGGGCGCCTGCGGGCTCGTTCGCGGCCGAGTGCTGGTATTGCTGGTGCTGCTGCTCGCTGGGCAGGTTTATCTGGTCGTAGATGTGGTAGAGGAGCGAGGTTGAGGAGGAGGGCGAGTAGAGGGACATGTCGTTGGCCTGGCTCAGCTGCTCTGCGGCCCNACTGCCGGCCGCCCGCTCGCTGGCCTCGCGCGCAACCCGCGCACTTGTCTGCGTCAGGGTTGCGTCATCGTAACCAGAGTCAAAGATGTTCTGCTGCAACTTCGCCAGGTCGAGTAGGTGCGACTGCTGCTGCTGCTGCTGCATTGTCATTTGGTTCGCGGCGCCCGCATGCTGCTGCGCCGCTTGCTGGTTCGCCTGGCTGAAGGCGGATCCGTAGAGCGAGTTCTGCTGCTGCATCAGCCCGATGCAGCGCTGCTGCTGCGACTGGTGACTAGGATTGTAGGGCTGCGAGTTGACGATCATCTGGTTGCTTGGGATCGCTGGATGCTCGTGCTCAAAGGTTGTTGGCACGAGACGCTGGCTTCTATGGTGGTTCAGCTTCGGCTTGGTCTGGTTCTGGCTGCTTTGCTGGCCGAAGTCAGAGGTTGACATTTTCGCTCTTCTGGCTGTTGCTTGCTCTCATGGTGCTTGGGTTTGGCGCTGTTGTTGTCGTTGCTTTTCTCTTGTCTTGCTCGAGGCTTGCTGGTGCGGGGCGCTCAATCTTGGCTGCCTGTCACAACAAGCGACTTGGACGCTTTCGAGTTTGAATCTGGTCTGATCGCGCGCTGGCTGTGGCGTCGCCGCTGCGGGCTGGGAACGGGCAGCTCGGGCTGGCCGAGCGAAGGAGGAGGCCGGGATTCAGCCCTGCGCGCGGGGGAAGGCAGAGGGAGCTGGCCGCCTGTGCGCGCGGAACCCACGCACACTGCCCTCCCCCTCTGGCCAGTCCACACGCCTGCGCACTCGGAGCGGCGCGACCAACACGCAGGATTGGAGCGGGCTCCAGCCAAGCCGTCCGGGGGTCGAGTTGGCCCCCCGATCGAGGTGCCGGCTCTGGCGCATTGATATGCGATATGCTGATAATTGTCCATATCGACAGCCTCCAAAGGCGACGGCCAGCGCTGCCGATGCCTGCAACTGATAGTGGGCCGCCGGGAGCCCTGAGCACACCTGCAAGCCAGCGCGGCGACGGCCCGAGAGTTGGGCGGTTGGAAGTCGGCGCAGTCAACTTGGCCAATTAAGTCTGCGTCGAGAGGACAGTTTGGCGACTCTACTCTGGCGCCTGGCTTTGAGTTGAAGCCCGAGCTTGAGCTGGAGCAGATAAGCGGCGAGGGTTGGCCGGCGCTGATGATTGGTCAACCTGTTTGTTGATTGCGGCCGAGCGAGGATGCGGCCGGTGATGAGACGGGCTCAGTGGGCCTGTCGAATGGCGGCGCGGGTTGTTCTGGCTTCGGCGGCGCACTTCGCCGCTTGGCTTATCTGCAAAATTGATCAAATTTAATGATCGTTTTCCTCATCTCGGCGCAAAGTCTCGATTTTATACTCCTCTCGTCTTAGTGGCGCGCCAGTTGAACAGGCGGCCGTCTCGCTTGCACAGGTGTCGGCAACGAAATGCAAAACAAACTGGCCAACTGGCGGNGGAATAAATTTCCACTCGCCCGCTGATGGCACTTAAAACAGGAGCACGAAGGTGCAATAAAGACGCAACTTGTTGGCCCTCTTTCTCTCTGGCGCAACGAGCGGCGCCCACGAGCGGGCAGCCCCCAGATTGAGCGCCGATCAATGATATTGATCAATGCGCTGGCCGGCCGAACGAGACTTCGAGCGGCCGGCTTCTTATTTACGACCAGCAGCTTTTATTTGAGCCCCCTCCGCCTTGAGCTCGCGGCGAGACCGGAAGAGCGAGCGCCAAGGTCGGGCTGGCTGGTCGGCGGCCTGACAAGCGGCTGCGGCCAGGGCTCAGGTTGTGCGCGCCTGCGAGCGGCCGGCCGCCTGCGCTCCGCTGGATGGGCCGCCCGCTTGCGCCCAATGCAAATGGGCTGCCCGTCGCCCGTTTGCGCTCGGCTCGCCCGTCTCTGGCCGCTCAGAGCTCGCAGCTCGCAGCTCGCAGCTCAGAGCTCAAGGCTCGCAGCCCGGCCAACCTGCTCAGTGGGCCGAGTGTGATTTAATTAGCCTCCCAATTCAATAAGCAATGGAGGAGAAGAGTTGGCTTAAGTTGGCAGGTTGCTCTTATTCGCGCTCGCAGCCAAGGGTTGTGTTGCCGCTTTAACAATCTGGCGCCAAATGGGACCAATTGCAAATGGAATCGCTGGCTCTCAGCGGCCGCTTCATTACAGCTCGCCGCTCACCTGCCTCCGCTCGCCGCCGATTGATAATATTTAAAGTCCGCTCAGTTTGGGCGCCGAAAGGAGGGCGCAATTAGCATAATGGAGCCGAATTGCTGGCTGCGAGCGGAGGGCGCCCGGCCAGCATTGTTGCCCTGCTCGGCGGGCCAACTTGCGCGCCCTGGCTCGCGTTGAGCGCGCCTCCAATCTGGACTGGTCCAACTCGGCGGGCCCAACCAATCAGGCGGCCCGCTAAGCGGATCGGCCGCTCGATGGCGGCGCCCTCAAGGCGACACCTCGGCCGGCGTTGGCCAGAATAAATGATGTATCGTTTGGGGCGCCCAATGGAGGCACCTGGCCGGCGAGCGGGCGGCCCCATCCATTCGGCTCACGTTCGCTCGGCGTGCTCGGCGCGCCCCCTGGCGGCGGCCGGGCAGTCGCCAGAGTCGAGCAAAGGAGGGGGCCCAAAATGAAGATGAATCGACAGCCGGCGCCGCCGCCGCCGCCTTGAGACAATGGACTTGGGGCGGCGAGGATGCGGCCACTGCGCGCCAATGGGGCCAATCGGCCCCCGCCGGCAAGCCCGCCGCGCGCGCGCCATTCCCGCGAGAGCGCCGAGGGAAGCCAGCCGAGGGAAAAGTCAATTGAACTCGCGCTGGCCCCTCGGCTGCGAGCGGGCGCCACAATGGACGGCCTGTCAGGAGCGCGAGCGCATGCAAATGGATCCGCTCGGAAGCCGCAGCGGGCGCGCCAACCGGAAACGGCGGCCACATCTTGGCAGCGCCGCTTTGCTCGAGTTCGAGTTCTGGCTCCGGCTCGAGTTTGAGCCCGAGGCCAGAAACAGCGCGCAGCCTCTGCGCTTGTTTTTTCCCATTGGAGCCAATTTAAAATCCATTTTGCGCGCGCCCAAACAATTGGCTGGCGCGCGAGCTTGCCAGTTTGCCAGTCTGCGGCTCCAGCGAGCCCCAGTTTTGGGCCCGAGCGGGATTTGTGTGCGGCCAAGCGAGCGCGCTCACCTTTGGCGCCGGTCGGCTGGGCTCAATTCGATTAGCGGCCGCTTTGCGCCCAGAGCGCCGCTTTGATTGACACTGCAAGCTCGCCAAAATCTGATGATTGCTCATCTTTTGGCCGGCGCCGCCGAGGCTGGAGCTGGTTCTAGCTGGAAATGGAGTTTTGGGCCAACGGCGAGGCAGAGTGGCGCTTGGAGCCAAATGGGCGCCGCTTGTTTGCGCTGTCGGGAGTTGGACGGAGCCGGCCGCTGTGAGCTTGGCGGCCGGACGAGCTGGCGACTGTTTATGGTTCCAGTTGGGCCGGCGGCGCCGTAAGTTTGCGCGAAAAAGTGGAACACAAGCCAACGGAGGGAGGCCTGATTTTACTGGCCGCGCCGAGCCCAGCCGACAGACGGGCCGGCCGCCGGCTTCCGGTTGCGCTGGCCGAGCCGAGATAAGCGAGCGCGAGTGATCTTTGAGGCGGGCCGAGCAAACAAAAGGTTTTGCGGGCCGAGTACATGCAAAATACATGCTCGGCTGGTGACGCAACACGAGCGCGTGTTTGTCTCTGCCATTAAATGGGCAAACACAATGAGGCGGAATGAGTCAGCCGGCCGCTTGCTTGTTGCCGTTTCTGCGCTCGTGTTTTGTTTTGTTTTGCGCGCGACTTCTGGCCGGCGCGGCGAGCCTCGAGCGGAGGGGTGGAGAAGTCAAGGAGGAGGAGAAGGAGAGGAGTAAATGGAATGGGAGTTTGCTCGAGTGGAAGTTGGTGGCCGTTTGAGTGGAGCTCTGCAGGCTGCGCAGAGGCGCGCTCCTGCCTGCGCCGCCCGAACTTAGCCAGGCGAGCGCGCCGATCTCCACCCCATTGGATTGCGGGCGCAAAGGGGCGAGCTCGCCCGCGCTTGCCTATGCAAAATGGGCCCAACTGACCGGAAAGATTGGGCACAAACGATAGCGGCGCCTCGGGATAGATTTTTGAACTTTGGCGGCGGCGAATTAAAACTGGCCCATGGTGGTTCCTTGGAGGCACCTGCACTCGAGCGGCGGCGCCAGCGAGGCGGCCGCGCGCGCTCGCTATCTGCGCGGCGCATCTGCGAGCGAGCGGCACGGGCGGCGGGCAGAGCTGCGCGCCACGCCCGCCAGTCGGCCGGCCGGAAGTGGCGCCGTCCCAGGAGGGCCCATGTTTGGCACGCGCGCGCCGCTCGCTCGTTTCCAGCGTGCGAACGGCGCCTCCCCCGTCAGGAGCCAGCCCGGCCACACTGCGCGCTCGAGCGGCGCCGACTTCCGCTGGCGCGCGCGCGCGCGCGCTTATCGGGCGCCCGATCGGCGGCCGAGCAGGCTGGCAATCTAGTTAATTGACACTGGCCGCTGCTCGCGGCGCGATTCAGCCGGCGAGCTGGGCGGCGAAATCGGATCCGCAACTCGGAGGAGACAAATTGGTTGGCCGGCTAATGGGCGCCGACGGGCTGAACTTTGTCGCCGCCAAGCTGACTCGAAGGGACGAAGCGGCGGCCGGCTAATTGACTGCTCATGTTGCCCAACCTCATNGCGCCGGCCGAACTTGTTGCCTATAAGCAGCTCGGCTCCAGTTGCCGCGCCGAGCTCGAATGGTCCGGATTGGCAGCTGCGGATTCAGTGTTTGGCCTGTCGCGGCTCCAGCGGCGCAGGTAGTCCGCTTTGAGTGGGCCGGCCGCTCGAGTGGGCCGCCGATTTGCCCATGCAAATGCGGCCCACTCGCAAGCAAAGCGTCCGCCCGATCGGAGGGAGGAAATTTATTTTATTGTTAGTGTTGACACAACTGTCTCCGTTTTCCTTTCGGCCGCCGCCAATGCTGCTGCCGCTCTCGCTGCTGCTCCTGCTTTCGCTGCTCCCGCTTTCGCCGCTTTCGCCGCTTTCGCCGCCGCCGCCGCCGCTTCCAATGGCCGCGGATGGGAAATTAGCATTGGCGCTGGAATGGACTCGATGCAACCAAATCCGGTTGGCCGCTCGGTAGCTGGGATGTGCGCGATGGCGGCGCCACTTCCGTTTGGCTGGCGGCCGCTCGGGGAGAAGCAGATCGAGCACGAAATGGAAGTTTGGCGGAATGAGGCGAGCGGAGGGCAGAGTTTTGTTGTTGTCGGCCGGCGCGAATGGCCGACGGACTCTGCGTAAAATTGACTCCCGCTCTTCTCTGCCGGCCTAATTGTGGGCCTCCACTTGGCCACTTGAAGGCGCAAATTGGTCCAGCTGCGAGCGGCGGTGTCACGACTTGCGGTCGGCGGAGGCGACTTGTTGAATGGGCCTCTGCTGGCCGGAAAGTGGAGCTTAATTTACGATCTGGCCCCATTGGCGGCTCCATTGG
>Ga0058699_1000037_pt1 | contig 27213 bp, 20 predicted proteins | sample AgamicAtPe_FD_55078 | JGI IMG/M metagenome (GOLD analysis project Ga0058699, IMG submission 55078) | Agave microbial communities from Guanajuato, Mexico - At.P.e | ecosystem: Host-associated > Plants > Phyllosphere > Phylloplane/Leaf | place: Guanajuato, Mexico | collected 2012-10-15 | reverse complement strand
CTCAGTCGTGACACCTTCGTCGACGGCGCCGATCTTCACCGCCCCGACTCCAACGTTTACGGTCAGTTCTGCAGCTGCAAAGTTACCCCCAGTCACTGATGTTGAGATGGAAATGGATGTCGACCTTTCTCCGAACACAACGACAACCACCTCAATTCCGGCCTCTTTAGCAAATCCAACTCTGACGTCGCTTGCAACCTCTACAGCAACCACAACGCCAGCAGTAATACAAAACTCCGGCTCCATGCTAAGTCCTGTTGCACCAGTGACAGCCTTGTCAACTCAACCAGTATTTATGCCTCCTCCAAACTTTTCGACACCCGCTTTTACAGCTCCAGTCCCGCCACCAGTAACCACGTTATCCATGCCGAACGGTGCTAATCCGTTCCAGCCGTCAAGTAGCATACGGGGCCGTAAGATATTGCGACCAGCTCGAAGACTTCACCGCTAATTACAAAGGTCGTTTGCTATTTGACGTTTGCATTTGTCACATTTAACTTGGCAGCACCAAACAAATTTGCAATTGCAATCCTCTTCCATCTCTTCTACAACAACCTGATAACCGCGTCCGCAACAAAGAAGAGAGCAGNTATCAGGACCATGACTCGTCGAATTGCAATGGCGATTCTGAGTCCCAAGAACTCCAAGTCTGGATGGGTGGGAGTTGTTGTTATTTTCATCATTAAATGACCTGAATTTTCATCAGTTAGATGAATTTGTGACTTACCTATTATCTTGGTTACAGTAGTCTGGCGATTCGTCGATAAAAACCAAATCCTTACGTTTCGGCTTCCTCACACCTCTCCTGACTGGTCTCAGCTTATGTGGGTCCCTGCTCGATGGTTGAACATGAGTCGCACTCTCATAGCGTTTCATCAGCTCTTCGCCGATATCCGAGAATGGACTTAAATGTTTCCAACATCGTTTCGTTTGACATAGGCCATTTTCACCATTTTGACAGGTGCAGGTGATGTCTGTAGCCGATTTGAACACCCTCCTACCAACCTCGTAATTGTGTGTATTTATCATAGAATTTGCGTCTGAATCATTGTCGCCACTATCAGTGAAGTCGCGACTAAACTTGACTCCATAATCAATGTCGTCTGAACAAGCGACCCATTCTATCTTGCCTCTATTATTTTTTGACCTGATTTTCTTATCGCAACTACACTCTTCCGGTAGTAAGCCTTGGCTGCAGGCTTTTGTCATAGCATGTGCAAGAGCGGCGGCAAAAATTGCATTCAGGAATGATCTTTCTCGGTTTGCTGGACGGAAGAGAGTTCTATCTAGTTAAGCCAGGTTATTCTAACGTCTTTGAAGACATTAGACAGATGAGCACTTACGTTGCTTCATCACGGTTCCAAAGACATCCGATTTGGAGGATATCTCACTCACCGAAGTTTCCATTATTATAGAACAATTCCAACGGCTCGAGGCAAATCTAATCTGACACTCATCAATGGCCATCTTCAGACCTTTAGCAATTATCTGCATAACCTTTGGATGAGTTTTGCAGAGAGATCTTTGTTTATTGCTCGTGAGTAATTCAGATCCAGAGCAATACTCGAGATAATCATCGCCAGTCAGATTGCTTGCTCTGTCAAATTCATGACCAAAACCAAGGGCCCTTATAATGGTTCAATTTATTCACATTTCGTAAGATTTCGTTTTGTTTTTGAGCGCAAAATGAGAGGTTGGACCGAGGTTATTATGGAGAGAAATGCTTCTAGTAACATTACTCGATGTTTATACACAATTTTATCGCCCCTCGAGGTGCCTGTTTCTCTTAGCGATAAACCTACTAGCCCGATAAACCATCACTACTGACACACTAACTTGCGCAACAGCCGAGATGGGGGGCTTATTTGTTACGGCTCATTAAATAAACTTGGCTTCCATCCCATCTGCTGTATCGTAAGTTTTGCCTAGATTTATATCAGAACGAAGCGCATAATTCCGAGGGAATCTTTCGCGCACTCATTCTCAGACGGCAACAACCACGATAGAGCCATTAGAAAGCTATCTGGCGTAAGACTAAGTAAACGATCGGTTCTCGTGCCCCCAAATACTATCAAACAAGTTCATTAGTTCAAGGCATTGTTGTTGCTCTCGGACATGCATTCTTCGGAGTTCCTGTTTGATACAATTCGCTGACATAAAACCTACAAACTTACTGGCTCCCACAGACAATTGAACTTCCTCCTCTCTCTTCTCCTTCCTCCGAAGGCTCTCTTAGCTTACTCTTGCCATTCTCGCTCTCTTCAGCTTACTTAACGACGACTCATTTAGATAGTAAATGCGTGGTCGTTAAACTGATCGCAAATAAGCCCCACAAAGTGCAGAATGTCTTCCGCTTCCGGGAGGCAAACTCCATACTTCCACTCATTCAATCCTGCGAGTTTCTCAACGCACATCCTTCTTGTTGATTCTCTCCTTCTCTCTTCCTCGTTCGAGACCCATTATTGAATAGGCGCATTACGACTTAGAGGAGAACTCATTCCATACTAACTTACCACCAGGCGTTCGAAACTCGCCCGCTATTGGGCAACTTTTCTGAGGAAGAGAAATAGTAGTCGCCAGCCNGGGGCGAAGTTGCTGGTCCCTCGTAGAAAACCTGATTGTTCAATTCAGAATCCGTACTGGTATGGTTTGCTTGTGGCTCGCTTAACTGCTGGTCCTTGGGGGCGCTCGTTTGCTGCCGATAGACTGACTGAGCTGGTTTAAAAGGTGTTCCACTAGAAATAGAGGTGCTGCTAAGCTCGGTTGTAACTAGGCTATGACTATGTCGTTCATCTGAACTGGCGATCGTAGAAGTTGGTTGCGCTAAGCTAGAGTGAGAGAGCCAGTCCAAGCTGTATTCAGAACCGACGGCTGAGGATGGCTTAAAGGCGTTCTCGTCGCTGCTCGCCTGCCTGAGAGACGATTCGATGTTTCGATCTAATAGATCTCTTGAACTCCTTGAGTCAATCTGACTCGAGTTTGTTAGATCTGCTTCGTTTCTGAGAGGATTTTTTGATGAAAATCCGCTCGAGGTCGAGATGTCATCACTGAGCCGGTGTTTGGATATTTGGTCCGACAGTCGAAAATTATCAGTTTCATGCTGGTTGTTCGCCGGCTTTATGTAGCCTCCTCTAGAATGGATTAAAACTCTTGGAGGAACGATTTGTTGATTTGGCAGATTGTTGGTTGATTCAGGTATTTTATGAGAATCTCCAACGTGATCAGGAAACTCTTTCGGTTTGTTGTAGTCTAGGCAGAAGAGAGATTCCCTATCTATTAGGACGACCATCAATAGCACGAGGTGATTCAAGTGGATGGGAGCCATTTTGGCAATTAGATCAATAAAACTTTCTGTCTTAAGCCGAATGTGTCGCCGAATACGCTTGGATATAAAATGGACTTCCTGCATATAGAGCGTTCGCTTATAAATGCACAAGTAGCAACGAGCATAGGGCATTTCGTCTCTGCGCAGTCTCAGATGAGTAGAGAAATCTAACTTTATTATACCTCTTCGTCCGAAGCGGGTAGCTTTTGATCAAGGGCTTGATCGAAATCACCCATCAGGTGATACTTATTACAGCGTCACCTTGCTCAGGATCCTGAGTTGCCTCAGATTTGATAAAATTATTTCGAAACTTTAACCCATATCAATTCAGCGAGATGCGGACGATCTTCAACCATCCTTTACATTGAGTTAAAAGCATTGACTCACTTGAGGACCAGGTCTTCAAGGAATTAGAGAGCAGCGATATCAACGAACATAACGTGTTTGTAAGGTAACCTTGAAACCATTCGGTTGAACTTGAATCGATACAGCAATCTCTGAAAAGGGTGTCACATTACTGAACTCGGCGATAACGTGCTCTGTAACTGTCTACTTCATGGAATGATGCCTCTCCAAAGATCGCTATCACTCGCCAGCTTACCCGATGTCAACCAAGTTCAAACATCCTGTTAGGAACCCATTCCCTGTATGGAAACTCGTTCGAGTCGAGTCTCGGTCATGCGTGTTTAAAATCTCGCGCCCAGCGAGCGAATCGTAAAAATTTGGTCTATCTAGCTNCAATCAACACCGAAAGACTCTAGTGCCGCAAAATCTAGACTATGCCTCGCGTGTATCCGGAAGATGTTCCCGAAGGCCAAGCCCTGAAGAAGGGAGGAGCATGCTCCACTGTGAGAGATGATTTCAAATTATGCATGTTGAACTCAGAGTGCGTCAAAATAAAGAAGAAAAAAGTGCGAGAATGCTTCGATACCGGCGATGTACCCGCCGAATGTCAACAATTGAGGACATTATTGTTTGAATGTAAACGCAGTCTACTTGATAACAGATTGAGGTTCAGAGGAATAAAGGACTACTAGCCCGAGGGACACTGATCTAGTGTACAAATAAAGTTGTGTAATTAGCTTCGATCGTAGATATCACCTGCGTGATTCTCTAAACCAGATCAATTAGCTTGAATTCTGATATCCTCTTCCTTGGTATTACATTTATATAACGCATGTAGGGAGGAGCACGCTCTCTCTCTCCAACTTTGTAGATACCATTCACTATGTGATTCTCCCAATCTGGATTGAACTTTTCTTCTGTGATTATCATAACACCGTCGCATAGGGCATAAATGGTCCTATGATCGTCGATGCCAGCATTTAAGCCTGGATGCCATTTCATTGTATGTTGTCTGGCCAGGATATCTTTGTAGTAAACATGATCGCCTGGCATGGCCCAAAGTCTGTGATGACTCTTCTCTGGTCTTGGGCCTTGCGCTGATTTCGTCAAATAGCGCTTGGCGATCAATTGCACGAGCAACCCATTTCGAAGATATAATGTCCTCTCGAGCATCTTGTTATATTTGAATGCAGTTCAAGCGGAATACCGGACAATTTAGTATCTTAGGCCATGTTACCAGCCAATATCAGGCCATAATTCGCCATTGTATCTTGAAACAAAAATAGTTGTATGCATGCATTTGCTCTGTCCCTCAGACCGTTTCCGCGCATTTTGCCTCCTCTTTGCACAAAAATTTCCTTTGCATTTTCGATGTTGACAAGGATATCAACTCTTCTTGAAATCCCAACCAACTATTTCACAATATATCTTCATGATTATAGTTGATAGACCTCCCATGCAATTCCCAAAGGAGAGATAGTCCACTTCTTAACCTCATAATTCTGGTTGTTCGTGAGGCGAAAGTGTGGTGTAGTTTTTTGATGCTGATTTACGTATTATCCATATAGCAACTCATGGATTATTTACAACTCCCTGGGCTCTCAGATACCCACAATATTTGTCATTTTGATGATTAGATCGACTGCCACATTCAATCAATCACCAAAAAGGCCATGAGCAAGGAAATTAACAATGATCTTGGACTTATGCCAGTAAGTAACGATATTAACTAGTAACAAACGTTCTCAAGTTTCTCGCACTAATCTTGACCAACTTGCCCAAGCAGAAAATTTTGGCCTTGATNGCGCCACCGAGCAATGGAGAAACTCCAAGAAAGAAACGAATTTTAGAAGCCCCAGTAGCTGCATCCTCTCTATTCGGTCAGCCCAACAAATCCAAATCCAACGGAGGTCTGACTAATAATGCGTTCTGTGATTATTGTATCGAGGGAGGCAATTTGCTTTGTTGTGACAGATGTCCCGTCGCGTTGCATCTTAAATGCAAGTAAGTACATCATAATTTGCCGATGATCTATGAAGTTTTCGAGATCTAACTACAACCTACAATCATCTTACAGCGAGCCCCCGCTCAACGAAGAGGATGTTCCTCCAGGAGAATGGCTCTGCCCAAGATGTCGAGCGTTACAAGATATAAGGGCACTGATAGACAGCAGAAAGAACTCTAATATTATCAAGAATACTGTGAAACAAGTTAGAAATGGCAAAGGCAAGTTGTCAGACATAAGCGAAACTTGGAGTAAATCNATGAATCTAAAACACAAATCAAGCCCTTATGAATCGTCGGTCGACTCTCACAAAATCAGACTTCTAGATTCATTAACCTCACGCAAGAATCCGTTCGCTGACCTTGCTAGAATATCTCTCTTAATCAATCCAAGAGAATACGAACTTCCCGAAGACTATGTGCCAGATATTCAATTCCCAGGCTCCAGCAAGACCAACCCCACCAATACGGCTACGAGAGAGGCTAGGCTGACATCGTATTCTGTGAGGAGAGCTCAAGAACTAGATCGAAATAGTCTACCATTAATTTTACGCACATGTTACTTCTGTCGTCGAGGTTGTCGTAAGGCTCCTTTGATACACTGTGATTATTGCCCTCTCGTATACCATGCGGATTGTATCGATCCACCTTTGACCACATTGCCAAACACTAGATGGATGTGCCCCAACCACGTTGAACCCATTGCTGAGGAAAAATTACTATCCTCCTCGAGCTTTTGTGAAAGGGTTAGATTGTGGAACCATTTTTCTAAACCAATTGATCAAGAGTCGATCAAAATAAGCTTTCTAGACAAAGTGCATAGAGGCTCCAGTCTGCAACCAGAGGACCATTATTTTTTGAAGTTGGGCTGCAGAGTGCCAAAACGTGTTAAGAGAGACTATGAGAAGTTCATCGTGGATCTGGAAAAGTACAACGGAGAGTCAGAGGCCGAAGAGGAAGATGAGCTATTGCCCCTAGGGAACAACAAGACTGAATCGGCAACCAATGTCTCACTAACACAGATGATTGAATCAGGCAGAATGCTAGAGACTGGAGACTGTCATCCATGCAATGGGGATGTCTGCTCTGATAACGATCGGTTCTGTACCTCCAGAAAAGATCTAGAGGAAAAAAGAGAATGGCTCGAGTTTCTGCAAAAGTTGGGCAATGACAGTAGATCTAAGGCAGCCGCTAGGAGTTCTAAAGATGAAAGAGAAAAGGACAGTTCAATTACATCGAATGTCTCTAATATCGATCCTAGTACAATCAAGTGGCCCNGCGACAATCTATTCGTCAACAAACTTTCGGCCGAGTCCTTGGATGACCTCGACAATGCCCAGAAGCAGACCAGGTGATTGATTGTCCGATTCGACCTCTGCGCTCTCTTTAGACCTAATTTAATCTGTAAACAATAAAGATCATCCTGGTCTACACTCAGGACTATGTGCTGAATCTAGGTACGACAAGCTCACTCTATGCTTTAGAAATATCATGATTTGAGTCTTCGCAGTATCAGAAGGGATCTTGGTATATTTGTTGTGGAAATCCTTATCGTTTGGTGAACCTCAAACACTCTCAAGTCGTCAAGTTGCTGCAACCAGAGGTGAAGCGATCCAGACAGACCGAAGTAAGTGTCTTTCGTAGCGATCACAATGTAACCATCATCTTTCGTCAAGCGATCGAGCAAGTTATGCAAGGAACGGTAGTTGTCTGAGTTGTAAAGGACTTCGCTCATTATAATGAGGTTGTAGCGATAGTTTGATTCAATCCTAAAATTTTTCCAGTCTCCACAGAAGAGTCTCAAACATTTTGTAGCGATCAGCGCTTCGAGATAATCGGTGGGGNAATTAGCTGCAAAGTTCAGTAATGTTAGTGATGCAAGAACTTCCCAGTTAAAGTCCTGTAGATGAATTCGATAATNTGATACGAATTTTGGGTCACTGATCAGTCTTGAAAGTAAGGATAGCGAGGGTATGCTGGCTCCAGCACCTATTTCAAGACATTTGAATTTAGACCGATCATACATGAGCTCATTCATGATTCCTGTATCCTCTGTAACGAATTTTACTAAATCCTTTGTTGACTCCCACACTTTGAAGCCTCCCTCATATTTTCCCTTTATTAAATCCAGCCCTAAGTTTGAACATGAGTCGGTGGGTAACTGAGATGATTGTATCCAATGCTCCAGAATACTTCTTGGAGCGGATACCACTTGGTAGATATGCGTTGATGGGATGTCTATCCTAACCACGGCCAACTTTTGAGCTCTAGCTTGAGCCTCTTCAATTGTATTTGTTCTGGTAGATATACACAGTTGCNTTTTGAGACTCTAGAGACAAGTGACTTCGTCAATCCAAAATGGTGATCTGTAAGCAACGAGTAGATTTGAGGACTTTATTACTTACCTCTACCACACTGGGCTGCACAATAAGCTCTCCGTTCTTCCTGAGAGAAATTGATGCGGTCAATTGTCTGTCAACCATCGGTCAACCATCGAGGAGAATCTAGAATTTCCTTCACATCATGATGATCTCGAGCTAGTTTTGTAAACCCATACTGAATGGTTAAATATGTATTCACGAAGAACTCCCTCGAACAGGGTCACAAAACTGTTGCGCAGTTCGCAGTATCATCACTAGAAGCATTGGAGAAGTTTACATTCCAAGCTTTTCAAGAATAGTATGTACCACATGACTAAAATAATTAACCAAAACGACTAAAATAAATAAATGTACCAAATGACTAAAATAAATATGATCTTGTTCAAACTTCAGCGCGTTCGCCAACATAGGCATGCGCGTAATGTTACGAGACACATGGATCGCATTAAAAGTCCAGCAACAGCAAACAACGTGCGGACCTCATTGTTACGGAGGGACGTTGTTATATAGACCCGGAGGACATAGCTAGCGAGCATTGGTGATATTATTTACATCGAGAGGGTTCGTAATGACGAATATGAGCTCAACTGAATCAGAGTTGGTCTTAATACAAGAAACAGCATTTAATGTCATAATACAATGTCCGAATTTAGATCCGTTCGAAATACAAGTGAGCTCTACCGAGCTTGTTCAAGAGATCCATCATTTGTTGATGGACCGGGAGGACACTTGTCATCGTACTTGTTTCTCGCTCCAAGTAGATGGTGTAACCTTGGATAATTTTGCCGAGCTCAAGAACATTGAGGGACTTAAGGAGGGAAGCGTGATAAAGGTCATTGAAGAGCCCTACACTGTTCGGGAGGCTAGAATCCATCTAAGGCACGTCAGAGACTTGATTAAGTCTCTCGAATACAACGACGCTTACAATGGACTCGATTGCCATTCTCTCTCTTTTCTGTACACCGTTACGAATGGCGACATCATGGCTGAACGACATCCCGCGAAAAGTTCCAAGAATTCGTACGTTGATTGCACTCCACCTAGTTATATCCTGCCAGGTGCCAAAGAGCGACTTCTGAAACCGTTGCATCCTATACTAATCGATGAGCAAAACAAAGTTCCTAGTGCCCTAAAAGTACTCACTGCCAGTTGCTGGAACCCACCTCCAGGATACAGAAAGCTACACGGCGATCTCATCTACATATACGTGGTCACAAACGAAGACAGGCGTCTTAGTATAACAGCTTCAACTAGAGGCTTCTATCTAAATCAGTCGACTGAGGAAGAATTCAGACCTCTACCTGCCTCGCCAAAAATTATCCATCACTCACTAACAGAGTTGCTGAATGCTCAAAGTCCGTCATTCAAACGTAATTTTGCTCAAATCCAAAGAAGACGACACCTCAAGCATCCATTCGAACGCGTCGCAACACCTTATCAAGTGACCTCTTGGTGCGCTCCAAACATCGAGCACAACATAGACTCTATCCGCGCTGAGGACACATTCTCTTCGAAGTTGGGTTACGAAGAGAATATACCTGGACAAACTCGAGACTGGAACGAAGAATTACAGACAACTAGAGAGCTTCCAAGAAAGACCTTACCTGAGAGGTTACTCCGCGAGCGCGCTATATTCAAGGTTCACTCCGACTTTGTTAGCGCTGCAACTCGTGGTGCCATAGCTGTTGTTGATGGCAATGTTATGGCAATCAATCCGGGAGAGGAGACGAAAATGCAGATGTTTATCTGGAACAGTATATTCTTCAGCTTGGGTTTCGACGTTCGTGATCACTACAGAGAACTAGGTGGAGATGCGGCAGCTTTTGCTGCACCAATCAACGACCTCCAAGGAGTGAAAGCATACTCTGCTGTTGATATCGAGGGCTTGTATACCCTAGGGACTGTTGTTATAGACTATCATGGCTATCGTGTGACAGCCCAGAGTATCATTCCTGGAATCTTGGAAAGGGAGCAGGAGCAATCAGTTATTTATGGGTCAGTGGATTTCGGTCAAACTGTTATATCTCATCCCAAGTACATGGAACTTCTTGCAAAAGCAGCCCCCATCCTACGGATAGCTCCACATAAGGTTATCAACGAAAAAGACGAGGAAATCGAAATATGCTCGTCTGTCGAATGCAAGGGAATTATTGGAAATGATGGGCGTCATTATATATTAGACTTACTCCGGACCTTCCCACCGGACGTAAACTATCTAAGCCTAGACACCATAGAACTTGACAAGGAGTTACAGATTTTGGGCTATCCAAAGAAATTCAAGCACAAGCTTTGCTGCTTGCGTCAAGAACTTGTCGATGCCTTTTGTGAATCTAAAGGAAATTCGCCCGATATTCGATTCAACCCTGATGTATTCTCTGAAGGTGTTAAGCATCAACAGTCAGATATTGAACTGCTCAAGAAAGAGCGAGATTTGGTTAAGGAAGCAGCTAGGTTTTTAGTTATCAATCAAATTGAAGGATATATACACGATTCGATGGATCACTNGTCGGCACCCCTTGATGGCTCAATGCTGACAGAATCAATGCATAGCCGTGGAATAAATGTACGCTACCTGGGTAGAACGACAAAGCTTTTATCTGAAATCAAACAGCTTGACTATCTATATGCCATAGCGACAACCGAGCTTCTTAGTAGAGCAGTCAAGCATGTTTACTGTAGTTATATCCAAGAAGTAGATAGCATGAATCTTGCCACTGCAATCAGCCACTTCCTCAATTGCTACCTATCAAACTGTGCTAGTCTTAATCCAATTGTGAACCATGACCACTTCTCAAACGACGATCTTGCTATCAGCATCGTAAGTAAAAAGTTGGCTTCTAGACGACGTGGACGACGTAAACGCCGAGATAATCTCTCCAATAATCAAAACACTGATTGGGTCCATACAACATCGAAATCTTTGTGGTCAAGTATCGCGTCAGAATTGGAGCAATACTACGGCTATACTCTACAAGCAGCTAGTTTAGATCAGTTGATAGATGAGCATCGTTTGCATAAGATGATATTTTTGAGGTCTTTTTGCATCAAGACAGGTATTCAAGTATTATTAAGAGAGTACAATTTTGACAGTAAGAGCCGTCCAACCTTTTCAGAAGACGATATTTTGAACGTTTTTCCAATAGTCAAGCACATCGATTCAAGAGCGAGTGATGCTTATACTTTTTACACAACTGGACAGTCCAAAATTCAACAAGGATATTTGAAAGAAGGTCACGAACTGATTTGTGAGTCGTTAAACCTATTGAATCACGTTTTCGGTCCAATGCACCCAACTATCGCACAGTGTCTACGCATGGTTGCCAGATTGAATTATATCATGGGTGACAATACCGATGCAATGACTTACGAGCAGAAGGCTGTTTTGATGAGCGAAAAGGTCAATGGAATCGACCACCCACGGACAATAATCGAGTACGCTCATCTAGCCTTGTATTGTTTTGTCAATGGGCAGGTTACGACAGCCCTAAAACTCTTGTACCGTGCGAGATATCTATTGCTTCTTGTTTGTGGTGAAAACCATCCAGAGATGGCTGTTCTTGATAGCAACATCGGATTGATCTTGCACGCGGTTTGCGAATACGACTTGTCGTTCAGGTTCCTCAAGAACGCTCTTAAACTCAATATGAACTTCTTCGGCCTTAAACACATGAAGGTCGCTGTCAATTATCATTTAGTTGCCAGGACCCAGTCATGCACCGGTGACTTCCGGGGCGCTTTACAAAACGAGAAAGAGACATTTGCCATATACAGACAAATTCTGGGTCCTGAGCATGAGAAAACGAAGGAAAGCGGCGAATGTTTACGGCATTTAACGCAGCAAGCAGTAGTTTTGGCCAAAAAATTGAATGAGATGAATCAAGGTAATACAAACCCGTTCATACCGCCGATCAATATTCAGCGACCATCCATGAGTTCAGTGATCGAGATGCTCAACATAATTAACGGCATCATATTTTTGCCAGATTGAATGAACTATGCAGGCACTAGTCAAATGGGAAAATATTAGGAAAATTAGCCATTAAAATCAAACCTAATGGAGAGTTGCATTGTGATTGGTCGAGAAATACTGATGTAAAAGTCTAAGACATACATGTAAGGCAGGTTAAGAAGCAGAGAAATTATTCTATTCATATAATCTAGTTAGAGTTTGTTAGAATTTCAAGTTATAAAGTACCATTTATTAGCGTTAGTAGTGATCGTTTGTGGTGGAGAGATAGATCATATCCTCCCTGTCACGCATATATAGCCTGTTCTTGACAACCAATTAAATTCAATGTATGGAAACGCTACAACTTCCTATCACAATTGTTGTAGTTAGCTCCCATATAGTAGACACTAACCACAGTCTGAGCTTCTTTTTATCCAAAGCATCCTCGATGAGTGGGTAACATTCATCGTGGAGGCTGAACATATGGTCTCTGAACTATCGCGTGCTATTAGCTTCTCCACTCCGAACCCATAGAAGTTTTTTACCAAGCCTCTGGCCGTCTTCGTGTACGCGCCGCTCATGCCGGAAGTATTTTACGACGACACGACAGACGAGAGTGGAGCAGATTGCAATCAATTGAAGAGATCGATACCAGCCTTTTGTGCGATCCGTAAATCGATCAGCTGCCTGGCTATTTCTGTGATGTAGCATATGTCATCGACTGTTCCATATATGAGATAAGCTCATGACATACAGCTCAACCCTGCGTTCTTCTCTGCAAGGCTACCTCCATCCTATCCGAAACAAGATGAAGTGTGAAACACCTACCGAAGAAAGATGGGGGTGTTTTTCAGTAAACTCCCAATCGATTACGATTATAAATGCCGACCTATTGTCGCACAGATGCTCTGGAGCTCTACCGTTCCACATCAAGTTGAACTATTCAGATATTTGAGTTGTCTAGTCACCTAACACTGACGGCCTGCCCTGCCTAGTGTCATGATACTCGGCCTTTCCGAGCTCAATGTCGAACGTCATAGCTGTTCATTGTCAGCCCATATACGCAGATTGTCAGTCGAAGACATCGACTGTCGCTGTCGCTCTTTTCATCAGTCAGTTGCTAACCTGACAACTGAGCTCGAATCATCTGGAACAGGGCTATTTCGGTGACTCGGTAGGTACAGTCGATTCCTGCAGAGATTCAAGCACCCGCATCTACTATTCGACTGTCGGCGAGCTACTCGGGTCAGTAAAGGTCAGTCCGTTTGGCGATTCTAAAGACTGATACCTAACAAGTTGACTGCTAACTGAAGTAGAGCACCAGCTTGTCGAGGCTTCTCGAGAATATTCATTCGCCAAGCGGTCGCTCAATCTATGACGAGCGGCAAACTGATTTAATTACTCCTGTTGTTGTAGCCAAGTCTGGAATGTGTCACGAGGCGGGAGGCAAAAATTTAGTTTGTGCTGATCAACTCATGCTAAAACGATTGTCTTCCCATATCTACCAACCTAATCTAAAGGCATGAAAGCGAGTACGCGGATAGAACTGACTCACCAGGGATCTCGCAATTGCCGAAGTTCAACAGCTGGCAGCTTTCGCTTATGCTAATTGTTGGATCCAATCAAACCAGTAAGATCTGACAAATCTCGGATCGTCTCTGTGTATCTGAATTTGCAATTCGTTAACGGAACAACAGCTCTTGTAGAGGGCGGGATGGATGGGGTATATGCGACTGCGCATATGGTGCAAATCATGCAATTTCAGTTAGACAACGTCCTGTAATGAATTGGTTGAGATGCCCGAGTCCAACACTATCCTGCTGGCTTGATACTCTGACAAATAGCTATACTTAAGCTCAAACGGCCACAAGCCACAGTAAGGAGGTCGCATAGAGTTACAGACGGAATCGAAAAGCGAAAGTTCGCCATCTGCGATCAGCATTTCAGCGCTTCTTGAATGAAAGATAGTCGCTATCGAAGGGAAAGTTAAGGATTAAAACTATTTGCCAACAATGGGAGTACAGAATAACATCAAGAAGATTGTTGTGGAGACAAGGTGTCGGCCAAAAATGAACGTCCGAGTTATGCGCTATCTCGTCCTGTTGTCTGCCCTCGTTTTGCTTGTTTCATTCATCGTGAGTTCAGCCAATTCGAGTCCAGTATCTCGAGATAGAGACGTCAATTATAACAGCTTAGGTGAGTAATTTGCACGATATTGTCCGAAATGAGTTGCACAACCTGCCGCCTAAAGATGTCGATATTCCAGAATCATCCAGCTTGAGAGCTCAAACGCGCTGAATTGAGCTCCAGAAATTTAACCTTCCAATCGTCTCAATTAGAGAACCTCATCAATGACCTTCTCGATGATGCCGGAAACCGGCTCAAGAAATCCAAGGGAGGAGTGAGGAATATGAAACAAACGCTACGTTTTGGTCGGCGAAGCGATCCGGGACTTTTGGAACTAGCACCCATGGAGGAGCTTAAGAAGTATAATAAGCTGGTGTATGCACTCTCGGATTAACTCAGACTACTTGCTACCCCTAGCCAACATTGAACGAATGACCGCTTTATGGAATCGATAGATCTGCCAATCTTTATGAAGGAGTTGCTGTACTTGAACAAACAGCAGCCTGTATCCTCCAATCTCTCTCGCGTTGACCCACCAACCCTTTCCAGCTCGCCCTTCATAGGAAGAAACTACCAAGCTCGATCACTCGCTGTGCCCCCACTATCCGCATTGCTTTCACAACTCTGATTCGTGAGAAGTCGGCTTCAATGCTGCACCCGAGCGTTCACAGGATGAACCTAGAGTGCCCAAAGGAACACAGAATAGAGCCGCCGACAGATAAAGCCATTCTCGTACAGTGACAGCTATTATTTCATCAGGCGACATTACTTTGGTACCACCTAGAGTCAGTCAGTAAGCAAATAATGACGGGAGTGCTAGACTGTATTGAGAATTACACGTTGAGATGGGCGGACGACATGTCTTCATATCTTTGTATTTTAATTTGACTACTAATTTTTTCGAACACTGATTTACCTAGCTCAGGCCCACCAGCGTTCAGGTGGATACAATCGTAATTGGTAATTGGCTTTCTAGATCCTCCATTATTCTATTCGACAGGATTCAGCCCATCTTGTCCATGTAGTGGTTCACTTGGACCCAATCGACGCTCGAGAAAAAGANCCTCATTTTTCTGTTGAAATTTTGATTAAACTGTTCCATTTTCGATACTCGTCTGGCTCTCATTTGGTTGCGTCCTTCGCTAAAACCTTCTACTCTTTGTTGTCCCACTTTGGTTTCTAATTTCATGATCCTGACCGAATTTACCATTTCCGCCGACATTAAATTTGAAGCTTGAGAAACAGATCCGACGTTATATTCGACTCAATTTTATACCATTCATTAGCTTCTCCTCGACTGATCTTTGCACTTGGTAGGGACTTGATTGTTGGGTTAATGTAGAGTTGTCTAGAAAACAAGTTATCTCTAACCTTAGAAAACCTCTTCACCTTGACTTTACCGCTGGAAAATCTTCCCGAGAAAGCAAGTTTGATTTTTATATCAGGAGCATCAATCCTGGAGCCGTAGATTACGGTCCGAATTGGATAGCCGAGCACTAATGCCGTTCTATGCTCAGGTTCGTAAGTTCAATCTAACAAGCTTAGCAAGCTAGCTTAGATCCGAACGACTCAACTGTCCTTGCCTGCATCTTGTTCCGGTCTTTGGAAAGAATTCGCATACCAAATCTAACAGCCTCCCGTTGGTTATCTTGACTCTAAAACTAAATTATAAACTTTGATTCCGAAGTTAAACTAAATGTGCCGGCGTACGTGACATGTGCTGGCATGAGGATTTCATTCCATTTTTTCTCGTCCCCTGAGCTCCACTCATCTTCCAGGTGAGCAGTCGATCAATATGGCAAAGATTCCCGATCATCAAACAAGATTCACTCCAACAGTTCCACACGCCAGCCAGAGTCCTCAGAATCACGAGGGCGGGCCCATTGGCTTGAAGTATAGATAGGGCTAGGACTTACGATGAGAGTTGGCTGCATGCATGCATATTAATTAAAAAAATTTCAGCCTGGTGATAAGACCGGTTCCAAGGTTGCGCGAGCTTCCCGGCCGAAATACCTGAAAGCGTTTCNCAGCAGCCTCGGTTGATTAGCAAGCCTAACCATCAGACTATAGATCATTGCAGTTGGAGGCACAGTTAAAAAACTCACTGATTCCGAGCTCAACTTATGGCTGAGCCTCTTTAACTAAGCGCGAGTAAAGTTTTACAACTGCAGCAGGTGTTGGGCTTCATTATGGTTTTCTGTCAACAAATATCACTTGCTCTTCCCCTCTTTGGATTCCATACTCATGCAGTTAGCAACTCAAGCTTAGAGACGAGAGCCCAATCGGGCAAGCATGTTATCAACCGACATAATTCTAGTCCGACTGCCTGCATTTGAGGGCGTCGAGCTAGGATGAGAGGCTTCGCAGACGTTACTCGAGATACAACTAAGTTGCGCACGTAAGCAAATCAGCTCTGGAAAGTCGAGTTGCAGCAACACCAATATCTCTCTTCAACTTAGAACTATACCGTGAGCTTTTGCTACGTGATTTTAAATCCATTCCGCTAAGATGCGTCGATATCTATGGAAGAACCTGACCTTATAAGATAAGCGAGAGATCATGAATTTCAGAACACATCCAGACTGTTTTAATTTTAATATACCCACAACTTCCTCACCGACTTTGATGAAAGTCCGGATCAAATTTTGCTTTCCGAGACTCCAACAATAACTCCGAGCAAGAACTCCTCTTTCGTAGATTCGGGTGTCATATTTGGTGCTCGGCGTTTAAGTAGATTCAGTGCAAAATTGCCCGGCGGAAATGCATACAGAAGCTTGGGTCCACTCGTTGGATCGCGATCCAGCGCTTTCAACGATATCACTCCGGCAGCGTCCTTCTGCTCAAGGTAACTTATCAAATTCTTCAAAGGTCTCGATTGTGTCACTGAGCTCTCACTTGTAGACTGCATCTTTTCGTCAAGTCCCTGCGTTTCTCTTTCACCGCTCTGCTTTGAAGTTTGGCTGGTAGAACTTTGAGGAGTCTTACAGGTAGGTGAAGAGAGATTGGGGGATTGTTGGGAACTCGAGGTTATTATTAGCATCCCAAGATTCCCAGTTTGCATTCTCCGCTTTACTTCCTCTAGTTTTGGTTGTGGATGGAGGCGCCATCGCTGAGTTATTCTGAGCTTAGGACAGCTATCTCCATTCTCGCCATTCAATTTAGTGATATACTTTTCGACTGTTGCCTTGCGACCGCTAAGAAGAAACATCTTGGAGGGGAAGCTGAAGTTCCTAAGGATGAGCTGGCTATACCAAGATATTGAGCAGCAGTCGACAATCTCCCTAACATTAGTTGACTGTGATAGCCTTTCTAAGAGTAACTGGTTCAGTTCAGCGCATTGCAATTCCTGGTTCGTTGCTGTATCCGATCCTGCCAAGTCGACAGGATCACCTACTTTACTTAGCTCGATGTTGTCATAATTTGTAGGTTTAGAATTTGTTGGTGACTTTGATAAGGATCTGCACAACATCCTCTTGGTTGGTAAACCGTCTCGATCGCCAGTCTCAAATTCTGCGAAGTTGTGAGAAGAATTGGCAGTCTCTCGAGCACGTTTGGAGTTCTGATTAGCTGGCGAGATGCTTCTCTTACGGTTCTTTGAATACATGCTAGATTCGGGCTCATTGTTACTACAAGATTCGTGTGCTGTGCGTGACTTGGAGCTTACGTCGGTATTTTGTGAGCCAGTGTCCACCTTCTGCGATTTGTCTGGTCGGTCAACTGGAGAGAGCGAACAAGGTTAAAAATATGACCTTCGTTAGAATAACCAAGAGTTTATAGACTACTTACCTGGGTCTACATATTCAATACGTATCCGTCGTTCAGCTTGAGCCACAAGCGTACCACGCAGATGATTGGTGGCTAGTTGGGCATTGTTCGCCGATTCAAATTCAACATAGGCATATGGTCTGCCAGGAATGTAATCTAAATTGATTATCGTTCCAAACTTTCCAAATTCGTCTTCGAGGCATGCAGTTGTCGTTGTGGGCCCTAAACCGCCAATCCATAACCTGCGACTAGCAGAAACTTTGCCATAAGAGATGCGACATTTAGAGTTGCCGAGACACCTACCATTGATGGCAGTTTTGGCTCTATAAGCGCAGTCCATACTTGAGAATCTGAGTAAGGCAGATGAAGTCTCAGCACTGATCTTTTTGAGCTCGATATCTTCTATCAAACCAAAGGATTCGAAGACTTCTTTAAGATCCGACTCTGTTTGTGATGAATCAATATTTGTCACAAATAAAACACGCGACGGTCGGCCCTCCTCTGGTTCATTAGAGATATTTTCTCCCAATTTTTCCCTCCTAAACTCTCGGCTCAAGAATCTAGGANTTTCAACATGGGGAGGTGGTGGCGTACGTCGATTTGCAGATGATGACTGATGGTGGATATGAGGGGAAGTCGGGTGCTGGTGATGGCCCGGGGCGATCGCTGGATTACGAGATAAATGGTAGGGTGGTATTGATGGTAGGTAAGCGCGCTGATCAAGAGCGTAGTAAGGTTCATGCCTCGGACTTCGTGGCAATTGAGCTTCATTGATTGCTCGATCGCGCTCACGCACCATTGACCCAGATCCGTATGGTGAATGATGATAGGGTTGACCGTGTGGAAAATGGCTCGAGTGCGGCGGAGGATTAATATTATACGGTCTGTAGGGTTCATGAGGAGGCGAAGAGTAAGATGGCGATGGTGGAGGTAAGTGCGGTGGTGGTAGGTAATATCTACCATAAGGTACTGGCGCTGGTGGCATCGGAGGTGGCCCCACCGAATAGCGTGTTGGTTGAGGATAATTTGGTGGGGGTGAAGGGCCCCTCTGAATAGGCATCGATGATGGCAGCGGCGGTCTACGGGATTGCGGCTGTGGCGGACCGTCCATGCCGTAGTAGTCTGGAGGTGTCATGCTCCTTCGTCGAGTGTATACTGGGGGTGGAGGTGGAGAGTCCGCTGGTGACAGCCTTGGCTCATAGATTGGTTCAATTTCGATAGGTCTATCAAACAACAAAGTCCTCGCTTTAGCGTGTCGCGCCTCGCGAGCCTCCTCGTAAGTCCGAAAATAAATGTAAGCTAATCTTTCACCGCTGTCATGACAAATGCTCACGGAGATTTCACCAAATCGGTTAAAATCGTTAATCAGTGCCTCTCTTATAGCACCATCGCTAATTTTGTGATTGATATTTGTGATGCATAGAATTTTGTATGGCGCAGAGCCGGCTGCAAGATAGGGTTCTCTCAGGGTTGCACGATAAGTTGATGGCAGACGATGATCCCGATAATTGATAGGGCATTGAGGATGGGACTCCAAGAACCCAGGCGGCATTGGTTCGAATGGTGTAGCCGGGCCGTACATGTCATCATATTCTGGTGGGGGTCTCGGATCGGGTCGGCCTATGACTCTTGGATCAAACCCAAATGGCGGGCTACGAACTCTTCGAGGGTGATTCATGGCTCGTTAATATAAGTGTGGTAGATTCAGTGAGAGATCCTTGTTGAGCAAGCTGGCGTTAAATCAACCAAGTAGGTATGATGTATTCCATGGTATCGATTCCTTCCCTCAGTCTAATGGATATAGATTCTATGTTAGCCTCTCTAATGAAAATGTATGGACTCAAGATTCAGTGCATTGTGTGGAACATTAGATGAAAAGATATAAGTATTTTCTTCGCTGCGCACTAGCGCTGCCTCAGTGCTCGCGAGTCACGACCACGCAGAGTTTACGAAAAAATTACCATTACATAATCTTTTAAAACTCTTGACCGAAATACCCCTCTAACAAACTTTGATTGATCATTATTACGTTTCGCCACTATTGTCAGACATGAATGGGGCACCAGATTGGCAAGACGGCGAGTGTTGTTTCAGATGTCGCACTCAATTTACACTGGTAGCCAGGAAGCATCATTGTAGGAACTGTGGCAACATCTTTTGTGCTAAATGTTCCTCTCAACAGATTCCAATACCAAAGCTAAATATCGAGAAGAATGTAAGAGTTTGTGACGGATGTTACNACAAACTTTCAGCTAGAAGCGATAACCCGCTGACCTTGGCGCTGGATAAAACCCAAGGCAATGATCAAGCTAACATAAAACCTACGTCGGTTAGCTCGTCTAAGGTAGACCCCAATGCTAAGCAAGCGGGCAGCGCTAGCGCACCATCAGAACAAGAACTCAAGGAGGAAGAGGAGCTTCAGCTGGCGCTTGCACTATCCCTCAGTGAAGCACCTACAAAGATTAGTTTCCCCGATTGCAAGCAATTTGAGGAGAGCGCCCCTACAGTCATACCGAGTATTAATAATCCAGTAGAACGATCGACAACCAGCAGTAGCATGAGAGAGCAACATATAAATCAAGTACCAACGCTTAATGTAGACGAGGCTCAGGTGTACGTTCCTTACCAAGAGAAGCAGCCAAGCCAATTACAGACCCAGAATTCCTTGGAACACCAAGTCCAAGATCGTGATCAAGAGTTATTCAAGTTTGTTGCTGAAGTCCAGTCAACCTCTGAGATCTTCAACAATAGGATCAGCTCGAGCAAGCTGAGGAATCGACCCATCGCTAACGATACTGCTATACAATCATTATTCCTTAAACTGACAAGTATGCAAGCTAAATTACTCGAATACATAAAAATGTATGACGAGGAGAGAGCCGGTTATGAGATCATTCACGATAAGTTATCCCAAATTGCTGATGCACGCGCGGCTTTAGATGCTCTCAGAGAGGAGCATCAAGAGAAGGTACGCCAGGAGGCTGCAGAGGCAGAGAGACAACGACAAAGTCAGTTGGCTCTGAAACTAGAAATGATGCGCCAAAAGAAGTCACAAATGATGCAATATCAGCGTGAGGTAGCCCTGCAAAGGATACAAGCCCAAGAAATGATACTAAGGAACCAACAAAACTACCAACCTACCGCCACTACATATGTGCCTCAACAAGCTGTGGAATTGGGACAGAAACTACCACCAGTGACAGCAGCATCAACTGATTTTGGTTACCAAATCAGCAATCAGCAATCGCAACTACCATATTCGGTCACCACGCCTCTTGGAATAGAGCAGTCGCCTCCGTGTAGTCAGCCTCTGACTCAGCAACAGACGCCGCAAGTTCCACACTTTATACCGCAACAGCAACATACCCAGCTGAGCCAGTCACTCCAGCAACCAACGACCATGGTCCCAAAGGTGGATGACGAGGCCCCGTTGATATCCTTCGATGAATAGGATGTTTTGTTACAAGTTCAATGAGATAGCGGATGGTTTCCGTGGCGCGTTTCCAGCACCGTATTTCGATTAAAGAATTCCTCCAAGACAAGCTCGAGCGTCTTGAATGATACTTGTGACGTTCGATCGTCTCGATGCGGTTGTACGTGTCGCAGCCAATATAACTACCAATTGTTTTGTCATGTCGCTAATATAATTCCAGACATGACAATCGTTCGATCTATATCTTCTGGCCCAGTGTAGAGCACCGNTAAGTGAGGGAAATCAGGATGTCGAAGTGCGCTTGATTTAGAATAGGTGATAAATCGAGATATAATGAAGACAAAACATTTCAACTGATTGTTAGGGTCTGCTTGAGAGCAAGTTTTAGGTTTAACCCAGTGATACTCCTTCGAGACTTTGCGCCCTTCACTCGAATTGGCTAACGACTACAAACTTCGACGACGTAACCGTAACAGGAAGTGTATCCGCTCTGTGTTGTCCAAGATTCTCTCCATTTTGTCTAACATAACAACAACAACGCTAGGGCCGATACTATCTCTGGCTGACCTTGTCGGTTTTCGCAGCTTCAGTGTGGTAAAGATGCTCGTTCTGCTCGTTAACGATTGTTCAATTAGCCAAACCAACATGAGCACCGTCCATTCTCAAGTATTCTTCACTCGGCCAAACTTCTCTTGAGTGGCTATTCGTCCTTTCGCTTCTACACCTTTTTTCTTCGTGCCAGTCCCGTTCTTTTTTCGAACTTACTGTTATAGCAGACCTCACTTTCGTCTTTAGTCGTTTGTCCTGGCGGATGATTATCTCGACTGCCTTGTTGATCTGACATCAGGTTGTCATCTATTATACATTCGATCCAGGTGCTGCTCGTGCAAAGGATAGATTGCGGTGATGGACGAGTCTGTTGAAGGCATATGGAGATGGATTGGGTCTGGCACTAGTCGCCGCCATTAAGTTGTCAACCCGTCCGCTAGCTCGTGGAAGTAAAAGACCAGCAATCGGCATCTCTCTCTCTCTCTCTCACACCCTCGCTCGCGTGTCAGCCATACTAGGCATCCAATCACCTCGTAGCGTACGCTCGCGGCGCGACCGCTGGTTGCACCAGCCAATCATGGCGGCAGCAGCATCACCTATAGGTTCTCTAAGAGCGCCAGGATCGGGCCGCTAGGTCGTCTCCTCGGCCAGCAAACGTGCTAATGCTTGCACAATGCATTTTCACGTCATGATCTCAATCAAACATGCCACAATGGTCTGAACCGCTTGCGTAGCTTCTAAGTTAGACGCCAATGGCAGNGGCTCTAGCCAAGGTCGCGCTCGATCCTTGTCTGAAAGGCCGATCTGGTGTGGCCATCAAATTAGAGGCGCACCCATTCGACCGTTTGCCGTAGGAGCCATCGTCACCTCTCGGCTCATCTTGTCAGTTTATTGAATTTTAGTCTGACTGAAACACTCAATTGAGTGAATTATCCGCCCAGCCAATCATCGATTAGTCGAACCTGAGTATAGCCAAACAAACGAAAACACTGTTCAGCCAGTATCTGACAATCTTGATGCCAGCAAAATACAGTTTTATCATCAAGGATTTTGAGTTGATGTACGCGAAGTGTTGTTTTTGCATCTGACCTGTTGATCAGCTATGCTCGATGATGAGCAAAGGAGAGAAAATGAACCACACGCTTCGTTTGTTTATTGATAGAATAGGTCAAGCTACTAATGAACCCTCCGATCATTTCTTCTTCCCTCCAGCAAGCCCAGCTCCAGCATTAAACTTAAAGTGTATGATGTCACCATCTTCTACGACATATGTCTTTCCTTGCTGCCGATATTTACCCGCTGCCTTAACTGCATTCTCCGAACCCAACTCTTTGAAATCTGCGAATTTCATAACATCAGCCATTATGAAGCCTTTCTCAAAATCAGTATGAATTCTACCCGCTGCTTGAGGTGCCTTTGTTCCCTTTTGTATGGTCCAAGCCTTGACCTCGTCCTCGCCGGCCGTAAAATAGTAACAAAGGTTCAGCGCCTTGTATCCAGTCACTATTATCTTAGCCAGAGCACTTGTTGTCTTATTCTTTGCCAAGTATGCATCTCTTTCGTCATCGGGCATTTCAATGAGTTTTGCCTCAAAAGTTCCACTAAAAGGTATCGCTAGTGCATCCGTATCATTCGCATCTATCCACTCCTTAATCTTGGCAAGCCATTTGTTCTTTTTCTTTATGTAATCGCTCTCAGACAGATTGATCAGATATATCATTGGCTTTGCTGTTAGAAATAAATGTTTGTTCAGCACTTCGATATCGTTAGTGGACCATTCGCCGAATCGCACGGGAGATTTCTTATCGTGGAGGATCGTTTTAACTTTACAAAGAACATCATACTCTGGCTTGTCCTTCTTCTCTCCTCTCAAAACAAAGCGTCCGAGCTTCTCGAGATGAACCTCCAGGTATTCTAAATCTTTCAGGCGTAATTCCTCGTTGATGATCTCGATGTCGCGNACAGGATTTACATCGCCTTCGACATGTATAACGTCCTCATCTTCGAAAGCTCTACATAAGTGGAAGATCACATCACAAGCTTTAATGTGAGACAAGAAAGCGTTACCCAGACCAGCCCCTTCGCTGGCTCCCTTGACTAAACCGGCAATATCTACTACATTGAGGAAGGCCGGTACTTTGCTGGCTGGTTTATGGTACGTGCATAGGTAATCAAATCTCTCGTCGGGTACCGGCACTCGACTCTCATTGGGATCAATAGTGCAAAACGGAAAATTCTCTGCATTTGCTTGACTTGCTGTTAGTACGTTGAAGAAAGTAGATTTACCCACGTTTGGCACTCCAACGATCCCTACTTTCAAATTGGTGCCCAATCGGCCTAACAACACAGTCTTCTTGTCAGATTCGGAGTCTTTCCGTCCTTTCGGTGCCATGTTAAGCTGGTAAAAGAGCCTTAGAGGAAATGAATGGTGATTAAACGATCCAGACAGCATGCCCATTTTCATGCTGCCACACGTGGTCTTGTGGCCGTGTTTCGTTCTACGCCCGACATTGCCCCCTAAATGAAGCTGGCCATCCTAAACAAAAAAGATAAACTCATAAGGATTATGTTCGACTTATAACGTCCAGCTTTATTACAATTAAAGTCTTGTTCAAACAAGTATTCCTCTCTTGGCCAAGGATTTCTTGAGTGGTGCCAGCTGTTTACCCAGTTCACACTGTGCCTTTTTCTTTAGGGCGGCCTCTTTCCTTTTCAAGTTTACTCTTATAGCGGACCTCGCTTTTCTCTTGAGTTCTAAAGTTTCAATTACGTTAGCATACTTCCAGCCTACTTCCTGTGATAGTCTACCCAAAGTGCAGTAATCCCTTCCTGGGCTCAGTTTTAATATTCTGAGGGCCGGTGGAGCAATCTTGCGTTTGACTCTGTCGTATGGTGGAGGAACTCCTTCATGACATCTCAATCTTCCTAACGCATCATCGCCACGTTTAAGCTTGTGCGGCACCATTCCTCTAACCACTCGGAGAAATATTTTGGAAGGAGCTCTGAAATGGTATGGGCCTCTCTTTGGGTTGACGTTGCATCGTTTTCTAAGAAAGGCAAGGTACTTTAGCTTGTTCCTGTAGAAGCTACCAGATATGTTGATACCCTCGCATCTGACCACGACTACTTTTTGACCTGTAACAAGAGGATTATGGTAGCGGCGTTAGGATCGGCTCTTGGTCGAGCAAGTCGATGAGAGTTGGCGTTCGTCAGATGGTAGTGCATGTTCTTCTAATCAAGGAGATCATTTGGTAACATTTTTATCATCATATTAAGCCATCCTTCTGACAACGTCAGTCGACACTTACCTTGCAAGAGTGTTTTGGCGACCAATGCTGCCAATCTACCTAGAAGGTGGCCTTTACCGTCAATGACGAGCGGCTAGAGTGGTGAGGTTCAAGTGTTATCGGTTAGGTTTCATATCATACAATTGTTATTTACACACTCAGGAAGAATCAGACAGTTTTTGTACTTCAGCTTATAGCTCAGTTAATGTAGGTAAGGTAATTTTTACAACAATCATCATTTATCGACATCGCGGGGAACATTTTAGGTATGCTTACCTTCTTGGAAAATCCTCCCGACATACTAGTGTGTAAAATTGGTTATTGGTCTCAATGTAGTTGTCAATTAATTTTTTACGGTAGTGTCGTATNATTATAGATAGGGGTGCCGAATTAGGCCGACATGCTGTGGAAATTTAGTTAATGGTGGGCACAGGCCGCTATGAAACCACGCGACTGGCCGCTGCGCTGTGTTCCGTTTCGATAAACGAGTATGCGCTCTGAGAACGGCGCCAAATTCGAAAAAAAAACAAGAAGAATTACGGCTCAATAATCGAACGGGGAGCTGCTACGTTCAGCCACTTTTATTTGCCGAATTGATCATTTCAATTCAAACCTTGGATCATCCGCGGTGTAGGATAGCTCCATGAAACTCTTTCTAAACCTAATTTTGGATCCCATGTTTCAACTGTGCATCCCTCACATCTGTAGTTTGCAATAGTGAAGAAATCAGGTTAGTTTTTTAGATCTTTGGGACTTGGAGTGTTTATCGGTTTCATTTCGGGAGCGTCTATTTGTTAAAGAAGGATGGGAAAGATTTAGAGGGTAACAGGGCAGCTAGACGATTACCCCAAAATATACGAGCCACAGGATTGTGAGGAGTACTATGAGGATTGCGTAGTTCACGTATAAGAGTGACAAGACCTCACGATCTAACATCATGTTGCCGCTGATTAATTCTCTCGCCCTTTCCAATCCTAACTAACTGTCCACTGCTCTAACAATCAGACTGCGTATGCTTGGATCAACAAGTTATTTCAAGATCTCTACTNGGAGCGATTTGCCTAACTTTGAGGCAAATGGATTAACTAGCCAAGGATTATGTGGATGCAAACGTTTCAGCCTTCGGCCAATAACTGCATCCAAGGGCTCAGTCCCCTTTCCCAACATGATGCCATTACAGTAGAGAGTATGGGCAGGCCTCTAGTAGACTTGTCACTAGTGTCTTCTGCGTGTTTACACCCTGGGCGCGGTGTAACTAATCCGCAGGGACCATGCATGGCTCAATCTGGGCAAACTCACGGGCGAGGGGGAAAGGCAACGTCTCAAATTTAATGCCTCCCGGCATCCAGATCTTCTAGAGCATCCGAGGAAGCGAGAGATATGTGAATCGTGCTAGAAGTTAGATCTTCACCAACAAACAGGAACGTTTTTCCTACGGTCGTCTACTCGCTGCAGTGATTGGGCTGCGCAACGAGTCTTAGGCTTCATTCATTATAGCATCTCGGTTAGGCTAAAATTGATGCCAAAAACAATAGCGATCGCTGTGTATCACGAGATTCTGTCGATCACAGTGCTGAGAAGAATCGAAACCATAGAATTTGAAGCGATGTGGATCAATTTGGAGCCAAACTGCGGTTAAACAACTCTGACCGCCAAAAATTGCTCTACGCGAGCCCTCGTTCGAGCGGATCCTTTCTCCGTCAGTAATGAGACTGGGAGTTCCGATCTTTGAACTTACGTTAGTGTACAAGACCCATAATACAACCAAGAGGAGCATCAATATGATGTAATTGATGGCTAAGCTTTGGCTCTCCCTGTCCATTGCTGCTTGGCGGGACGGTTCGTTCTTTGAGGTTTGATCAGCTTTAGATTTTTCGTTCAGGTGGAGTACAATTTTTTCGAACTTGTTTCAAGCAAACATACGAGTAAATGGTAGAAAGTTTCACGGAACGGAGGACATACGAAGAAATTGGAAATTTGACCCGACGACTCCCAAAAACTGAGAAAGTTAGATCTCCTTGAGTCTCTTTGATTTTGTAAACTTGTTC
>Ga0058699_1000036_pt1 | contig 27226 bp, 17 predicted proteins | sample AgamicAtPe_FD_55078 | JGI IMG/M metagenome (GOLD analysis project Ga0058699, IMG submission 55078) | Agave microbial communities from Guanajuato, Mexico - At.P.e | ecosystem: Host-associated > Plants > Phyllosphere > Phylloplane/Leaf | place: Guanajuato, Mexico | collected 2012-10-15 | reverse complement strand
CTCGTAAGTTCTTGTCTATCACAGCTTCGTAAACTACCAAACCCTCTGAAACATTCTGTAAGGTTATCAAGATTGCATCTACCGTCAAGAACGCATCCGGAATTATGATCCGCCTGTTGGCGCTATCATCGAGTGTACGTTCCATCCATTGTGTCGATGCCGTAAAGTGGGCACTTTGTTCGTACATGAACAAATTACGAGCCAAGGAACAAATCCTTTCACACCTCATTGGGTTTCTTTTGTACGGCATTGCCGATGATCCGACTTGAGTTTTGTCGAATGGCTCTTCGATCTCCTGCTTATGCGCTAGCAATCTCAGATCAGTGCAACACTTGTGCACTGCATCACCAAGTAAAGCGAGAGCTGACAAAACTTGAACATCGTCGATCCGAGGATAAGTTTGGCCAACAACTGTTGCGAGCTTGGTGAACCCCGCCTTATGTGTAACGAGCTGATCTAGAGCTCGCACTTTAGCCCGGTCTTGGTCGAAGAGCTGCAGAAANGAGGCTTGTGTTCCGGTAGTGCCCTTGCAGCCTCTGAACTCGATATCGTCCCTAGCTCTCTCGATTTGGACAAATGCTTTCATTAGATCTCTGATCCATAGAGTTGCACGTTTACCAACAGTAACAGGTTGAGCAGGTTGCATATGTGTGTAACCTAAGCATGGTAGGCTCTTGTATCGGTCCGCAAAATCAGAAAATCGCTTTATGCACCTGACCAACTTGGGCAAAATGATATCAATTGCATCTCGTATGATTATTTGATCGGTGTTATCACCAACAAAACAAGATGTGGCACCCAAGTGAATGATGCTAGCAGCTCTTGGACAATGGTTGGCGAAATCATGTATGTGAGCCATCACATCGTGGCGAATCCTCGCCTCCTCTTCTTGAACATAGTCGAAGTCGATATTCTCAATGTTCGCAGTCATCTCTTGTATTTGTTCGTCGCTAATATTAGCGATTCCTAACTCTTTTTGTGCCTCGGCCAGAATTACCCAGAGTCGGCGCCATGTGGTGAATTTCTTTCTATCACCAAAATTCTCTCGCATCTCTTTAGAGGCATATCTCTTGCTAAGAGCCGTTTCATAAACGAGGTATGGCATTTCCATCTTCAAATAAGAGCTATAAGTTTTAATTTCAACCAGGTAACGTTCTTGTGGCCGTTGGGTTGGGTGGCGCCGACTAATCAATAAACCTTCAAAATTAGTTAACGAGACGAGTTTGCAATGAGACAAGGACAGTTTAGCTGTGGTGCTGGTTTATGGCTTGGTGATTGCTGGATCTTTAGCACAACTGCAAGTGCTAATAACGGNAATCTCACTCAAATTTAGGAAATTCTTGTAGTAACAAATCTTTATCAAACAAACAAGGAGATGCTGCAGTTTAATATGTATCTATTCTTGGTTTCTCGGATCCAATTAACAAATTAGAGGACTCACCCCTTCTGAATCTCGCATGCTGAGTTTGGAGCCGGTGCTTCTGTTCGCGCTAGGTTTTTCGTTTCGGATCATAGAGCGATAACACACTTTGTATCCATTCGGACTAACGACTGAAATGAATAGTAAATCTTGTCGCGAAACCAACAATCTCAAGAGTTGAGAGGACTGCATGTCTCAGTTATAACGTTTGTCTACTCTAGGCTTACCGACCTACCTTTAACAAAGTGGGACTGTTATTCAAGTTCAANGGAACACTAGAACATGATAATCGACTGGTTCAGTTCGAAAAAACAAACATAATGGTCTCCGATTGAAACGATCGCATTTGAATTGTTACCAAAGTTCGCTCAAAGCATATAAAAAAACTGTATCGCCGCAACGAAGTCCGATACTAACTCTCATTCTCCAATCAACAACTTTCCTCCAAATCCTATCNGACCCCTGCGCGATATTGATAGAGATCGAATTAGCGAAGTTGAAATCCCCATGAACGTGTGCATAAGACAAGTGTCTAGAATCAGCCAGATTGTTACAAGGCATCAACCAATGTCTGGTCACGTTACAGTGACATATGTCACAACCTCAAATGGAGAGGCCGCTAGAGAGCTAGCAAAGTAAGTGTGGAACAAGAGAACATATTCGAGCTTTTCATCCAAGTCTAATTGAAATATCCATCCTAGAAACCTAGTTGAGAGCAAACTCGCCGCTTGTGTCAATATAATCAAGAGTGTAGAGTCGATATACGAATGGAAGGGAAAGATAGAGACTGACAATGAAAGCTTGTTGATCATCAAGTCTCACTCGAGCATATCCGAGAAACTAACCGAATTTATCGAGAAAAAGCATCCTTACGCTTGTCCAGAGGTGTTAACGGTTGGTGTCGAATCTGGTAGTAGCCAATACCTTGATTGGGTGAACAAGTCAATCAAAAATTCACATACAAGTGAACCTGATAAGGAGAAAGAGGTTAATAAATCCTAGGTGGTTATATAACGAATCACGCCTGAACTTTGCTAAACGTCCTGACTGGCTGTACATATAGCGGCTTGTTTATTGAAGATTTTTCAAATCCACATTGTATATTACTATTTTCCCGTTCTCTAGGCCAACAAAGATGTACCGATGATTCAGTAGAGTCATGGACCTGACCCTGTTATGTTCTTCGCTCAGAGAGTTGGGCAGTTCGTTGGTGTTGTAAGAGTGGATCGGCTGGAGGTTAAAGGTCTTGTAGACCTTCAAAGTTGTTTGACTGTCATTTAGTATAATGTGTTCGCCATCACGAGTTATCTGCATAACGCAAGTGTCTCCCAGGCTGGGACCAGTCACTGTTGACCCAAAAGTTGTGCCACCCATGAGCGAACCTTTGAGGTTGAAAGTCATGAGCATTGCTGGTGCAGCCTTAATCGGTACACCATTTGTTAGCCTACCCTTTCGCCAAGGCGGCGGCAGCGCGATGCAAACAATGAATGCCAGCTCTCGGGCTACTTGTAAATTAGTTACATAGTAGTCACTCTGGCACAAGTCTTTCAGGTTAGGGAACGTTCCCTTCAAATCTGTTCGCGATGTAACATCCTTGGATAGCTTATCTTGCTTGCTATTCTCATCACTAGGAGCTCGAGACCCATGATCGTCATCCCCGAGCATGCTAGCTTCTAGAATAGTCTTCTGCTTATTCTCTACGAGAGGCCGATGTACTGATTGATTTGAAGAATATTTTCTTGTCCCTCGTGTCAATTCGTACAACATTTCTGGTAATTTTATATCTATTTCAAGTAAGTTCTCACCGGAGGTGGTCGTGTGCACGAGAATAAGATTCTTGCTTCCAGATATTACTAAACCCAACTCGGCACATATCACTATACTTAGGACTGCACTCTGATGGCCGCATACAGATAACTTTGGGAGCGGATTGTGGACTGCTGAAACTCCACTTCCTTCAATTTGGGCATATTTTTCATTCCATGTCCAGAGTAGAAGTGAACAATCCTGGCNACCAGTTGCAACATAGAAATCAGCGGCTGCGTTGCCGTCGCTGCGGGCTATGCACGTAATCGGGCCCCTATGGCCGTAGATAACTTGACATAATTTACCACTTTCTGTTGTGAAAACCCTGAAAGAATTGTCGTAGAATGAACCCATTATGATGTAGCGACCGTCGAGAGTGACAACATAATGAGAACAAGCCCATTGAATTTCATCTGAAACGTCTCGAGTCGCATCATGCTGGTGCACTTTCAATGATATGCCTGAACAAAGATCGTCGACATCGATGAGCTGCCTCCTCGCTAAGTTCGATTGCTCGAGCTGTGGGTCAATGATAAGCGAGTGCTCCGATTGCTCGTTCGGCATCCACTTGTGTATCTGATACTGGTTGTTGCTCGTGATGGTCATCACAGACGAGGGGCTAATCGCACTACTTGCGTCAGGTGCAGTTCCAGTTAAGGCTCCATCGCTCGTTGATGAAGTGGATGTGATGTAGTTGCTAATGCACGATGATATATGAACTATTGGTGTATTGAATGGGAACTTAACAATCTTGTTGACATCATCGCGAGATGATGAGAATACAAGAGGCGATGCATGTAGAGCGCTAAATCTTGGCGGATGTGGCTCAGTGGTCAGCTGGGATGGAGTTTGACCAAAATGTTTGATCTGAGTTTCAACAGCCTCTCGCAAAGACAGGTCCTGAATCATGTTCAGATTGACATTTCCCTGGTAAGTGAGATGGTAGAACGTGTTCACCGCGCTGACGGCTTCAGGACCTCGCTGCTTGTAACCGAAAATGAGGTCTATCCATTGATGTAGCTGGCAGGACACCAATTCAGATTCTAAAGCTAGTCTATGTATCCGCACGAACTGCTCTGCAGAATTAGCCCATGGCGGATATTCGACTTCAGACAGTCCCAGACTGGAATGGAACATTTCAGGTAGATAGAAGAATTCTGGAACTAATTCCTTGACGTTTTGTTGGCCGCCAGTTAGTGAGCTAACCCATGAGTCTCCAATCGATAGGAATAGCCTACTCTCCTCCTCATATTTACCGTCCTGCAAAGCCAAATAAGCTGAGTTATATGAGCCTCTCAAACGGCACAGCCAGTTAAGAGTGAACGCAGCGGTCGAATAGTGGGTCCCATAGTGGAAGGCTGGAACTTTTGGGTTGTCCCAACTCTGATAGCGTTCAATGAACATCGACCGTCTTTTCGTATTCAATGCGCCAACAGGCTTTGACAAGTCGCGAAAATTGGAAGGTAAGTTGAGATCCAATTCTTCACTATCATAATTGGTGAGGATCCATGGGAACACCGGGTATTGATTCAAATCTTGGTAAGTTCGGCCGGCTATAGTGTTCAGGAACATCAAGTATTGGAAATTGCCAATCTCACGTCGCTGCCACTTTTGCATCATGTTTGAAGCCGCAAACAACTGCCTGGGTGCCATGAGAGATGCCCGTCGAGATTGAGGGATTCCATATTTTATACCAACTCCAACAGGGGGTAGATACTTGATCACTCGTTTTACGGTATCAAAATCCGAGAACGCGAACATGACGGAAGTTCTCTGTGCCAAGAATATCTCCAGAGCATTTGGTTGTAACAAATAGTGTCGTGAGAATATTGCGCGTATGTCGCTGAGCAAAACTTTTCCGTTACAGGTGAGAAAATCACAGTACCTTAAAACTTTCAAGTCGATTTTCCTTAACCGGATGCTATCGGATGAGGAGGTGTAATCGTTTTGATTAACCTCCTCTGTTCTCGCTTGACTTTCGTCTTCATCCTGCTTGGAGGGTTCTTTTCCGAGAGCGTCGATGGAATCGCTTAGGTTTTGATTAGGCTCAAAGTGGAGCTCATGTGAAGTGAGCTGTAACACACCTGGGATTGCATAGATGCTCCAGATGAGAGAGCATTCGGATGCAAACACTACAGAACCTGAGAAATCAGTCACAGAATTGCAATCTTCATAATCCCAGACTCCGATATTCTTCGCATCAGTTCCACTTATGTTCCGGCCTTCAATGTCCTGACGGGGCTTGATTCCTGACGAGTTAGAGACATTATAAGACTTGACCTGTTTTTCAGGGTTCTGCGAATCCTCCACGAAGTTCTCGCACTTTTGATTGTCAATAGAGATCCTATGGTTTGGTTCATTATCAGAATCAGGGCTGTTCGAGTCGTTCTGCGGCTGGTCTTCGTCCTCTTCGTCAAAATCATCCTCACAATCTTCATCCTTGTCAGTAGCTATAGCATGCGATTCATCACTATCAGGATTTGCGCCAACATGCGAACAATGATCATCGATTCCACCCATCTCTATCGTTTGCTGGAGTTCGAGTATCCTATTGGTAACCGTTTTCTGTTCGCTGGTATCGTTTGTATGGTTTTCAGTCTCCGCACTTAGATATAAGTTTTGATGTTCATCGTCCCAAGAATCAATAACAAAACGCCGTTTTCTTCTATCATCATCCTCCCATATGTCCAGCTTGTAATTCCGATTCTTGAGATTCTTTTCGCTCTCTCTGAATTTGCAATAAAGAACATAATCCCTCCGAGTTGCTGAACTTATCAGAGAGTTTATCAGTGCCTCCTCATGCAACCTTGCCGACTGACTTTCTGAACATGCAATTCCAAAATGCTCGTGCTTAGCGACATCGTCGGCTCTCAAACGACTCAGGATAAACTCTGCCTCCATAGCCACTCGCACTATATGGTCTTTCATACCGTGAGAAAGAACTCTTCCTTCGTTAATCAATTCAATGAATGCTAAGCCAGCGTTCTTCTGCAAGGTGTTCTGCCATTCTTGAGAGCAAAGCAACATCACCAATTCAACGGGGCTTGTGTTCGACCGCTTGAATGTTCTATCTGCCTCCTTGCTAACTAAATCTTGGCCGTGCGAGCCAATGAGGGTTTTCGATAGAAAGCTACAAAAATCGCACATAATCGACTTGAGGAGTGGACAGACTGTGTTGAGAGTGTTCTCCAATTTTGTGGTCAACATATCCGTAAGTGCGCTATTGGTAGATTTTGGTGGTTGACCAGTAGCTGTCGGTTGCATTCTACCAAAATTCAACAGGTTAGACTCTATATTCGAAACCGGACCACCGTTCTTGAACCCGCTAGCTGGCAATTCAGCGCTCTCGTCCTTGCTAGCGTTTGGTGATGACTTAGTTTTTTGGTGCGATCTTGATCTTGGCTCGATTATATCACGATATTTCGATACCATTAATACACTTATAAAGTATAGGCTAGACAAGGCGAGAAATTGGGATTGGCGAGAATCTGGGCTCATATCATGATAGATACAGGCTTGGATCCTACTGATATCTATTGGTTGCAAAAGTTTGTTTGGGTCCTTGATTGGTATGGGCTGGAAAGGCAGTAGGGAGGGCATAGAGGTTGTATTTGGAGTCTGATGGGGAGAATACTCCAAGTTAGCAATCAGATCGCTATTTTCTAGTGATGACAAGGGACACTCGAAGAGTCCGTTTGCAGAGAGCAAGGAACAACCTTGATAGCTGTCGAACATATCTCTGGGAAAATCTCCCGCGCAAACACTATATCCGCCCCCAATACCCATAGCCTCTATCCGTTGATTGAAACCTCTCACAACTAAACAGTTCTTGACTGTGACCGTGCAAGCCAACCTGAGACACTGACGCAGTATTCCACCGCTGGTTGTATTCTTATCGGCTTCTAGCTCATTGAGATTGATATGGGTTGCGGTAAAAATTACCATATCAACCATGTTGATCAATCGATAAAGCAGTGAATTTGCCTGGGCAATCGTGAGTCCCTCGCAAGTTGAAGGTTTAGCTGCATTATCTGCTGATGTTGAACTGCGAGTTCCGCCTGTAGCATCTGCAAGAAGAGGAAGTAGACCCCCGGATGCGATGATTATATTATCCGCCAATTGGGACACGAAATGTACGATGTTCATGATGTAAATCTGAATTTCAGGTTTCTGAAGTATTGATTCGATCTGGCTGTTGTTTTGAGCTTGACGGGTCGAGCTAGAATTGCTTGAGGACTGCCCAGTGGTCGAATGCGAATTAGGGGTGAATGGTGGTGTGTCTAGATTTGTGCACTTGGCTGCGCATCGCCAATGATATAAATCACATTCGATCGAGAACATGAGATCGTTGAGCAGTTTTACGAGAACAGTACCCCACTTGAACTCGGGAATCCTGAAGGCTGGACTAGCAGTTGCTTTTTGGGATTGTGTGTCTTGAGATCCAATTGAAGTCTCTAGATCGTGCTTGGCTGGTTCGCCTCGCTCTTGTGCCAAAATTTCGGCTTCCTTGGGAGGATCAATGATATTGGCATGGTTGTTCGGCGGTTCATTTAGTGATATCGAAGTCAGAGACTGATGGCAGTTGATTTCATCATCAGCGAGCTGATCTTTGGGAGGTAGATTTTCTGCGACATCTTGGCTCTTATCATCGCCAACGCTCATTCTTCTGAAAGCTCGCGAGGGTGCAACATCTGTTGAGTCGAGTGAAATCTCTGGCTTTGGCGAATCGCTAAGAGCATTCATATCGTCGCTCTCTGACAACCTGACCTCAGTCATTTCGTCCTCGGTAGGGGTTGGCTTAGAATCTATCTCATCCACATCAACAGTATCTTCGATTTGAATTCCACTACTCTCCCTAGGTACACGTTCACTTATCGAGATAACTTTAGGGTTGGTGCTGCTTTTATCATCCGTATCACTAGCCGATTCTTGCTGGATCTCACGTTGGGTTTCGCTCATAGCGAACTCCTCGTAGTCAGTTGGAATTTGTTTGGTCTCCGAAGCATTGTATTTAGAGGACACAACTGTATCCGAATTCAGCTGCTGGCAGAATTCATCGTAGCTAACTTTTGTATGAATGATCGCCAGTGTGTCAATCCAAACTCTCCAACCTCCGTACTCGTAGCGCACAGCATGATAGAGCAAAACTCTGAATATCGCTAGAACTTGATCTCTGATTAATTGCGAATCTTCTATGGTCGAGTCGATAAGATTAACGAGCCAATGTTGCCAAACTGACATCTGAAGGATTGTTCGCCGATTTTCTTTGCTGAACACTATAAGATTCCATAGATCATTGATGAACTTTCTTCGGATGTCAGGTTTCTTGGTCGCATCTTGGTCATACGCCCGCGAGCCAGCCTGTGATTTAGAATCTTTCTCTTCGTGTAAAAGGGTTGCAACAACCTTGATCATTACTGAATTCTCAATCTTCAATTTGGATAGATCTCTGGGTGCGATGGGATCGCCGAAATTATCTATTTCCAGGAGGATATTCATCAGAGAATTGTAGATTTCGAGCGAAAGCGGTCTGTACGATTTAAGGCGATCACAGATCAGCATAAAGAGATTATCAGACCCCATAATTTCCTGCTTCTTTTTGTGCGAGCAGTTAGCGAGGAATAAGCAAAGCAATTCCAGAGACTTTATACGGACTTCTTCATTCTTTGATCCAATGAGAGTGAAGATCACTCGTACCCCTTGCTTTTGATCTAATGCCGATACCATGGGTGTCGGGTGGTTTTTGAGAAGCGTTGCGAGGGTATCTATGACGTCGAGCAGGTTTTCAGAATGAGTACACGATGATAAATAATTTAATAGACCTTGTATCTCATCGAGAGGGGTTCCGCTAGCGCGGTTGATTAGTTCTCGAGTGAACATTAGGATATGACTTCTGATGGCCTTCAGCTCATCATGCTTTGGTCTGAGCTTGTAATCACGAGCTTTGTGGCTAATACCGTTCTCCTCACCAATCCAATAGTAATATTTCAAGGCATGAAGCGATTGCAACACGGTAGAGACTCTCCTAATTTCACCGAACAGTACATCAGCGACAGCTGAAGGAGAGGTCTCATGGAGTGCAGACTTGATTTGATCCTCAGTAGAACTTGGACTTGCCGCATAATTTAGATTGGACATTGTAGCTGAGGCGCTGGACGTCGGATTGTGAGCAATAAATGGGCTGGACGGTCCTGAGTTGCTCACTGTATACTTATTGGAATTTTGCCTAGTCCCATAGAGAAATTCGTTCGCGAGATAGCTATATAGTTTGATTTGGAGCTTGGTTTGAGCATAAACCCAAAGAGTGGGATTGAATAGTATGTTATCCATGAGGTGCTTGAGGAGCATTGAATCTCCAGCCGTCGAAGAAGTAGTTAATAAGGTTTTCGCAAGGTTTAGGAAAATATCTAGAAGTCTTTCACTCAATAGTGATCTCGCATCGTTTGTTAACGCGCATGAGACTATAACAAAACCATTGCTCTGTACGATTTCATTAGCGAACCAGTGCGGCGAACTTTCAAGTAAATCACAAAGGAAGCCTATCAAAGATGCGCAGGCTTCCGGGTCCTTTTTAGTGGCGAACACATCTAAGAGAGGGAGGAGAGATCTTGAACATCCCAGGGATTGAAGAGTAGAGCAGATAGGCTGTGTGATGATTGATTTGGTTTGACCCAAAAGAGCAGCGTGTGGAGCTGATACGAAGTAGTTTTGAGCTGAGATCGATGTTGAGGACCTGAATGGAGCCAGCTGAATACAAAGTGTTCCACTATCCACTGCCACAGGGGCGAATAGACAAAATAGAGTCGAGGCTAGCTTTTCCTCATATAAAGCCTTGGATATTTGGGGCGGAAGATTGACATGGCTTTCATTACTATACTTGAATTGACCCGTATAAGATGGTCCGAGCCTATGGATTGCACAAATTTGAGCTGGACTCAAACCTTCGTTGAACAAATATAAGGCCGACATCTGCCCGCAAAAGCAGTTCAAATCACCTAATCTATCTGTGCTATTGATTGATCCAGATCCTCCGATGTAACATTTGTCGAATATCTCAGTTGTTTGCACTTGCCAGGGCATCTCGATGTTTGCTGACAGTTGTCCATTTACATATACTTTAATCTCTGATGCCCTCCATTTGTTGTGATAAGTTATCGCACAGTGAATCCACTTATAAGACGGAAACTCGTATGCAACGCAATGCTGCACTCCTTTGCCCTTGACACGAATTGAGGTGAGAACCAAACAATTGCCGGTAAAATGAGCCGAGTATCCAAGACCACTCTTTCCTGTCTTGAAATTGAATAGATAGGGTTGCGCACAAGCTTTTGGTTCAAGGAAGAACCATGTACTGAATGACCAGCCAACTTGAATAGGCCATTTCTGGAATGGAGGAAGTGACATCATGGAACCTTTCGTTCCAGGGAATGCAAAAAAAGCGGCAGGTCGGTTTCTTTGTTTTAAGTTCGCTTGCTGGATGAAGCCTAATAGTGAATGGTCGTGTTCGCTGGACTTCAGTATTGATTTTAGCTCTTCAACATCACAAGAATGCGCTATGAGCAGATTGATCCATTCGCGTAGAAAGTGCCGGGTCAAACTTGTGCTCGAGGCTGTGGAGTGTTCATCATCGTCTGGTCTTGTGATTTGAGTGGAAGTTGAATCGGATATCAACTGTTTGATACACGGAATTATGAGACCTCTCGCGGATTCTAGGTGGAACACAGACTTTTTTACGATTGCTATTAGTACGCTTAGCACTTCCGACACAACTTTAGTTGGTAGACGATGTAAGTAGTTGACAAAGAGACTATTCAATACCTCTTGGCTCCTTATATTTGACATGTCTTCAGTTACCAATATTTGCAATATAGAATCGGTAGATCGACCTCGTGCACTAAGCTGAATAGATAACGGATCCTGACCAAGTTTGTAACATATGGATTGCAGTCTATCTAGATCAGTTTCTTTCGTTGATTGCTTAGGATTGCATTCATTGCGACTAGTCTGGTTGTCTTCGACAGGAGAGATGCTTGCGCCGGAACGGTCCTTTGATCCTTCACTAGATTGCTCGATGTGTTGGTCGGCTCCGCCCACAGTATCCTCTTTAATCTCAACATCTTGAGCCGATGTTGTTGGTCCTAATTCATTCGTAGACTCAGGTGAATCATCAAGGCTTTCCTCGGAGCTTTTGACAGGCTCAGCAGTATGATCGGACGCCATCATATGCTGCTACTCTAGAGAGGCTTAATGATGGCGTAAATCGTTAATGGGTTCAGATATTGCTTCTTCCGATTATACATAGATAAAGACTCAGAAAATAGATGCAACGCTATGCAATATACCGGGTTGTTCTGACCTTCGGCTGTGAATATAACAACATCATTTCGCCCGAGTGATATTGTTTTTCAACAGGTAATCTCCTACCTGGAGCTAGCCTGTCTCCGATAAAATGTAACTAATAATAGGTTTATAATTCATTCTAAATTGCCTGGTTTTTTCATTAATGACAGCGTAAAAATAATATAAGAAGAAAGTTTACACATTTTGAGTTGCCGTGCGCGTCTCTCGTTTTCATTTCGAGCAGAGGAACGGCAGTCATTTTGTATATTGGATCTACTCGCGAAAAAAATAAATATCTGTGACCTAATACTAATATTTGACGGTAGCTTACTTAGTCTTGCCAGTCAGTTTTGGACTAGACTATCTGGAGATATTTTTCTAGAGAATTATGTACCTCACCACTAAAATAAATACGTCCAGTGCTTAAATCGGCCTGTCTCCCAGCAGAAAACACATGGAATTCTTTGGACAAGCCGTAAGAGTTAACCTGTAATCGTCGTTCGCTCTATAGCTCGGGTGACAAGATGGACGGCTGGTTCCATCTTGTCACCCGAGACAGCGAGGAAACAGAAAACCCATCGCCTATGGTTTAGTTGGTTCGGCGGTTATGGACAGAATACGTCCACAACAACACGAGTTAAGAGATGGCTAGCTCAATCCCTCATGGTGAATGACCGCCATATCGGAGTGTTGCAAACATTTGCTTTGAATCAATACGATAGGAGAGACCGCTCAAGGGGGAGAGGCTGATACGATAACATGTCCCTCCTTAGACGGAAGCTCGAGAAGCCTCAGACAAAGGGTGCTGTTCACTATTAAGCTCTTGCTAAAGTGTTGGGTATCGCGGCGAGGAAACAAGGTGTTTATTTCGGTCGCTGGTATTTCTGCTGGATCATAGAATTGATGATATATGTTGAACGAATGCCGGTATGCTGGGCTCGCCCATCTAGGACCCAGCCTCACCCAGTTCTAGCTCGTTTGTTCTCCTCTCTAACTCATGTGTAGCTTAGCACCCCTATACATACTATGATAACTGTCGGCTGCAGGTTGCTGCAACGGCCGTTGGTAATCTGAGACTGTCTATTCACAGAGAAGTCCGATACCGGACAACTAGTTTAACCGCAAGCAATAGAACTAGATTTGCAATCAACCAAGACATTGCGAGGGCTACAAAGGCTCCCAGGAGATCACCTTCACTCAGCTGTAGATGATGAAGTTGGAACGGTACAACATCTCTACATGACTTGATTTCTATACCATATGTGTTGAAAAGAGAAATTTGCTTGGCGAACAGTTGGAATATGTCCTTGTTCGTATCATTTGAGTCCATATCGGACCCATCTACACTAGATCTCTCTCGAGCTATCGAGCTGGCCCAGAACTTGGTAAAGGACTTAAGTTTATCTGGAACACCAAGAAGCTCTACGTCGCTGCCAGTAATTTCGCTTTGGTTGCAGGCGCATACTTCAAAACCCCACCTAGCCACCGTCATTATGTTCACAACGTGCTTCTGGATTGATATCCAGGTGAGTGGAACGACAAACTTATACATATTTTTTGTTCGAGCTATGAAACCGCTTAATAAACCTAAAGCCATTAGAAATGCTTGTGGTATGAACAAGGCCGTGAAGATATTGTCAAAGTATATTGTGCCAAAGATCAGACCTAATGTTTGCCCGACCACCACACNCAAGATGAGTGCAAGCATTGCTAGCAGGACTCGATATTCACCCGACATTACTTGGCCAATGTTATCTAGCTGGCTCGTAACTTGGAAGCTGATGAGACCACAAACGGCGGGTAAAATGACTGATGGCGGGATCTCGACGAGTGAACGCGCAACGATGTGGCAAGTAAGCGAGTACCAGCCGTTGTGGTGTTCCTTTAGCGAGTTTGGCATTTCAAGCACGGACGTCAGGGTAGCGATTGCAACATTAGTTGAAATAAGAGCATATGTCATAATGAAAAGAAGACCAATATTTTCCATCGTTAACGATAGCTCTTCCTCCGCTAGTTTGTCTACACCACCAGTTGTAGTGACCAAATCGTATAGATTGTAGTATGGCGAGTACTTTGGACAGGCATTAGCTCGGCCAGGCTCAGAGCCCATTATGAATGCCATCCCAAATGGCAACAAGNAGTGGAAGAGGGTACGAGCGATTAGTTGTTTAGGATCTCTAATCATTGAGTACCAGCACCTCTGCCACAGGATGCCAGTCTTGAGCCAGAAGTTATCCTGGTTCATTGCAGAACTTTTGGCGAGACGCTGGTCGATATGGAGAGATTTCTTCCGGTCGACCTCTTCACTCGTCTTGTGGTCGTGGAGTTCGATCTCTGACCTTGAACTTATAATGAAGATCCCCTTCGATGCTTTCATTTTCGTGAATAACGTGGACGACTTGAGCTCCTCTTGAAATTGCACTCGAACTTGGCGCTGTAAAGCGACGATCGGCTCTTGTCCGTGTTCACCTGAGGCAATTTCAATCAGGAACAAAGCCGGATTGTAGTCCTTTTCGGGCAGTTTTAGTAGTGTATGTTTCTCCAAAAACTCGACGCACCTTCCTGGGGATCCATCGTAGATGACAGTGCCCCCATGGGCTAGCACGTAAATCTTGTCAAACTCGGCAAACACTTCCTGCTCGGGCTGGTGTATTGAAAGCACAATAGCGATCGGTTCTGTCGCCTTGCAGACCGATCCTCTGGTCAAATCTTTGAGAACCGATAGGGTCTTGTTGCAAGTGTACGAGTCAAGGCCAGAGGTGGGCTCGTCTAAGATCAGTATGTCAGGTGTAGAGAGCAGCTCTTGCGCGATGGCCAACCTCTTCAACTGGCCCCCAGATATCGCCCTTGTTGGAGTGTCAAGACTTCCGTCGAGACCAAGTAAGCTGCTGACTCTCTCAGCGTTGCCAGAATGGTTGTAATTCTTCTGTACATTTTTCAAACGAGAGGCAAACACAAGGTTCTCTCTTACGCTCAGGTATTCAGGTATGCGGTCGTGTTGCGGAATAGATCTGATCTTGAGAGGCCGATTTGCATTCTCAACCAGCAGTTGACCCGAGTAGTCTTGCTCGCACCTTCGGCCTAGCAAGTTCAGCAGTGACGTCTTGCCGGCTCCACTGGGCCCAATAATGGCAGTAAGCTCGCCCGATTTGAACGACCCATTGATCTGGTTCAAAATGGTTCTTTGTTGCTCGACTGAAAACGTTGCGCTATTTTCTCCCTCTTCGCAACCACTCTTTCGCTTATCATGCCTGAGAGTACTGTTCAATAAGCGACTTACACAGTTGGCCTGATAATCCGAGTTGGCTCTCTCTCTCACCTGATAGTTCACATCAGACCAAAACACGCGAAAGTCTTGCTTTGCTGATTGTGTGGTGCCCTCTGATTGTTCCATGTTGAACTCAGCACAGCAAGCACACTATTGGAGATTGAAATATTACAGCTGCAACTAACTCTCGACTCGAAGCGACTATGCAAGATCTCATGAATACTAGGATGCTTCCGCTGAGCTACGGGCCATCCGAGGACAAGGGTGTCATAAGTAGTGATCTAGAAGCGATGGTATCGATGAGAAACTCGCAAGCCTTGCTTTCAGGAAGACTAATGAAACGGATGCTTTACAAGCAAGAGGTAAGACTTATCAGGATTGCAACAATTTCTTTTGCTGCTGCTGCTGCTGCTCTAATCTCTGCTCTCTGCACCTATGCGTGGGGAGACCAAGGTCCGTGAAAGCCTCGTTGGCATGGAGCTCGATCGCCCGATTGATGATAAGATTACAATTCAGGTGCATCTAGCACCAGAGAAGTCTTTTGCGCCCGATATACAATAATATGAACAAACCTACCGAGCATGGCAATGAGAGTCGACTAGTGACGCTGAGCAAACTTCTTATATTGAACCCACTCGCTGAGTTAGCTTCGCTCAGCCTCACCCAAAGTCTTTATTAAAAAGTCAATCGAGGTTAGCTTCATTCACTAGACATGCATTGGCAACCCTCCAAACAGGTTGAATCGGTGGAACAAGCCGAAGGTTCGTGCATGGAGCTTTCATCGCCGCCGTCTCCAGTTCCCGAACGAGGACTGGACCTGATCTGCACGATTTATAACAGCCTGGCCTCCATCCATCCGCTCGCGTAAGTCCTTATGTCTGCGCAACTAGGTAGTAGAGATGTTTTCCCGTCAATGTGCGAACTCCAAGTCTCGTATGCGAGATAGGAAGAGAAAGTCACATTCGAGTGGCGCACTTACCTCAGAGTTGAAAAAACGCTCCGATAGATCCTGGTCGAGTGTCTCGCGCAACAAGGTGCCACTTAACCTGTTGGCTCGTCTCAGGTGCCTTGCAGCCCCAAGTTGACGGGCGAGCATCATTTCGTGACGCTCCATATCGACTTCCTTATGTAAGTTCACGCTAATTTCACTCTTCTCAATCCTTTCTNTCGCCGAACTCTCAATTATGTCCTTGCTGACGGCTGGCGGCTTCGCATAGACCGTATCGCTGGTTGTTGTCACCAGTAGGCCAGTGGCATCGGCCTGGTTCACAACGCGTCCATCAGCGTCAGAGAAGAGAACGTTATGGGAGACGGTCACTGATTTTGGTGGCCCTGTTACACTCAAAGGCGTAGCGCCGACATCTGCTTGTTTCCTAGCTTGACCCGCCGTTGTTGCTAATCNGCTCGAGCTTGCTGCTGCTGATGGCGACGAGAGATCTGATACAAGCTGATTGGAGGGAATTTTAGCTTGTGTTGTTGAAGCTGCTAGTTTCACGGTTCTGACCGGAGCTTGANAATGAGGATGAGCAATGGGAGAAGTAGGTTGGANGTGTGAAACTGAGGCGACATTGACACCATGATTTTTGCCACCATTAGCGACCGAACCCCTGGCGCCAACATGGAGCTTCTTCTTGCGTCTGATAACTCGCAAAACTTTGCGCTTACGCGGGATTGAGCTTGAGTTTGTGGACGAGCTATTTTGGATTCTTGAAAGAGGTAACCTCATGGGCTTTCCATGTCTAAGCGCTACTCTCGTTTCATTGAACAACGCCGATGACTTGCCGAGCTTGGCCCTTTCCAAGTTATTCGGTGTGTGTTTGAGGATCTTGTAACTCGATTGAGCTGATTGGGTGAGTGAGCGAGACCGAGTGGATGTGTCAGTGGTATGTTGTTGCGCTAACGACTTCGAGAGAGGGCAATGGGGTTGAGGGCGGGAAGGAGGATACAGGCGTGGGTATGAGAGATCTTCTGCAAGCTTCTAGTCGCCTCTCTAATCTGTTTCGCCAGCATCAACATGGATCACATCGCCCGCTGTTAGGCCATCCAGCAGGTGCTCGTGGTCGTTGTGGTCATCGTCGCTTGTTTCAGAATTGCCCGAACTGACAGCAAGGGCCGCTTTCTTTTTGCCTTTAAGGTTGTTGCGCTTGTTCGCAATGGTTTTGACGAACGAATCCTCATCGAGATCTCCAGAGTTCTTCTCTGTCACTAATAGGGTCTTCTTCCTAGAAACTTCCTTGTGCGCAACATGCTCTATTTTTAGCTCCTCATTCTCGTGGTGACCATGGTGTCCGTCCCCTGAATCTTGCCCATGTTCGCCATGATGCTCAGAGTGATCATCGTAATCTAACACCAGATCGTCCCCTTCAGAGTGCTCACCCACCACGATAACATCGTGAACGTCAGCATTTTGGCCATATTTCGCTTTAAGATCTAGCAACTCGTGCTTGACGTTCTTGTCTAGCGTTATGGCTGGAGGCTTAGTGAAGGCTTTCTGAATCACTAGGGCTGGTTTCTTGCTGCTCAAGGCCAAGAGAGGAGTGACTCTGAGGGTTTGTCGCAAGGATGCTGGTTCTTTTGTAGCAGACATCTTGCCACCGTCAGTGGTCAGTTGGTCAACCCTAACTGTCTTTGTTTGTGTAGCCGTATCCACAATGCTAACTGTCACTTGCGGTCTTGCTGTGGTCGTGCTGGCTCCAGTAATTTTTATACTAGAACTAGTTTGCGTGCTCACTATTGTCTCGCCTAGCAAAGGAATATGGGTCTTCATTGGTGCTGAGATTGGCATTGGACTCGATGCCTGATTCGCGCTGTGGAATTGAACTGGCTCAGCTAGATTGGGTATAGCTTTCACTGGCACAGATTGAACCAAAGGTGTGGGTAAAGGTGCTGCATGATTCAATGCAAGTCCTGTTAACGGTGGCGCTGGGTTCGGTACTAGAGCTACCGGCGTCACCGGCAAAATGGGGGCAGCGGCAACGGGTGGCAGCACAATACTGTGTACTGGCAACGACGTTGGCTCGGACGAGCTCATACTAGACGCATGAGCCGAGGCTAATGGTGGCGCTGGAATGGAACTTTGTGGCGGTGAATTGGTGGTTGGAAGATGATCGCTATAGTTGGTCAGCGTTGGAGCACTAGTTACCGGCGCTAAACTCGCAATCCCGGCCGACACCGATGACGCTATAGCCGCAGCATTTGCCGCTAAAGAGAGTGGTCCATTTTCGGGCGACAACATGGCCTGGATTGGCAATCCTGAAGGACTGCCACCAGCTTGCGTCTGGGGTGGGAGGTTTATCGTTGCTGCAGAAGCGCTGGCAGTTGTGCCGCTCGAGGTCGTGCTGCTGGAGCTGGTTGAAACGCTAACTTGCTTTCCACCCGAAATTAGCGACCCATTCTGGGATTCGATAGGTGCTGGAGCAGCCAGAGGGGCTATCGCACTTGCTGAGGCCACTGATCCTGCCGGAGCCGACGATTCAGCGTGGGCAGTTGAAACTGATGCAGCCTGCAACTTTGGGGGCTCAACTGGCGAAACAACATTAGCCACTGGCGACGGAATCACGACTGCCGATGATGCTTGCGCAGGACTGATATCGGTGGGCACTAAGTTTGCCTCTGGATGTAACACTGTTGTTTGGGTTGAAGTGCTAGCATCGACAGTGGAGTGGACCGGTTGCACTACCGAGGCACTTGCAGTCTGATGAGTGGAGGCCGCTGGCTGCACGACTAAGGCTGGCTCTTGATTAACCGGTGTTTGTGCCATGGGTGCTGCAGTTCCATGATTTGTTTGCACGGCCACCTCAGTTTGACCGCCGACCAGGACACTCGACTGTGGCGAGTGTAGAGGGGGTGTTGGTGATATGGGTTCTGGTATCTGCACTTTTACTGGCTCCAACAAAACCTGTGGTGCGCTGGTGGTTGTGAGTAGGCTGCTCAGTGAGCTCCCATGCTCGGGACTGTTGGCTGTCACAACCCTCTCTCTGATACTGCTTGTTGTGCTGCTCGAGTTATGCGACAACACAACTAGCGAGCCACTGGCTGGACCATCATGAACAATCGAGACAGGCGCTGGGCTAGGCGGCTGGGTTGTGGTGCTGGCTGACGTCGTCACCTTGATCNCGCGCGACTCTGCTATCACGGATGCCGTTGCTGCTGACGAGGTTTGCTCCGATGTTGTGGGTAGTTCCTGTACGTTCTGAGAGAGACTTTCATCTAGAGTGATGACAGTTGTTGTGGGTAGCTTACCGGTTGCTAGGTGCGCTCCTATCGTCGGTTTATGAGTGGTCGAGGTCATCTTAAGATTGTGATGCTCGACAGCCAGTTCGCTCGCGATCTCTTGCACCTGTTCATCGTGCAAATGGGCCACAATGTCGTCAATGAGCGTTAGCTCATCACTAGTCAGAGTTGCTTTGGCTGTGGANCCCTTGCTTGCCTTGCCTCTAACTCTTATCCTGTCCTTCAAAGCTCGGTCTATCTCAACGTCGATTGTTGGTAGCCAAAGACGGGCTGCGCAGGCTGAAAATTGTTTGTACGGTTCATTAGTGGCACTCCTAGCCGAGCAAAAGTTTGCAAGTTGGTCTCGGTTCATTATGCCAGGTTGGCTTAGATCAAAATTAAATCCATGGTCGGTGAAACACTTGCTCAAACTATGGCTTGTCTAGAGGGAGGTCATTCCAATTGTTATTGGGTGAAATTTTTTAACTGTCAGTTGTATTCAACCCTCTGCTTCGCTTCCGATCAAAGTATGTGGCTAAGACGAGCGCAGGTGCGACGTATTCGTTGATCAACTTACGATGGAAGAAAAATGTTTTAACTGTAAGGAAATTTTGCTCAGTTGTTTCTCACTTAATTTTGCTATTTGCTCGCAAACTGGATCAATGAATAGATCAAATTTGTGAAGTCTATCTGAAATATTGATCCTCTTATTCGAATGCCTGTGGACAACCTTGTGCGCTACTGGACTACCAGTGTCAAGACTGACAGACACTATCTTCAGGTTGCCACTCAGCTCTGGCTTTGCAGTCGTTGAGACCTCGACGATGACGCTCGTTGCGTGAGTCACCGAAAGACGAGTCCCAAAAGGTGACAAGAGTAACAGGTAGAAACATGTCGCCTGCGCTAGGAACGAGAGGCTGATGTTTGATTTTGTCGCCATGATTTCATCAAATCTAGCGCAATTTAATCTTAATAACAAACTAAAAAGTAAAGCAAGCAAGACAGAGTTCCCAGGCCTATCCCCTNAAGTTGTTCGAGCGCTCGTTCATGGGGCAGAGCAAAAGGCAGAGAGAGGCCAATTGAGTTTAGCTTGTCTAGAGACATGAATCCTCCTGTTGATTGCTTCTAGAGACCTATGAGTGGAATCTCCGCAAAATGAGCGCTAGATTTTCAAAAAGTGTGATCCACTTCAACTAGAATCCGTTTTGTGAGCATCTGGAGATTATGTTACAAGCTCACCTTGAGGCTGTTCCACGCTCTATATGCTCAGGCCATAATGGGCGCGGGAACCTGTTGCAACATTAGTCCGATGCTCGTACAAATCCTGAAATCGAACAAAGATCTTGCAGAGGAGCGANAGGTTAGAGAAAGGCTATGGCTGAGGCTCATTCAGTTGTGAGGGTTGGCTCACGTTTTTCTGCTTCTGAAGGCTCGTTTCAGTTGCTGTGTCAGTTAGATTTGTCTGTGATNATTCATTGCATTCTCATTTTCTGTTACCCCACAGCTGAATTCATATCCCTCAGTTACACCAACCTGCCACCCGCTCTCGATTTGACAATCGAGATTTAAACCTTGAATTGGATGCGACTGTGTGACATTAGAATCCACCGATCAACCTTTACAGAGCACGACTCATCCACTTAGTCACTGTCTACGATTGACTCCACCATAGAGCGTCTCGCGCTTTAAGGATCTGTTGCCCCACCAGCTTGTCGGCCTAATCCTCCAATGACACAACTCTCTCTCTTTCTTTCTCTCAATAAAACCCCTCTTACCTCAGCTTGTTGCCCTGACGAAGAAAGATCTCTTTATTGGTCAAATTGGAAGCACCTCGAGCTGCTTCATTTCAACAGCGATTGTTGGAATTGTGATTTCCTGAATCTTTTCAGCATCCTTTGTTGGTTTTCGGAAATCTTGAATCTCAGCCTTAACCCTGAAAACGAAAACCAGTCCACCAACAATGCTCACCAAACCGATAGCTCTCCAGATGAGATTCCAACGTTCCGAGCTCTCTGGTTCATCGGCTAGGACAAACGAGACAAAGGTTGGCAAAAAGATCCCGCTCAAGTTGGCGGAGCTGTTTGCAATAGCCATTATGCTGGCTGAAAATTCGGTGCTTAGATCGACCGGAAGCACGGCCTCCCCGCCAGCGCCGAACATGGAGCTGAATGAGAGCATTATCACTGCGCTGCAAGCTATAGCCAGTGAAGACATGTTGAATGTCATTAATATGTAGGCCAAGCCCATTCCAAAGTTGCAAGTTCCCTGGAATACCCGGCGAACGCCCGTTTTGTCTAAACTGAAAGTCCTCCTGATAACAAACTCCTTTGCAAGCCACGCGACGAGGCCGGTGAATACACCTTGGATTGCGAAATTCACCGCGCTCAAAACTCCATTCTAAATTGGAATAGAAGTTAGTATTGACTGGTGCATCTTCTCTCGCAAACGTCGTGCAAGATTATGACAACCTACCAATTCCTTGGATACGTTGAAGACATTCTTAAGGTACATGGGAATTTGCATTGCTTGCGCGTCGGTCGAGAGCTTGCAAGCAAATTTTGCAAACATAAAGGCAACAACAACGGGATTGGTGAATATCAGCAACCAGGGAGCTGCCGCCTTGCGAGCCGAACCCATTGACTGCTTCCGACCCTCGTTCAATTTCATGATGCCGGACTGAATGTGATCTAGCTCTCTCTCGCCAATCAGCTTGTGCTCGCTCGGGTNCGAGCTGACGAGCAGCGTCCAGGTCGCCGACCAAAGTAATCCGAAGAGGCCAACAAGGTGGAAGGTGGATCGCCAAGCGAAGAAGCCGCTAACGAGAGAGCCGAGCATGAAACCAACCATTACAGCAACCTTGATCATGGGCAGATAGACGCTTGACTCTTCTGGTGGGAGCCAGCGTGTTAAAAGCGCATAGAGAGCCGGCGAAACTCCCGTTTGACACAGACCTACGAACAAGAGGAGGGGGGTCAGTGATTTGTTGGATCTGAGTTAATTTGGACGCTTAAGAATTGGGCAGAATTTTCACCCATCAGAACTCGAGATGCCACCAGCAATTCGTAGTTTGTGTCGGCCAAAAATGGGGTCAAAATACTGCAAAGGGCCGATCCAAATCCGCTTAGAAAGACCACCCATTTTGCGCCATACAACTCGGACATTCGGCCGCCCGGAATCATGAANGGAGTGTAACCGTAAGAGAAAGCTGCTTGTAAGGCACCAATCTGAGAACCTGTCCAATCGAAACGATCGTCGTCTTCGTCATAGTCTGTCTCTGCTGTCGGAACCTCGTCGCTCCTCGTCCCCAGATCTATTGGCCCCCAATTTTGGGATGATGGAGTGGTGCGGTCAGTGCTATCGTTCGCATTCGAAATTTGAGACTCGAGCTTGATCTGTTCGTTCCGGTTTGCCCTGGTCATGCCAACCAAAGATTGATTGAACGCCTGTCGATTGGCGTTCGCGAGAACGATGCTAGAGAGTGCAAGTAGCGCAACAATATGCCTCACATGTCCGATATCTTTAGGTTCGCTAGATGACTTGACTACAGTTGGCCCATTATGAGTTTGAGGACAATTGTTGTTCAATTTTTTCGCTAAACTAACGTCTTTTACCAGCTGAAGAGGCTTTGCTGCAATCGAAGGGTCTGATCTAGAATTAGAATCACTGAGCTCGTTTAGCTGACTACTGGTGGCCTGCTCGGCGGTTGTTTGGACTGTTTGAATCCCAATATCGTGCCCTNCAATTCCAGCAAAAGTTTTACTTTGGCTGGTTTCCTCTTTCGGACTATCCAAAGCCTGAGCTGCATCCTCCTCCTGCCGAACCTCTGATAAATTGATTTCCGAGAACTGTTCCACTAAAGGAACTGGTTCACCTATCCGGCTCGCTTCATCAGTTTCGTTCCTGTTCGTTTTCATCTGAAAGAGATTTTAAATTTGAGTTCAAGAATCGATCAAGGTCACATTCCATTCCTATCATTGAAACTCTCAATTGATCTTTCGATTCTAACCTCCAGATGCGGACAATTCTGGTCGGCAACAGGCGCACTTGTCGCAGTGGAAACTGCCNGGTTCAGTTTCCAGGTTTTGCAGGACTAGGTGACCCCCTGATGAGAATATGCGATGATGGGTGAGATAGGAATAAGTTCCATTCGTCCAGCGAGTGGAAGGTTGAATCGGATATTGAAAGGAAACCCGGTTGGAGATGACAGCGGTGGAAGATGTAGTTCGGATCCAGTTTGTGGCGACAACATTGTGCAGATTGTTATCAATTCATACACATGGTTAAGCGCCGAGCGACGCAACCATATGCGCTAACATCTATAGCATCAAACTAGGAGCAAAGGGTGTCGAGAAAGTTGAAGGTTGAAACTGAATTGCGCAAGGCCGTTGGCGGATCATAATCTGAAACTCCAAAATTATCGANGAAAGAGAGTTAACAAAAGATTTCTGAGTCATCAAAGGTACGAGCCTGTTTGAACTATCTAGCAAACCGAATCTATGAAGCTCAGATTGCCTATCAGCGTTCGCATGCTCATTTTAGCGCCGACTGCCGAGAGTGTTCAGCTGAGTGGCAATGTATGCGAGCCAAGCGACAAATCGACTCAAGTTTATTCGTTGGTTGCAAATGAGCAAGCATAATCGAGGTACAAGCTTATTGAGGGCCATTCAAACGTCCTGCAACAGGAGAATCAGTTTCCGGCTTGCAAGGACGAAGAGCGCTCGTAACATCGATCTACCACGAGCGAGCAACCGATGAGGACCGTAACAAAGCAGGCGATATGGGCGGCACTAAAACAAACTCGAGCAGGTGTAACATCTCGCTGCCGATAACAATTCGAATCTCAATACTGAGTCTTTGCATCCTATTTCTAATTGCAACTTCAAGTCTGCGAGCCTCAAAAATGGACAATCTCAACTTCCATAAGCATGGAGGAAATGGAACTGGAAGAAATTCTCCAATCATTGGCATACTTAGCCAGGTTCTACGAGATTACAAGAGATTTGTCGATGACAGGCATCTCCATATCGCTGCAAGTTATGTAAAATGGATCGAAAGTGCTGGCGCACAAGTTATACCTGTCTTACTCAATCAAAATGACTCCTACTATGAGGAAATTTTCCATCAAACTAACGGATTACTCCTACCTGGAGGCGACAATTTACTTAATCCTCACAAGGATACACCAATGATGGTGGCAGCAAAGAAGTTATATAGAATGGCAGTCGAAGCGAACGATAAAGGTGACTTTTATCCCGTCTGGGGAACCTGTCTCGGTGAGTTATTGTATTTGAGTGCATTGATGGAGGTACTTAGATCAGCAAACTAACATAAGCCGCGCTTTGGCTCGAATTCACTCGCAGGGCTTGAACTACTCACAGTTTTGACCTCAAACAAGAACGTGCTCGAACCATGTTCAGCAAACGATATAGCGCCAAGATTGAAGTTCAAAACCAGAGGTAGAATGTTCGCGCCCTCAAACTACAGTGAACTTCCAATGAATTCAGATTACTCAAAAGCTATAGTCGAAGCGCTAGAGACTAAAAATGTAACCTACAACTTTCATCACAAATGTATCACCGACAAGAGTATGGAGGAAGCCGATTTGAATAGTTTCTATAGGCCACTCGCGTACAGCANNGACGCGCAGGGTAAAGAGTTTGTGGCCGCATTTGAATCGATCAAGTATCCTTTCTTTGGAGTGCAGTTTCATCCTGAGAAACCGCCCTTTGAGTTTGTAGTCAAGAGGAGCCAGCACCTGATTCCACACTCTAGAGAGGCCATTGCTGTGTCGCGATATTTTGCTGACTTTTTCGTCTCATTAGCTCGGATGAATGGCCATAATCCAGCCTCTGGAATGAGTTTCGAGCGATCGCTGATCTACTCGTTTAATCCGATGTACACTGGAATCAAGAACGACATGTATGAGCAGAGGTACTTGTTTCCCTTTAAAAACAACGGCTTAAGCACAGAAGAGTTCTTAGATTATTCGCCGGATGATAACGAAGAAGCTCCTGAGGAACTGATCAGACTAAAATAAACTAAGACTTCAACATCATCGCAAGGATCGAAGGCTAACTCAAGCTCGATTTGCCTCCTTGCAGTGGGAGGTTGCAACTACGACGCCAAGAGGAGGCTGGGTAAAAGTTTGGCGTATCCATACAAGATCGGGAGGTCTTGTGACCATAAGATCCATAGTAGTTCGATTTAATTTTTCCCTGAAATTTCAGTGATCTGAAGAGGTATTGAGAGGTTGCTTTCTTAAATAGAACACACACTTCGGAGCAGCCAGATGTAAATCAATCAGAATTGTTAGCGCTTCCCGGTGTATTTATCCGACCGCTCAACCGCTGCTTACTCCTCCTATTCTTGAACCAAATTTTGATGTTTCGCGAAGGCACCTGTATCAGGTTAGACAACTCTTCATACTCTTGGGGATGGAGATAGTTATTTTCATCNAATATTGCCTCAAGTAGTGAGCGCTGGTATTCTGAGAAGGTCACAACTCGGCCGCCCTCACGTTTCTTCGCTGGAGGGCTTCTTGGTCCAGCATGGGGATTTGTTTTCATACGCTTGTTATCAAACCAGTCACCTATTGCCTCTGTGCTCATATTGATTCTTTTAGCGATCATTTCAATTGCGGCTGGCTCAGGATTATCGTTGATTGCATAAAACGCTTCTAAGAGATCTGTAATCTTTTGATCGAGGTTNTTTGCCGAGATATGTGCGTTAGGTCTTGAAGTTACAGCATTTAGTTTAGCTAAAAGAGTTGACGATGGAACAGTTGGCGGCTGGGCTTTGTAAGTTGAAGCTGCCATGCTAATTGGTGAATCAGAGGTTGTCGGGAGAACACTANATTTGTTGTTGCCGTTACTGTTTATCAAGGTTAAAAATGGATTTGATGTGTANAAGTTGATAAGATCATTGTTGGCAGCTTGGTTGAGAAGTTGGAGGTCAAGGTGATTGCCTTTTCTGAGTGACTTTGGATCAGTTAGATCTTCGCCAATAAGTTGCGCATTTGCTTCATTGAAATACTCATCCTCAACGTCCTCGCCGTTGTCAAGATCCTCTAAATTGCCCGTATGAGATTCATTCTCACTTTGATTTTGGGCCATTGATTTAATATCATTTTGCATCCCGATAACATTGTTATTGCCTGCGGCTCCTAAGACAGATTCGAGGATAGACTGCTGTAAGTTTGAATAGTTGAATATCTGGTTTTCAAGGTTGCTTGCGTTGATGGCGACTGAATTGTTGCCATTAGTGGCANTAGATTTTATCGAATAGTTTAACAGACTGGAATGGGGACCCCTATCGTCCTCCAACGGAGAGATCGAGCAACTTTGGTTTGAGGCATTTGACGTTTTAGTTTGCAANTTGCTTTGTGCTGTCGAGCTATATATCCTCCTTTCGGCCTCTCTCCTCATTCGAAACCAGTTGGCCACTGAAACGCTGTTGGAGTTTACTCTTTGTGCAATCAACTCAACCGCCTCATCTTCCGGCTCGTCGTTCATGGCAAATAGGGACTCTAATAAGCGGAGGCTAACATAATCGAAGGAGTTGAGTTGCTGCTGTTGCTGGATACTGTAAGGCGACATTGTNACAGAGGGATTGCTTGACGAGGATACTAATTTCGCCATTAGAGTCGATGAGGAGTTTTCGTTGGTGCTATTGAGAGGGGCAAGTGGTGAGGGTGACGAAGGTTGGTTGTAGGTTGCTTTTGGTTGGAGGAATTGAAGCTGGCCATCATTGGTCATGGAGATCAAGTTTGCTAGCGAGGAACATTGCTGTTGATATTGATGTTGATGTTGTTGTTGTTGTTGTTGTTGCTGCTGTTGCTGTAGCATGGCGGCGAGGAGTTGTTGTTGCTGAATTTGGAGTTGATTGCAGAGTTTGTTGGTGTTCGTAGGACCACTCGCGCTTCTATGGGCGAGAGTTTGGTTTGGCGAAGGTCTGGCTGATTGCTGGCTGTTCGCCTGTTGGATAGGAGAGGTGTTGCTCGCGAGGTTCATCAAATAGGTGAGCAATTGTTGTTGCTGTTGATGCTGCTGCTGCTGTTGCTGCTGCTGTTGTTGCCGCTGCTGTTGCTGCTGCTGGCGCATCTGCTCCTCGACACTCTTGCAACGAGCGGACTCGCCAAGTCTGGCGCCGCCGCTCGAGGTGAGAGCTGCGGTGGCTAGCGC
>Ga0058699_1000035_pt1 | contig 27800 bp, 17 predicted proteins | sample AgamicAtPe_FD_55078 | JGI IMG/M metagenome (GOLD analysis project Ga0058699, IMG submission 55078) | Agave microbial communities from Guanajuato, Mexico - At.P.e | ecosystem: Host-associated > Plants > Phyllosphere > Phylloplane/Leaf | place: Guanajuato, Mexico | collected 2012-10-15 | reverse complement strand
AATCTGGCACCAAAGTTCGGTCAGTCTGACCTCAAGACTGAGCAGGCGGAGTGGAGCAGGTTGGCGACTCGCACGAGATGTGGATGATTTCCTGTTGGATCTTACGCTCCAATGGCCAGGCAAACCATGAATTAGAGGAGCACTGGTTGGAAGTTTAGTGACTCACTTGCGTTCACCCGGATAAGAGTGGGAGGTTGCATTTATATCAGTTAGAAACGATCGACAGGAGACTTGCGACTTGCGGGCCTGAAACGAGAGTTTGCTCTGCCAATTTGCAATGAGATAGAGATTATTTAGATACTAGGGGNAAATCCAGAAACCTTTCTGAGCCAACACCAGGATCTACACTCTGCTCTGACAGAATGTCGTTGCTCTTGCTGAACCTAGAAACAGTTGAATCGCAACCTCCAGACGCATGGTGCCTGATGCAGATAAAATGACATTATAAGCCATTGGGCTGCCACCATCATCAGTACATCCGATTGGTCGGAGGACAAACTGAAAGACAAGTGCTCGCACGGGACCAACGGCAGTCAAGAAAATAACCTCGAATTGGTCCCTAGTTGCACCAGACCAANAGTTAGATTTGGACGAACCCCATGAGGAGGGGACCAGTAGAACTATGTTGTGGGCACCCATGAGCAAGTGATTACTGTCCCCGGTAGATTTGAAACTCTATTGCAAAGTTTCATTGGTTTTCGATCGAGTTTGCCGGCCAGTNTCGTTATAATCGAACGCAAAACTCGTGATCGATAAAACGCCACAACCTGGGGCCAGAGAGAAATCCAACAGAAGCCTGGTCACGAGCAGGAGGCAGGAACCAGGCGCAAAGTGCGCAAGTCCATTTAATGCATTATCGTGATTACGTAAACTAACAGTAATTGTTCAACACCGTGTTCATCATTTTGTACCCACTCAGATGGCACCAGGGCCTTTGGTTGGTTTGCTCCCGATTTCGATCCACTCTGGAGCTGTGGTAGCTGATTTCGTTGTTACGTACGAATTTGGTGCTTGCTCCCGATTTCTCTNTCTACACCAGAATCAGACAACAAAAGATCTAACAAATTCACCCCAACCGCTCTAATTTGATTATAAATCCTCACTCGTTTTGGCCCAACAGTTCGGGATCCATTAGCAAATCGAATTATGTTGTTCACTTCCGTGTAGTTATCGCGACCACTTGGTCGGTGCGATGTTTGCAGTTTTCGCGAAAAACGATTCAATCCAAGGCAGAATTATCGGCCGGTTGGTCCGCGGTGTACTTACGACTTTTGCCCGCTTGCTCCTGGAGTAGGATGAATGAATTGGCGTCTACCGTAAGCCAGAATGTACATCATCCACGCGCAACCACTGGTCTNCCATAGATCACTGATGCGGCAACTTGATGTGATGCGCATGGTCAACTTGCTGCTCGTTTGAACCCCCCAAGGTTGGTTGTTATAACAATACTAATGGATACCTCATTAGCATATTCAATATTTCGGTTTCTCTCTCGGGCAAACCTGTCCCTCGCTCTCTAGCTGACTGGCCAACTTAGACAAACATAGGACGAGTCTATTGTTTTCATGAAGAAACTGAGCTGGGCCTTTCTTTCAGAGCCACACGCCACAGATGTGGGAGGGCGNCTCTGTTGCGGGTAATTATGTCCGAGCTGGTCGTCGTTTAATCATCAGCACGTCAGCGAGAAACTAAGCCAGCGATGATACTTTGGCAAGTCGAACTCGTCGTCAATGGCAACCCAAGCAAGTTTGGAATTTCCTTCAATTTAGAGAGCTCCAAAAAATGGCGCTTGTGATGTTCATCCGAGAAACAATGAAACTAATTACCTGTTGTTGGCCCTCTGAGACGACTGGCTGAGTCTGGTTCCTCTCGTAACCTGTCCTTATTAAAAATCAGTAGGCGCCAGCGAACTTTGATGGGATTCAAGTTGATCACGATGGGTCGTTGTCTTGGGCGAAGCGCTGTTCAACTAGTCTGGTTGGACCTCCTGCGGTTTATTTGTTTTCTCTCCCATCGCTCGGGTCTGGTGCTATTTGGTTCTAGAATAGATTGCATAATTCACAGTATGTGTTGGGTGGTCAAGTGGGCAGTTCAAGTCTCGTGCGAGCGGTATAGAGGGCGGTTTTTCAACAGCTAAAATATATCGAGTCCCTCTGCAGTTCGAAACAACCCTCTTTCGATTCCTCGTTGCTCTTTCACGCCAGCTTTTAGTTGCACGTGGCCCCCATGGTTAGCGTGCAACCGCCATGGGATGATCTCTACCGATAGCCTCAAGTTTGAGAGGCGCGAGAGAGATCAACGAGGGCCATGACGGACAAAGTGGTTGACTTGAATGAGAGGTGGGATCTGATAGAAAAGGGAATTATTCCTATCGGATGCGAGGTGCTTCTACGAATCTTGCGTGTCTCAAAATGCGAACAAAGATTCACTAGTGAAGCGTCCTCCTATTTGGGCTACTGGCTTGCTCTTTCAAAGCGTGACCGTCTGGCTCGCAGTTTCCATCTATTCACACGAAATGAGTCACTGGCTTCCGCTACTGATTCCATCCACACATCATACTGCGAGAGACTAGCCACCATCTACAATATATATATATATATACAGCATTCACGAGTTGTGAATCACAGGGTGGGGAGATAATTTCACGCGAACGTTTTCATGGAGAAATATTATATCGACGATGGTCCGTTGACCATGCAGGCGGGAGTCGTAAAGATACGGAGAATTCTGAAATGCTCGTCTGCTNTCATTTCTCACGCAACCAACTCGCTAATTGCTCATCACTAACCAGCCACGATGGTGAAATGAATTCGTTTTAAGAACCCTCCGCACTAAGACTTTTGGACGATCTAGTTTGTGGCTCACGTAATAATTGTTGTAATTTATGACATTTTGTTTCTATCTTTTTAAAGTTTCATCGTAAAATTAGACATTCTTGGTGCATGTTCAAATCGTTTCAGGCGCTTCCATTTTGCATCATGTCCGCAATCATTCTTTTTCCGACAGACCCTCCTAACAGTTTGTTGCGAGATTTCCCCAGAAGGAAGTAATAATAATTAGATATTTAGCTATGGCAGTCGAGACTTAGTGTTTTGGAGCACGTAAGGGTCAANAGAGGTTTGAGGATTGATTAGCTTGACCAATAATTGGTAGAAAGGATTTGCTTGCTGGATCTCCTTGTTAATGTCACAGCTGTGCAAGCAAACAAGTAGACACTATACTATGTCTCTAAGAAATAAAGCACGATCCTCCTATAGGGACGCTGATGCGCTCACTAGGAAAGCCAGCGCGCAAGCACAGAGCTCGCGTGTGAGACTTCGCGCTTCTTACCAAAGGAACACGGGCGCATGCGTCAGGATGCTGTGAGCCGTTCGATTCCTCAGGATAGATTCTCTCCATTTAACTTATCCAAACACACGTCGGCAACGCTAGTTCTACTCTGCTGGCCCGAGAGAGCAGAATGCAATCCGTTCAGTGCAATAATATATTATATTAGATCCTCTCTGCAATACCGATTCGGGTACTTCACTGTTCTCAATCATGGAACACTATTCGCCCGGACAACAAGCTGGCAGTTCCTTAAATCTTGCAATGAACGCCAATGCAATCATACCCCAACCCCTCGAGCATGAGGTCAACCAGCGAATGTTGAGTTTGGCCCCTCACCAGACAACTAGATATATGAACCAGCGCGACAAAATTTTAATGTACCAGCTGAACCAATACTATATGGCGAAGGCAACAGCGCGTAGCAAAAATATCGCAAAAACAATCCAAGAAGTGGTCAAAATTGTCCACGATGTTCTTCGAGAATTAGAGATTCAAGAGCCGAGGTTCATATCCACCTTNACCGAGGTCAATGGACACTATGAGGGTCAGTGACATTGCATGTCTTTCGACGTTCGCATTCAACATCAAAATCTCTGACCAAATTTTAACTCATCCGACGTATCGATCATTATAGGCCTGAATGTTGTGTCNTCGAATGAATTTGAAGTTATCTTATATTTGAATCAGATGGGCGTGTTCAACTTCGTTGACGATGGCTCCTTGCCGGGTTGTGCCGTCTTGAAATTGTCAGATGGAAGAAAAAGATCAATGTCCCTTTGGGTTGAGTTCATCACAGCGAGCGGCTATCTTAGCGCGAGAAAAATACGCTCGAGATTTCAAAGTTTGGTAAGTTAAAAAGATGTAATTTGTGCTCAGACTAGGCCGAACTCTTATTTGTTTGACCCAAGACCAAGGTTTTTGCTTGTACCAGGCAGTTCTAGTAGAAAGATTTTTGCAGTAGAAACTTTCGATTTGGTTTGCGAGCGAATGAGCGATCCACAATTAATAATCATTAAGCGTTGAAGACTATTTGACTTGGTTCATAGCCGACCAGCCGATGGTCGAAATTCGTGAGGGTATTTGAGTAGATCAATATTTCAACTTCCTAAACAGACCTCCCAGATGTATATTTCCATCTTTCAGGTAAACCGAAACTTTGTTACATAATTGATTACCCCACATGAACAGATGCAAAGAGAAGCAGAGATGGAAGCAACCACAGTGCGGTCAAGAGCAGTCGACGCTTAAACTAGCGTCGACCTCTTGCGAGATGCATGATTCTGGCTATTTACCTTGAAACCAACCTCAACTATCTTTACCGAACTGTTTGCGTCAGGCAAACTCCGCAGATTTTTTGCCGCTTCATTGGTTCTTTCGAGACCATTCTCAAAAGCGTTGCGTAGACCCCAGGTGGAGGCTCTTACCTGTCCACCGCTCGAGACCATAATTACTGCTCTAAGAACGAGAGAGAAAGAGAGCCAACTACTTGCTGATCCATTCAGTCATCACTCGGCCCTAAGATGCCCACTTGTNTGTTTGCGTACTAAGGACGAGGAAAATATGGACTGAGGATTTATCGTTNTCAGTGCAGGCAAGCGTGAGGATCTCGCTTGACTTGCCGCGGGCCACACACATCGTCGTGAGGTCCAAGTTTAGTATGATTTGTAGTGGATCCATTAATTAACGTTGAGGTGTGGAGGACTCTATCATCGTATACATCTCTCCAGAAAGATTTCTCCCAACTCCTAATAATGTTTGCAAATAGTAACTCCTAATATCTTGCCCCCTCTCACTGATACCAGATGGTGCAAGCGTGCGAGAAAAGTAACTATAGTAGCATAATCAGGCTGATCCCGGATACAAGTGAGGTGAAAATTCGCGTGCGAGATGCATACACGATCCAGATAACACCAGGTTAGTGGCTAAGATTGAAACTTTATCAAAAATGTTCATCGTGGCCAATTCGCAGCTAACACGGTTCTCGAATAAATAGCATTTAGGTGTAGTGGCCTGTGGCCAAGATCTGCCAGTCACTGGCCGCAGTCGACCTGCCCATGGCCTCCAATTCAAACTGTTCAAGAGGTGAAGAGTGATGGGTTCGATCTGCTCAGCAAAGAGTTTGCGACTGCCCAAGTAAGTCACTATTCTGAACGAGTACAATCCTTACAGATAGATGATGCCATTAGAACCACAAACATTTACAACCAACCGTGTTTTCAAATTTAGAGAGGGAAACAAAGTGCAATGGAAGGCGACGCCTGGCTGCTGAGTTTCAATGACGCAGAGAACAAACTTTTACTCGGAAGTAGTAGGAAGAAATGTTTATCCATACTGAAGACTTTGCGAGATAGAAACCTCGATGGACCAGCTCAATGCGGCATCACTATATATCATCTCAAAACACTCCTGCTATATGAATGCGAGAAGCACCCGAATGAGTACGAATGGGACGATTACAATATGGGTGACCGAATCAACGGGATTCTACTGCAACTCATATCATGTTTGCAGTCACGCCGTTGTCCCCACTACTTTTTACCCACTCTAGATTTATTTCGAGGAAAAGCAGTTGAGAACACTTCGAAGCAAATTTGGCGCCTCGTCCGCCAACTGATCATTGATCCAGGCTCATTGGAGAAACTTTAATTGATTCAGTATCGACTTAGCTTGACCACTGTGTCACTCAAAGACGCGCATGTTCAGGACCAGCAATGTCGTGTTATATTTTAGTGCAATTAGATTATNACTGCTGGTAGATTGATATACAAGCTCGTTGAGCTCGATTTCTAATTCATTTGCGAGATGTTCACATTAATCTACAAGTGGTGATTCCGAAACCTGGATTATCATCTGAAAAAGACAATAATCTCATATCGAAAGACGTATATTTTACTCTGTGACCTGGCAAATTCCTCTCTAGTCTTACACTTTGTGTGACACGATATCACGCCGGTAGAGAGACCTCGATTCCATCAAACAGAGGACATAGGAATAAGGTTTTTGAAAGTTTAATCATGAGTGATGATCGATGTGTATCGATTGCGAGCCATTTCATGAATATTTATGTGGTTCAAGCCAGCGCCTATCTTCTGTAAGCCTCTTAAACATTGCACCAGTATGCCCTCTCATCTCATCCATGAAGGATTGTCGACAATAAATATCGAATCATAGGAGCTAGAATAACCCTGGAGAAGTACCCTTAACTCCAACGCAACTTTAGCTCGAGGGGATCTTAACACGAGATGCGTCTTTAGCTGCAAGATCTAGGTAGATTTGAAGACGAGATTCAAGAAACTAAATCACCTGCGACTGAATCCATTGTTTAAAAATCAACCAATAAACGTCCGTTTTGCTCAGCGAGGTAAGAATGACGCATGAATTCACCATACAAAGCTAGTCATCTGTGTGGATTGTTTTAGAACGTGCCATTAGTCATCCTTACCGGATGAGCGAAGTCAAACAAAATGTAGAGTGCCCCTTGCCAGGTAAAATGATTGGAACCAAATGCAATTAGACCAATTGCTACCTCNGTATCTAATAGATCTCTTCTATTACAAAAAGTGTCTGTTCTGCCCACGTGGTCCGATTTAGATCGGATAACCTCCTGCTCGATATGTATCATGATCCCATCATTCCGGCAGCCTCCTCGAACCTCCTCTCATAAGTGTCATTCAGACGCTTGGAGAACTCGAACCATATATTACAGGTCGAACCCAGAGCAGACGAAAAGTTCATCAATCTAAGTTCATCACAAGAAGGATTGAGTAGGATAAAAATATGGCTTTGTCTTCAGTACTGCTAAATAATAAGAAGGCTATTGTCCTAGCGATAGTGGCTTTCCTGTTGGTAATTGTGATTTTCTCCAAACTTTCACCATCAGGAAAGACAGAGCATAAGCAAGAGTTCCAAGACAGGTTCGACTGGCGAACTATGCCCGGAGTGGTGACTTCTATCAAAAATCAAGGTAAGCCATTCACTCCTAGAATGGACGTTGATTCGTCATTTCTAGAAACTAATCGTCTCATTATCAATGCATAACCAGGCAAAAATTGCAAAGCTAGCTGGGCATTTGCAGCGGTAAGCATACGATTTGACCGAATCAAACTGATACCTTAGCGCTAGTAGCTAACATGGAGTGATACCGGTCATCAGGTCGGTGCCCTTGAGGGTCACATGAGATTCTCGAACATGAACTTAACTGATCTCAGCCCTCAGAGCATTATCGATTGCTCGAAAGAGGATCATGGCTGCGAGGGAGGCAGAGTAATCAGTGCACTAGGGGCGATGGAAAAGTTAGGAGGAATAACTAGTGAGGCAAAGTATCCTTACAAAGGTGTTGCAGGTCCATGTAACATGGAGTCGCAAGATGTAGTTTTTAAATTCGGGGGATTCTGGCAGCCAAGGGTTGGTGATGAAGATTTATTGAAGAGTATTCTCACAATGAGAGGACCAATTGCGGTACAAGTCGATGGTAGCCGTGCAAGTTTCAAGGATTACAAAGGAGGTGTTTACAATGACCCAGATTGTTCTGAGAATATAGAATTGTTGAATCATGCGATGCTTCTGGTCGGTTATGGAACTGATTTGACAGATGGCGACTACTGGATTCTGGTGAGTGCTTATGAGTCGTGACCTCTTATTCCTTGGAAGAGCTGTATGTATATGCTAAATATTGACTCTTGCTCTCTCGTTCCACAGAAAAACTCGTGGGGAACCGAATGGGGCGAGGATGGATACATGCGCTTAGCTCGCAACCAGGGCAACATGTGCGGAATTGCTTCGGCGCCAGTACTTCCAGGTTACAGGCCAAGCTCGAAATAAGCAAGCGAGAAATAAAGTTGACAAAATTCCCAATTGCAGCAATATGCTTGGCCTCCCTTGTTTTAAGATCCACCGACNACGTGATGATGGCGGCGATCGCCTGGCTAGAGCAGGAGCCGTCCTGAAAGGGCTCTAGTTCATCAAATCAAGGTTATGCCTGACAACTGGTTGCAAAGATGCAGACNCTCACAAGCCAACCTGATGCAATCAAAAATCGTCCACTTCCATATCAGAACGTCGTGTTCATTCTTTGATTCTAATCTGAGGGAGGCCAAATTCAACCTTATGAATGGGACAAAAATGTGTGGCGCCAGAGTTGGGGACTGATTGATTGTATTTGTTCTCGCTCTATGATAGCTCGGGCAGCCGGCTAGAATTAGACATCAACTCTGGATCTAACAAACTGATTCAATACTTATCCAGGATTCCTTTAGCTGATTTAGATTATTCAGATAGGAATCGAACGGAAACATGGCGTCAGAGATGCCGGTTTCTCAGATCTAGCTCGCGATCCTCTTTAACGATAAGCTTGAGCACTACAATGCGAGTGATCCGACCTTNCCGGTTTGAGTACCTCCCGCAAGCAGGGACGAGGCTGCTCGTCTGATTCATTTGATTTGATGAATATCGTCATATAAAGCAAGCATAAACTTATCATACAGTGACGGCTCCTTCTTAGTGCGTAATTTGAGCTTAAAGTATCGATCGGGTTTCAATTCAAATCGGGCCTCTCCATCAAATCCGTAATGGGGGTTGTGGCGATCTCTGTGTCCAAGACGATTTTTGCTGGGTCAGCCATAATTTACGATCGTTCGCCCATCGCAAGCACCTGTGCAAATTATACCGACCAATTTGACTGGTCCACTCTAGCCGGAATGGTCAGCTCAGCTAATGAATCTAGGTTAGTGGGAGAGCGTTCGTCCGTGTGATAATAACGGTCCAAGATCTAGAATCTCAGCGTAGAATCCTGGTAAATATAAGACCATTCAGGCATTCGCGACAGCAAGTATATCAAGAAAGTCGAGCTAGCTTGACAACTTGATAAAGAATCAAGCGAACCAGTTTACTTNAAGGTTCTCTCGAAACGAATTGACAAAAATCGAACTCTAAACTTGGGCCGGCGCAGTAGAAGGTCATATGAGATTCATGAACATGAAATTTTCTGAAACTGAGCGCTCAGAGTATCATCGATTGTTCCGTTGACGATCATGGCTGCAATATTGGCAGACCTACGAGCGTCCTCAGGGCAATGGAAAAACCTGACGGACTTCCAAAGAGAGGTACCCTTAAGAGGGCGTCACAGAAAACTGTGGCGTGAAACCAGACGATATCGTTGCTCCTACTAGGAGTCTGTGGCGCCCGCCAGCAGGAGACGAGCTCTCATTGAAGGGTGTCCTGAACAGACATGTTCCAGTTGCTGTACGATTTGATGGAAGTCTAACAAGTTCCAAGAGTTACAAGGACGACAATTGCAGCAACTAGTTACCCATATTGAACCAAGCGATGCTCCTGGTCGGCTACGTAACTCATCCGATAGAGGGCGACTACTGGTTCCATGTGAGTGCTATTTCGATATATTGTTCCCGTTCAACTCTATCCCTTGAATACAACATTGGGCTAATGCCCAATGTCGTAACTCTTCCTCTCTCACTCTCCTCCCAAAGAAAAACCTCTCGGGTACCAAATGGGACGAGGATGGATATATGCGCTTAGCTCGCAACCGAGGCAACATGTGCGGAGTCGCTTCGGCACCAGCACTTCCAGATCACAAGCGAAGCCAGAAATAAGCAAGTGAGAAATGAACGTGATTCTGGCGATTGATGACGAGATGCACCTGGGTTCATGTCGAGACAGACCCCTTCTATGCTCGCTGATTGACGTGAGTCCTCTTAAGGGCTAGCTTCCAACCTGTGTCAATTTGAGCGGAATTGCTCGTGANAAGCCAGTTAGATATGGATCCTATTCAATCGGTCAGCGAGGAGCTGACTCTCTATTGCAGACGTTCAAGACACTTGCCAGCTCTTTCCAACTCCCTTTTGCGCGTTGATTGGTGGCGCTTGAATGCAACTTGGTTGGTGTGCAACATGGCCGGTCCACCTGTCAATCTAAAGCGAGATTTGTTTCATCGAGAGGGAAGTTGAAACAATGATGCAGTTTTATGGCCAATTAACTACAATTCGATACAATGGTGCAAACAAAATTCGATTTCAACCATGATAAGGGGAAAACAAAGGCGTCATCCTGAAAATGTACGGACTCNCTGAAAGTTGGCAAAGCCAACTGGCCTGAAGATGGTCCTTGATAGCGGTAAAGGCCATTCAGTTTCTACGGTAGCTTAGTGTTCGTTATCTTCAATTCACGGTGGANTGAATATATATCTGATGGAATAGCTCGGGGACCGCGCCAACAAAGGCCAGCAAGTGCACAGACAGGTAACTATGCATTGTTGGAAATGAGGCCGAGAAGTTGGCCCACTGGCAGAGAAGAATTGTTGGCCAATGGCGGCACAAAATTTTGGCGCCAAAGGTTTTATATTTGATTCTCTTGTCAAATAAAGTTTCCAACGGGCTGCGAGATTACAAGCAATTGTCGTAAGTGGTTTGGTTCTCTGCCAGCAACTTTGGATCTGGTCACCCAAGTTATAATCGCTCCATTCAGATGAGCCTGATTGCATGCTTTGTGGAGCTCAAACCTGCATTTCCATCTCCCCATAGAAGAGCCCCGTAGCTCCAGTTACTCGTCCCAACTCACCCGAGATTCTTATCCCGCTGAGGCTCAGACTGAGGCTGAGCTTGGGCGCGAGGGCGAGGATAAAACTGAGGTGTAGCGAGTATCAGGCGTTTGCTTNTCTCAGACAGGTAGCCGCAGACGCAGCTTTCAGCGAGGATGCAACCTGGGCAGCGGCAACACATGGCCAGCCTTGCTCTGCTCCGCTCACTATCAAGGCCTAGCGAATTGAAGGCAACAGTCTACGTGAATCAATAAAGCCACCGCCAACTAAGTGGCGCCCTCTGGCTAGCTAGCAAGCCCAGCAGGCAGGAAAAAGGCGGCTTGAAATGTATGCCAAGAGGCAGTCTTGAAAATTTAGGGCATCTCACCTATGCGAGAGCTGTGTGACGCACTCAATTCAATGCATTGGACACGCTGATAAGTTTTCATCGTTGGCCGGTTCAATGTAGCTGGTCAGCGAGCAGCTTAGCCGGTTACTTGCCGGCTTGCGANCTAGCAAGCCTAGCATGCTGGGAAGCTTGTTACGCCGAGATAGCTGGGCAGCTCGTAGCGACTGTAAGCGCCGACGAGATAGAGTGGTAGAAGCGGGCAGGCGGGCGGGCGAGTGAGAGAGGCAGAGAGGGAGGAGATAGATGAAGAGAAAGCGGGAGATCTCTTAGCCTTTTACTGTTCCACTAGATGTGACACTGGCTGGTTTGTTTGTGTGCCAAGGGGCTAAGATGAAGCCGGTCACTGCATCATCCACGTAGGCGGGACTAACAAGTGACCGTTGTCTTCATTCTCGATAGATTTCGTTCGGATTGAACGGCAGAGGAGATGGAAATCATCCTGCAAACTTGGCGTCCAATCCAGCATCAGGCCTCAGGCACAAGAGCATTAATTGTATGAAGTCAGGGCAGAGATTAAATCAATCTTTGAAGAAAGTGGGTAGCGTGTGCCTGGTTCAGCATCCTTAGATTGGCAGCAAATTGTTTTGTTTAGCTTAGAGTTTAGAATCATCGGCCCGTGGCGTTCCGGTTCGCCTCAAATGCAAGCANCGTGCTTTGGAAGGGGACATAATTAATCCCTGGGGTCAGTTGAATAATCGATGTTTCCATTCAAGTGAGCAGTTTAGAATTCGCAAGCAAACTCTTATCAAGTGCAACAAGTTGTCTCGTATGATGGAAGGGCGCCGCTAAGCAAGATGCGTCCAAAAGGAGAATCAATGAGTTACGGGGCGACAACTCTTAGAATAAGCAACTACGACACAATAAACTCGTTCAAGAGACCATGCNTAACAATAAAGCATATTTGGACGACCTTGCGGCCCAAATACGCAAGGCAATTGCAAGAGCCATCGGCAAGGATACCCAACTTGACGTCAGCCTGGCCTCTTGTGGCCGGTCTACTTCTCAGCTTGTGCATTCAATTAACCAACTGTGATACAGTCTGTCCAAAGGACAAAAATCCGATTTATCCCTGTCTTTGTAGCAACGGAACTCAAGGTCTACTAATCAAGTGTTCGAAATCCAACCTGGCAGTGCTCTCAAAATCGCTTATCAACTTGCACGATTCAGTGGAGCAGCTAGAAATCGAACACTCCTCCATAAGCAGACTGTTTGGCGCCTTATTTAACGACTCAAACTACTACCAATTCCATAAAACGATTCGCGAGCTAGATGTGAGAGCCTCTGGTCTAAGAGCGGTGGATGCCGGCTCCTTCTCTCGAGACTTGATCACAAATTTACAATATTTAATGCTTGATAGGAACAGCTTACAACTGGTGCCTTCTGAACTGGTGAACAATATGACAAATTTGAAGCTTTTGAACCTGTCAAGCAACTCGATCAGCTCTATCGAGGGCAACACCTTTTTGAAGCTGAACAATCTAACTGAGTTGGATCTCTCAAACAATAGAATATCCCGTATAGCAAAGGGCGCGTTCAATTCACTTTCCGGGCTCGAACATTTGAACTTGAATGGAAACGAGATCAACAAGTTAGACAAGAGCTTGTTCGCATTTGGTAGAAAATTACGTTTCCTTGACATATCGAACAACAAGCTGACCAATTTGGATCGACAAGATTTTGCCGATCTAACTAATTTAGAAACATTGCGCGTCGCCAACAACCAGCTGTCAACCCTCCCCAGATCCATCTTCTCGCGAAACGCTAAACTTTACAATTTGGATCTATCCTTCAACAAGCTAGAGGACATCGACACTTACCTGTTCAAAAGCGTTCGATTCTTACGCGACTTAAATATGAGCGGAAATTTGATCAAAGAGATAACGAAGAATACGTTTTCGCCAACCACGCGCATCAAGCGCATTGATATGTCACAAAATCTAATCATGGCTTTGGGCCCCGAGACCTTCAAGGGTCTCGAGTGGTTAGAAAAGATAGACTTGTCTCACAATCAGATAGTGAACATATCAAACGATGCATTCAATAGAATATATTCGGTGGATATTGATTTGAGTTTCAACAAACTGACCAGAATCTTCTACTACGCATTCCATGAGGTTTCAAACATAACAAAACTGGATCTATCGCACAATCAAATTAACGAGGGTATCTCACTTATTGCCTTTGATCAATCTGACTGCGCGCATTTAGATCTTTCTCACAATCAGATACAAGATATAAGCAAGATACCTGTGAGCAATCTAACGGGAATCAGAATCTTGAACATAAGTCACAATCAAATCACTGAGTTTAATAAGAAATCGTTTACGCAAAAATCTCCACTATACGAGCTAAACTTGATTGACGCAAGTTTCAACAACATATCACAAATATCGGGCAACATTCTGGAACGCTTGAAAAGTATTAGGACGCTCAANATTAGCCACAACTCCTTGCGCAGACTAACTTCCGGCGGCCTAGGTAATTCGCCCACTCTTCTTGAATTAGATTTGAGCTACAACAATTTGGTTGAAGTTGTTTCAGGCACCTTAGTTGGCTTAGTTTCGATGAGAAACTTGGATATCAGTTACAATAGATTGAAGAAGATGATTCCAATACCTGTTGCACTGAATTCAATTCATCTAGAGTACAATGAAATAAGCCAACTAAGCAAATCAGCTTTCCCATCATTGAACTCCTTGCTCGAGCTTTATTTGGATCATAATCGCATATCTCACATTGAAGAAGGAACATTTGCAAACCTGCTCGCCCTACACACCCTTTCATTGCGATACAACAACATTAGCTCAGTTCCAGCTGCCGCATTGAAGGATTTAGCATCGCTCCAATTGTTGAGGTTAGATGGAAATAATATACAACGATTGGGGAGGAGGGCCTTCGGAACATTGCCCATTGTGTTCGACCTGTACCTTGATCACAACAACATCTCCTCGATAGCCGACCAAGCCTTCGATGGAATGCTCCAACTGTTAACACTAAACATGAGCCACAACAATCTACTTGAGATACCAGCTGGCGCCTTTGCTGGTCTAGTTTCGCTAAGAAATTTAGACTTATCAAATAACCAGCTGAACAGATTTGAAAACAAAACTCGCTCCGCAATGGAGGACTTGCTCTCATTAGAGGTGGCCAATTTTAGTAGCAACAAACTATCACTCATAACACCAAAGACCTTCCTGTCCAACCAGTATATACCTCAAAAATTGACCCATTTAGATTTGAGCAACAATCTGATTGGAATCTTGGTGAACAATTTTGCAAATGGCTTGAAAAAGATTGAATGGTTGAGTCTAAGGAACAACATCATCAACGAAATCTATCCAAATGTGATTGGCAACGCAAGTCACCTGCGATATTTGGATTTGTCGCATAACAAGCTGAGAACTCTGAAAGAGGGAACTTTTGATGGTAGATTAGTGAATCTGACAACATTAGTTCTAAGCAACAACAAATTGACCTCGATTTGGGCGCGCGATTTTGATCGGCTTAAGGGATTGATGGAGCTGGATCTATCTGCAAACAGAATTGAGAATTTCTCGNCAGAGTTAACCCGATGGGTTAAGCGAGGGATGAGTGTCGACCTGAGACACAACCAACTCGAATGCACCTGCGATTTGTTGCCTCTAATCGCCTGGGTTGATGGTGTTAAGGCGAGAAATCAATCCTATTCTGAGACTCCAGTCAGTCAGCTTCCATTGAGCCAAAGTAGACAAATTCCCCAGAAGCTCCTAAGCCAATACCTTCACTCTGCTCAGGTTATTTCGGGTATAAATTGCTCTAAGCCAGATATAATGAACGGGAAGTCGATCATGCAAATGCTCGATCTTGCAACATCCCCCGAGATGAATTGTGATAAACCCTTGCTAGATGAGGCAGACCTGTTGAGGCGCTTGAAGGCGCCAATTCAATTCAACGGCGCAGAGCCTTATTATCATGACGACAAGCAGCATCTTAGGATTGGCTGGAGCTTGCTTGATCCTCAATTGGATGTTCTGAACTTTGTAGTCATCAGAGCCAAATTCCAGCAGCCATTCGACTTGAGCGCATACAGGTTACCTAACACGAATCGCAACAGAGCTGATCTGGGCCTTCAACTTCTCGAGAAGGATTTCGAGCGAGTCCCATATAATCAGCGCACCTTGTTGCTCAGCGAATTCGATCCAGCTGCCTTCTATGTGATTTGCATAACATACGAAACGAGTAATCACCTGCCATCAAACGCGATCGATTTTCTCAATCCCCAACAAAATCTCACTCCAACAGAAGCATTCACCTCAGTGTTGGCCGATTATTTGCGGACCAACTGTTTGGATCTTAAAACGTTACTCCATTATGATACCTCAGAAAAGCTAGTTTCAAGCTCGTCTGGTCTGAAAATTGCCTGGACTTCGTACTGTCTGGCCGTATTGCAGTGGATTCTATTCTGGAACCTCAGAAACGAGAGGAGGGTAGTTTCTGTCGAGAAAACGAGCTGATCAGATTTTTAGAGCTAATCTGTGGTATGGCTCGTTTTGTGTTGGATCTCAAAGGGGCCAAAGCAAACTCGGAAAAGGGTGCATCGGACGGATCTCAGCAAAGAGATGATTCGTTCGGTATTCTTAATTCCTTCATTGAGTGTTCGTAAGTTCCAGTTTGGTTTCAGTCTAGATTGACAGGTGTGGCTACGCTGGTTCATTGATTCCTGTAATCACTGGCCAGCAGCACGAGCGGAGAACGAACTTGGCTGTTGCAACCAGAGCGTGGTCGCTGCATAATCACTGTGGCGTCCACCTCTCGCCTCAATGTATATTCGTCTTCTCATTGATAAATCGTGATAGAATTATTATCTTCAAGGGAAATTTTACAGCATCCAAACGCCATTGATCTCAGCTACACAATTATTAAAACAAGAACCGTCTTCGCAAGCCCGTCAAGATGGAAACGCATCTTTTAGATGGATTCTTAACGCCTGTGATGGTACCCACGATCATGTCAATAAATCTATTTAAACAATACAATACCAGCGAAATTGACCTATTATACGCCACAGTTGCATTTGGTACTGTTGTTAGCGTTGTCTATAGCCTCTTACAATTCCACGTAACCCGATATACCCGCTCTAGAGTCAATTNGACAATTCTGACAGCTACTCTATTGACACTGGCCTCAATTACATCAATTGTTGGTTTCCATTTTATCAGGATCAATCTCCACCCGATAGCATACGAACTTCCGTTCACTATTCGAGGTCAGCTCCCCTCAAGTGGTTCCGCTATTTTCAGGAAGCATTTCTACGCCGACTTCATTCCAGGCCTCTTAATATTCTCACAAACCCAACTATGTTCAGTTGTGAAGCACAACTTGCTCACTAAAGCCAAAAGGTCATTTACATTCGGTGAGGCTTCTCTACTTGCTCAACTGGTCTCGGCGACCTACCTCACCTGGGCTCTAACCACTTACTCGGAAATCACCGGAGCAGGTCCTTTCCAAGTTANTTTAACAACTAGTATTGCACTAAACGTCGGATTCAACACATTCTCAATCATTTTTGTTCCATCGTATTTATTATTAAATCGCAAGTCAACCCTAATAAGATATGCTCTCATGGGTCTGAGCTTAGCGTTATCATACTTGAGAGTTCAGAGTCTGATCTCAGCTAGTTCCAACCTCGACCCACTCACGTGGCTAATCGATCATATTTTTTCCACACACCAGAAGATAAGTTTGTTCAGTATATGGCTGTCAACGTTGACAGCCTGTGTAAGTTTCTCTACAAGTTGGACAAGAATGGTTGGAAGGACAAACAGTCTAGTCAGGAAAGTCTTTCACCTCGCACTGTGTTTTGTGTTCATCTCAGGCCACAATCAAGACATAAACTTCACCAGATTTGCGGCTAGTTGTATGCTAGTATTGATGTTAATACTCGAAATGATCAGGGCTTGGCAACTTGNGCCTCTAGGGATACATTTGGAGAAAGTCTGTCAATCTTTACGAGGAAAATGGGACAATAAGTACCTCACACTAAGTCACATATATCTCCTGCTGGGCGTGTTCTTACCCCTATGGCTTCTCCCTGACAATAGACAAACAAGCAAATTATCAGTCTCGAGCGGTCTCATCGCGGTCGGAGTGGGTGATACAGCAGCGGCAGTTGTTGGAACGTTCTTTGGGAAGACCAAGCTGAGGCAGAAGTCAGATAAGAGTCTGGAAGGTCTAGCAGGAAATNTTATCGCGATGCTAATATTCAAGCTCATTTGGATCGGTTATTTAGGGTTTCTAAGCGAGTTTTCGTTCGTCATTGCAGCACTGTTCACATCACTTATCGAGTCTGTCACCTGTACGTGCGACAATTTGACACTACCTCTAGTCATGATTCTCTTATTGGAACTGTTTTGAATAAAAGCTAACTTTCTTGTGTCAACATAAGTCGGCTAGGTGTAAGGAAAGGATGGCTATGTCAAGGGAAGTGATATTTTATATCTTTCAGGACGAGCGATTCACATTCCTTTAATTCTCGTGCTCGGCGGCACAGTTCAATTGCAGCACAATCGAAGTTGGCGCTTTGAGCTGCCGCACAACACTCACTTCGGTGCAAGATCGGCTCACTTTCTTTTAGCTGAATTTGAAGAATAGCGTATACCAACGACTAGACTAAATATATTAATCCCGACTGTAATCTATGTTGGTGGGGAGCAAATTTGCTCGACTTGAGTGAAACAGTTTCAAGATCAAAATAAACACTAATCTAGGCTATATAGTCCAGATTGGTCGCTGCTTGGGCCAAGAACGCGAGCGCCAAGATTAGCAGTACGGATCTCAACTAACTGGGCTGCTTGGAAGATTGTGCCTGAAAAAGAATATTTTATTTTTGGTCATGGGTACATACTACGCGCATACTACGATGCGCAGGGCAAACATATCGTCCTTCGCGTGTCAATTGGGGGCAGCATTTTCTTTTGAAGCAAAAATCTAGTCTACAAAAAAATTAGAGGATCTCAGGGATGTTAATAACGCTGATCTCGAGCCTAGCGCTTCACTGGCCAATTAAACGAATGCTATGAGTTGCCACATCCCTATAGTCTCTCCGCACGGCCACTCAGCGCTTCTCGTTTGTATTGGCTACATGTACACTATTATGAACCTTCAAATCAGGAGGGCTGAAGAACTTTCCTGGATTGAATGCTTCCAAGGTTGACGAAACGAAGTAAAAGAGCGTTTGAAAGTCGAGCGATTNAAGACAAATCCTCAAAAAGTCAATCATGTCGATAGCCGGGTCCAAATAACAGTGGCAACCAACTATGCATACTGATTCTGAACCCNAAATAATGGAACCTGATGTATTTACGAAGTATAAGCATAAAAGCATACTCTCTTAGGCACTCATTTACTGCCGAAATTCGCGCCGTTGAACCAGCCTCACGAAACTCGTAATCTGATTGTGAACAAATCAGTGTCGGCTGAAAGCCACAGTAACTTCGAAACTACCGAATGGTCCAAGCACCTAAACTGATATCATTGGAACTAAGCTCAACGGTTTCAAGCAATCTCAACAGTCACCACAATGCAAACACTTCTGATCTATGAGCTCTCCGATTGTAGTTGTTGAACCCGAATCTCGTTCTATAGCTTCAAAAGGNGAAAGATGAACCAGCGTCTGGATTCCTCAACTGTCCTCCAGTCTATCGCGCTGCAGCAGAACCAGACAGACCATGATCAGCCGGTCGATACCTACAACACTAATACTCGAGGCGATGACAAACAACAGCGCGTTTTGTCAAGCCAACATGATCCTGATGTGATCTCTAGTCAAAATTATCCTCAACGCTTACTCAGTCAAAAACAGCAAAACTATCTTAAGGGCCATGCAAAATACGATGTTCTAGTCCAGCCCACCGACCATCACACAAATATTCATGATAACTTGGGAGACAAAGTAGTCGAGAACAAATCAAAGGCCATCAACTGTTCTGCCGAAAATGACGGTGATAGACCCTTGAACCGCGACTGCTTCCCCCCTCAAACGCTCAATGGACATAGGCAATATCAAGCGTCCCAATCTCCTAATATGGACTATAGACAGCCTCAAACTCAGATTATGAGCAGAATTCCACCTGCTCAACACCAGGTTAAGAATGGTAAAAACCACAGCGAACTTGAGCGAGCTGAAAACCAAAACTTCGTCGCTGGTAACAACAACAAGAACGCCGTGCCCGATCAAGCCGCCAACCCCCATGCCGATCTCATCCAACCAGGACAAGTTGTTAAAGATCGATGGAGGATAGTGAGCAAGATAGGGACTGGAGGGTTTGGTAGCATTTATGAGGCATACGACTGTCTAAGCAAGGAGAGTATTGCCATCAAAATCGAGTCTGCCACTCAACTAAAGCAGGTTCTTAAGATGGAAGTTGCAGTTCTGAAGAAATTACAAGGTCATCCTCATGTATGCCGTTTCATCGGCTGTGGTAGAACGGAAAAATTTAACTACGTTTGCATGTCTTTGCAAGGAAGAAATCTAGCCGAACTTCGGAGGTCTTGTACTGTCAGTTCTTCTAAGGCCGCCTTCTCGCTCTCGACAACTCTCAGATTAGGTCAGCAAATACTGAGAGCAATCAAATCTATCCACTCAGTAGGCTTTTTGCATCGTGATATCAAGCCCTCAAACTTTGCTATGGGTAGACATCCCAACAACATGAGAACTGTTTACATGCTCGACTTTGGTCTAGCAAGACAATATATCTCTACAGTTTCACTGGGATCCCGACGACCAGAGGTCAGGCCTCCAAGGCCAGCTGCAGGATTCAGAGGGACAGTGAGATATGCCTCAGTAAACGCACACCGTAATATTGAGATGGGGAGGCATGATGACCTTTGGTCACTGTTCTACATGATAGTAGAGTTCGTGAACGGAGCACTACCTTGGCGAAAAATCAAAGACAAGGAACAAGTTGGTAAAATGAAACAAGTCTATGATCATCGCCTTTTGTTGAGACATCTGCCTGGGGATTTCAAGCAATTTCTCGAACATATTGAGCAATTAAATTATTATACCGAACCAGACTATGCGATGTTGTTCAACATCTTCGACCGATGTATCAAGAGACGTGGCATAAAGATGGACGANCCCTTCGATTGGGAGCCGCAAACTGACCCGAATACGGCAACTGCATCAATTCTGAACGCATCAAAAGCTCTGCCCGATGAAGAAATGATACCAAATTTGTTGTTCCCTGAGGCTGCAATATTCAACGCCCAGCAGCAACGAAAACAGGTCCACATGGTTGCGAATCACCCGTTTGGACAAGAGAAGAATCAGTTAGCTCATAACCTGGAAAATTTGAAAGGCAATGAAGCCGAGCTTACGAAGATTCAGAGAATGAGCTCTGGATCATTAAAGGACAATCAGGTTGATAACGCTGGCAGTCACGACCTATTGAGAAGGAAGTCGACTATAGCTGCAAACTATTTGGGTCCAAGCAATGCTTATGTCGATTACCAAAACATCAGTAAGCATGGCAGCGGTGAGGATTCATACCAAAATCAAGCAAGTTCTAGTCAGAAAGGCTCAACAAAAATGAATAACTCTGCGATAATAACACGTCAAACTCGTAACAAATGTGAACTAGACAGTGCTCCACTAAACTCTTCCAAGCAAGTTCAAGGAGGCGTGGGCCCCTCCGGAGTATGTGATAATGCTATTAAGCAAGAGAATATCCATCAAAANGAGGGATCAATGGCACCACAACGATCTGATGATAAGAGAAAGAATCTCTACGACAAATCACCATCATCAGCTACGAGGTCTATGCAGCAATATGAATTTTCAGTTGCACGACCGACTGGCCTAACTGAGAAACATCTCGTTCGAAAACAATCTAGCCCAAATGAGAAAAAGACTTTCTTCAAGACTGAAGTCCGATTAATCAAGGACGAAGATTCCCAGGGAGGCGAGCAATATAAGCCTTCCATAGTGTTAACGACACCTAATATTCATGCAACAACTCAGAACGAGAGTTTCAAGAACCACAAGGACTCATCATCTCGAAACTCAAACATCCAAACAAGTGTCAAGGAATCTTGTCATACTCATCAAAACTTCGAAACAACCAAGAGCAAACAGAGCCCAAGGGTGCTTGAGGAAGAGGGTTATTCAAGTGGCTTAGCTGGATCTGCCTCGAGCTCATCAAATCGTCGGCCAGCTAGCACAAACTCGACCCAATCAAACGCCATGGCGAAAGCCAACCATGACTTAGTCTCTGGCGAATCCTTCCGGCCTTCGTCGGCAAGAAACGTCAGACCTAGTTGTTCCTCATTTATAGAGGCAACCCGACTGTCGCCATCGAAAGGAAATCAGAAAACGCCCATCAGAAACGACAGCTCTCAAAACCTAAACTCACGCTACAATCCCACACCACCAGGGATATGTTCAAACAATCCTGTAACTTCACCGCACTCTACCAATCCGGTGCATACTAGACGGAGTTCATTATCTTGTGAGGTTCGCAGTTCTTATGGATCGATATTGCAAGTGGACTCAACTAACCAGCAGCCTTCCAATGAGCATAAGGTATCATCTGCCGAAATGTCGATCACTCAATTTGCCTGTGCTGATGATATAAGTGGAGGAGGTGGCAACTATCATCAACAGAACTTAAATTACGTCGACGGAAGATTCGGGCATGGTGCTATAACTATAGCATCCCGGGCAAATCTTCTTTTCAGCGATGAGGATGCAAGCCAAGATGATTACGATCTCCAATGTAAGTCTAAAAAAGACGCTCACGAATCAAAAGAGGATAAAGAAATTCAGGGTCAGCATAGTATTCGCGCATGGCATGAGCTTGGTCTTATAGATAAGGGCTTGCAAGGTATATGTATCAGTGAAAGGCTTAAGAAAAACAGTTCTAACCGCCAGGAAGAGAGATCCCAGTTCGAGGCGCGACCCTCTGAAGACGAACAAAACTCTCTGAACCGAATCTACATAAGAAGTAGCTCATTTCCTGGCTGCCTGGATGGGCCAACGACAACTCCAGGTTTGGAGGGCCTCAAGGAGAGACTGGCCACCAATCGATNCCCTAACGACCAGCAGGAATACAATTTATCGGCCGTCAATGCTGGTCGCGGCATCTCGCTGGACTGCATACCTTGGTACTCAGGCAAGAATCAAAATCACTCAGGTAGAAGCGAAAACTCACTCTTCAATGCACCTAAGACTGTACTGAGAACGAGGAGCGACTCGGTTGTCCAGAACTGTCCTTTCCGTGCTACACCGACACCAACATCACCATCGTTTATGCTTGTCGCACCCCATCACCTGNGCTTATCAGCAACAAGGAACAATGAGTCCCTGCCAGCAATAAACCTCCAGATATAGATTGTTTAGTTGAGAGAAGGAGAGACACCTACCAATCAGTTGTTGTAATGATGGTATCAGCTTTAATTTAGTTATATGCGTCACAGATATGCTATCCGGTTTTGATGACCCGATTAGAAATAAAATTTGATGAACCTTTCTTTAAATTAAGTTAGGTCAGTTATGTATTCTTAGAATTCTCAAAGATATTTGCACTGAGCTTCTTCAGCTAAGAGTCTCGAGACTAGGCTCGAGTGACCAAGAAGTATGTTCTCATGACTAAAATAAATAGTTGATCAATAATCATGTCCTGCCGTCCTCTTCAACTTACGAGGGAACCTTCTTTCTCGTATGACTCCGATCTTCGCGGTGAAGACTTCGCCGAACGTTTGAGTTAGAATCCAGCCATACGGTTGTCTCCGTACCGCTATAACAGCTGACTTGTGTGATTCGGGAACGAACGAACTGAATTGGTTGTGCGCATCACGTGGTTGAAACTTTAAACTCTTAGGTTGGCAAATCATCGTAACTTTAAAATATATCAAACGAAGATGGCGAAGAATCCTGAGGAAGGCACAACATCTGATGGGAAAGGGAAAGAGAAGACTCGGGAAAGAAGGGAGAGAAAGAAATTTGACTTTGAAAGGAACAGTAGGACCATCTTTGTGGGGAATTTACCTAACACGCTCGATCACAAAGATGTAGCTAAGATGTTCAAATGTTGNGGTCCTGTTGAGGCGGCTCGAATAAGATCTGTTGTTCCAGAGAAAGAGAAACTACCGCCCAAAGTAGCTCTAATATCCAAACGTATGCACCCCAAAGTGGACTCCTTCAACGCGTATGTTGTATTCAAGACAAATCAAGACGACGAATGTGTCAAGAAGGCCCTCAAGATGAATGGGAAAGTTATTGAAGGGCATCACATTCGTGTTGACCGAGCACAAAGACCAAAATCCAAGAAAGAGACCTTAACAAGTAGAAAAAAATCGGTATTTGTGGGCAATCTAAGATTCGACCTCCGTGATGATGAGCTCATCAATCACTTCAAACAATCAGGATCAGTTAACTATGTGAGAATCGTTCGAGATCGGAGCACTGGCTTGGGTAAAGGGTTTGGTTTTGTAGTGTTCGATGAGAGGGCTTCGGTAAAGAAGGCGCTAGAGTTAAATGATACACAGTTCAAGGGTAGGGCGCTACGAATAAAGAAAGTCCAGGAGTAGTTATTTTGTAATACATAGTTGCAGCGTCCACAAATCTGAAGCACTCGACTCGATCTGGCCACACCTAAAAGGTTGTGCGTTCATCGGATGGACTCGCCGTCAGACGCGCTGGCCTATCGGAGTAACTTCTTAAAAGTTCGTACCTAATCTTTTTACTCTCCGGGGCCACATAGATGGCAGAGCCTGGCTAAGCGGACGGAGGGAGATAGCGAGGGTGATGCCCGGTGACTTTTTAGTTTCTTGCTTAGCAGCGTTTGTTTGTTTGCTTCAAACAGCCTCAACTTGAAAGCAGTACATCCGCGAGGATTCCCTAGAGGGCATGAGAAGCCAGGACGAATCTTAGGCGATAGTTGATCGCTTGAAAGGTGAAAGATTCCGCAGATCAGATCAGAGATAGAGTGCAAGGGACTGTGTGATACGATTTGATCCTAATGGAGGAGGGCGCACTTATTTCAGTCGTGGGCGGTTAAGCAATAAAGAGTGTTTGCCTTAGGAATGCACTGAACTCAAGGGCTTCGCTCGGAGTTTATCGATGCTCAACTTGTCAACGACTCATTCCAATTAACGTGGTTAGCTTTTATCGAAAGAGTTTTCGAGCCGATGGACTTGAATAAAGAATCGTATTATATCATCTTAATCAAGCCCGACTTCGACAACTTCAGTCGCAAAGTTGAAATTTCTGGAGTTATCTAGACAAAAGGGCCCGTCAAGATTCTCGGATTAATTATGAACCGGTGAAAATCGTGCGAACTTTGGTGAATTCAATGCAGAACTGAATTCGAATAAAAACCATGAAAATCTCATGCTGGTATTGATTGTGGAGAGGAAGTTCGCNTCCATCCAATGGTAGGAGGTTCAGATTATCTCGCTGTTTACAAATTAGTAGCAACAATCATCTCTTACCATTCTAGCTAGCGAAATCTTCCAACATGTTTGCAATGAAGCTAATGTTCAGTTGAACCTTCATCCAGGCGAACAGACAGCGACTGAGCCTCTCGACGACCGAGGGTGGCTAAAGCGAGCTCAGTTTGATAATTAGCAACGTCGCATGCGCAACAGGAGACCTTTTACGTCACTATTGGATCATTCTAGAGACTCAAGCTGGGCTGATACAGTACAAGCGAACGGGTTGCTTGAGCTGGTGCTCCTAACTGTTCCATACAATGAAGCTAGAGCTCATCGAGCGNTTAGCCAAACTAATTAGTGTGTTTTTATTTCTTTTGTTACCTTTCTATCCTCTAACCGAAAATTATCCTCACCTTCCGGCGCGAGAGTTCTCTCGTGTTAGATTGTAGTTGCTGAGATTCANCTCCAAGAGGAAGCGAACCACCGAGGCTTCCAAGGACCAGAGAAGGATATCTAACGGTTGAAACTTTTTCCTACAGCGAGCCAGACCATCATTACTTCGCTTATTTTTGTTTATGATGTCGCAATAAAGCAACCGTCGGATATTGTCAGTTCATTCTCCCGGTAAATGATTCTCAGGAGTTAGCTTCTCTCTCTCTCTCTCTCTCTCTCTCCCTCTCCCTCTCCCTCTCCGCTAGACCGATGTGAACCAATTGGTTTCCCACGTTCATCCCTCACCAGAAAATCAAATCTCTGTCCCTCATAAGCATGAGTATGAGCATAAGTAGAGACCAAAGCGTGAGTGAAAGTAGAATCATAAGCAACCAAAGCAAGACAGGCTGCTGAGAGAATTTTATTGATTTTGTCGGCAGCTCTCACCTGCTTAACAGCAAAAAAGTTACTATGCATTATGGAAACCTGTTCCTCAATGATCCAACATGTACCTGAATCTAGCCTGCATGAGTTCTCGGACCCTTGAAATGGAATCGCTCTCCGGTAGTGAGTGTAACTGAAACGCGACTAGTGAGCGGCCACAATATCTGAAGGCGCCAAATGATGGCTACAAAGGTGGCCTATCTAGTCATGAGTCAGTCTCACTTGAGAAAGTCGGATATGCGAAAGCTAACAACGCAACAATCCTGTTAAGTCCAAGCGATTATTACTCAAGCAAGGTTCACTCTACTCGTCTCTCATACATTTACAACCCAAGCCAAAGGGAACTGANGTCGTTATGTTTGAGCGAGCTGACTCATGGTCATCGCCGGCAAAAGAGAGGATGACTCCAGCTGAATCATGTACAATCGACCACGAGCAATTTCAACATGGGATCCCTTAGAGTATTGACGCTCGTCACCATCTCTCCCACCACCCTGAAGGCCCTGTTTCAACCTTATCAGCCGGCCAGTTGAGAGAGGAGAGAGTTAAAGAGCGAAAATCCTTGAATTGGTTCCAACTGGCGGCAGATCTGATTGGTGCCAGGTTTCTGGATAGAAACCAGGCTGTTATTATCGTCATCATGCTTAAATTGCCTTACTTTCATTCCAATATGACCGTCGAGCAGTCGAGGTAGTCAATATTCGCTAAGGTGCGATATCCNCAAGTCTAATGAAAGCGTCAGCGCTTCGTACAGATGGATGTGTGAACGCTTGCAAGCGCGTAATGAGGTGACGACAGAGGTGTGAAAATCTGCCAGTATGTACTCTTACAACAAAAATAAATAAAGAAGCTAAATGAGGGTGCATTTCTATCTGGAGTGAGCTGAAAAATCTCGCCACCACTTGGCTTTGAAACGTTAACGTTTCCTTGCTTCCAACCCTCGTTTTCGATACAAATTTGACTCAAACGCGGTAGCTTGGATTTGTATGCTAGCAAGGGAGTCGCGCTTGGTGGAGTCATGGGCTTGCATTGCTTGAAAGGCAATTCAATGCGAGCAATTGATAGAGTTAACTAGTCTCGCACTCAAACTCAGCAGTTCTAGTCGAATGGAATTCACAACTGAGGAGGCAGCACTACATGCTCTTGCGGCTAACCTGGAATGCGCGTACTCTTGGGGCTCGGTAGGCAGGTAAAGTTAACAAACCAGCTTGTTACTCAAGTCAGTCAGCGAGAGAAAATCAATTCCTGCCTGGATTTCTCTCATCGATGGCTCCCCTTCACTAGATCTCTTCCTACTCTTTCTCTTGCTCGCTCCCTATGAACCGCAGCTACTCCTCNTACAACCTGCGCCGCCACTGCCCTGGCCTCTCGCGCTCCAACGTCTTCGTCTCCATCGAGCTAACCTTGTTCAAGTGGCGTTTTATTGGCAGTTAAAATAGTTAGCAAGCCTCCAAAGTCGATCAGACGTCTAGCTTGCGCTCAGACACCTGAGCTAGGGGGCAACCAGGTTGGCGGGCGAGTTAATTCAGATTGCTGCTCTATCGGCCGCAGGGAGGGAGCACGAACGCGAGCCTGACTTTAGTTTGTAAGACTGAAGCAAGCGGNAGGAAGATAGAGAGAGAGGGCAGAGAGACAGATCGGAAGATAGAAGGGTTAGCGAGTTCGAAAGAGTGAGGACGAGCGAGGGGTTAGGATTGTGAGAAACTGAATCTTTGCCAGTGCCATAGTTGTATTGGAGCGCCAGTTGTTGGACGCAATCGTCTTCTCCATCGTCTTCATTCCGACCACCGCCAATGCAGCAAGCCATTATTGGCGCTACCTGGCAAACCACTAACGTGCCACAAAATCTTCCAGAGCTCAAGTAAATCACTCGCATACACGATCAACACAAGCAAACCAAAGCCATCAAGATTCTCAAGCAAGCCAATCCAGCTGTTCGCTTATTTTCTCCCGCCCTTTCTCTCACTTCGCCTCAAATCAAGCTCACGTTCTTTTTAGTCGCCTTCTTTGCTCCCCATCTTCTTCAAAGTTTGTTCGAAAACCAGGTGAACAGCTTGTTGCTTCAAAATCGTCATCCTGTACTCGTCTAAGCCAGCAAACTAGTGGAATTGGAGGCGGCCAATCATCGTGCCAAGATTACACAGTTTAACAGATCCAACAGGCTCGCATATCCAGAAAGCAGGTGGCGATATTTAGGGAATCTGAGCGAGTTTTTGAATGCGAGCGATAGAGAGAGAGAGA
>Ga0058699_1000033_pt1 | contig 27900 bp, 17 predicted proteins | sample AgamicAtPe_FD_55078 | JGI IMG/M metagenome (GOLD analysis project Ga0058699, IMG submission 55078) | Agave microbial communities from Guanajuato, Mexico - At.P.e | ecosystem: Host-associated > Plants > Phyllosphere > Phylloplane/Leaf | place: Guanajuato, Mexico | collected 2012-10-15 | reverse complement strand
GGGCGCAACTGCAGCCGCCGCCGCCGCCGCCGCACTACTGCCCCAAACTCGGCCCCTTTTTAGCGCTCGCACCTCCATCATGCGCCAATGAATTGTCCGTGNATCTGGCCCGATCGGCGCTTTGTCGGCGCACAGAGCCCACCCAATCCGCTGTCATCCAAGCGCCCTGTTCCGCCCCGATGCAGACGGCCGAGCTGACCTGGTGGACATGTTATCGCGCGCCCAATCTGCCCTCGAGCGGCGCCCCACGCTCAGGCCCTTGATTGAGGCCCGAGGCCTCGCCGATNGGACAGGAGCAGAGGCAGCGGCGGCGGCGGCTAGAAATTGAATCGGCCAGCTCGCCAACGTGCCCAATCGGGCGCTCGATAGTGCTTGAAATTTGCTCGCGCCGCCATCGCAAATGCCAATTGCCATTTCCTTCTCAATTTCCTCCTCCTCCTCCTTCCACTTCCACTTCCACCCTCCCCAATGCAAGCCCGTCTACTCGCTCGCCAGCTCTCATGCAATTGGGTGGCCGACAAAGCGGCCGCATGCGATGTAATTGCAAAGAATCACCTCGCTCGCAGTGGCCGCCTCTGACTAGATGCAACCTGAGCGAGCGCCTCGCGCGGGGAGGCGGACTAATCTAGCCGCTGCGAGCTCGGCCTGACATTTACAAAACAATTTGGCCAAACAAACCGGCAAAGAGCCACTTGAGCCGCCCCTGATTGCGCCTCCATTTGCAGGGAGTCTGAGGACGCGCGCGCAACAGCCGCCGCCAGTGCTGGTTGTCACAAAACAAATCAGCGCCTGAATAGACTCCATCTCGTCCTCACAAATTCCGCCCACCCTCGCAAACCTGACGCGAGCCCTCCCTCTCTCTCTCCATCCGCAGATCTGTCCCAGCCGCTCGCAAAAGTGGCCACACTGCCACCAATCTGGCCCTCCTCTGCTCAACTTATGGACGTTTAATTAGCGAGTTCTCGTCCCTAACACATCCGTTGGTCGCGTTTGGATATAGGAGCACAGGGAGATGGTACATAGTGCGCCCACCTTTGTCTCCCTCTCCACGTCTAGCCCGCAAATTTCGCGCTTCGTCTCGTCTCGTTCATGGCCTCGAGTCGGCAGGAAGTCTTAGAAGTGGGATAGAGGTTGGATATTTCACTCTCGCTTTTGGCGCAAAAACCTTCCAATTGTTTCTAAGAATGCAGATTTCCCATTGGCCNCTTGAGATCTTATCGCTTATGCGCGCCGGCAAAGGAGAGCGACTCGCACGCTCGGCAAACCAACAAAAGCGTCCAAAATCCCTCAGGTGTAACCAGCCAAAGAGGATCTCGCCGAGCAGAGGAGCCGGAAGTCCATCAAATGGCCAACTAAAAGCGAACTAGGTGGTGAGAGAGGGAGAGAATCTTCACAGTGTTGGCATAAATTTGTGCCCNATTCTTTAGCTCCCGTTGATGGTAAACCAAACTTGCCAAAAAAGCTCGAACTGTATGAGTCGGTGGCTGTAGATGGGAGAAATTATACTTTTTGATTGCGTGCCCGTACCTACAGCCTCAACCTGCTGGCAAAAAGCGACAACTTTGGTATGAACCAAAGGTAAGGGGAGCGATTGTTTTGCTCCTCGAAAAATAACCCCGAGTTTTCCCAGCCGCCGTTGGCTAGCATATAAAGTTACACACACGCACACTTGATGGCGCGAGACCTGCGCCCGCAAATCAGCTTTCCACGCTCTATGGTCGCCAGAGAATCCGCATGGGATCTAGAGTTTGTGGCCGAGATCGCCATTGCATCACTCCAACTTGGCCTCNTCCTGGGCGTTGAAGTGGAATTTTCCAGCGACTCTTTTGCTCTTCCCTTCCCCTTTTGCCCGTCTCGATCGCCTGGATCAACTTAAACGTACGAAATCTTGGCCCAAAAATGCTAAACAAATGTGTGCTTCTCCCAGCTAGAAGCTGGCTAGCAAACCAAAGTTATTGTTCCTCCACCAGAATTATGCTCCACTTGTTCATGCTCAGCCTGGCCTTTCTAACAACGTATTCGCATGTTAGCACCACGGCCAGTTGGCCTTTGGGGCCGTAATTCAGGTCAAGCGCTCCTGGAGGACAGGTCGGCGTCTGGTGCAAATTGCGCAATTTTGCCGCCGAAATCGCCGCCATATCAGTCTCTTAACGTTGCCAGCCTTTGCTCGCCGCCGCCTCTAAGCTTCAGCGAAATCGATCGAAACAATCAGAGCTGCAACCAAATCCCAGGTTAACGATTCGTCTAACAAATATGTTGGTCCAAGCGACTTTAGTTTGCTGAAAGCATTATGCAGCTCCGATTTAATGGCGCCGAGCGAGGTAGAGAACAAATTGCGAGCGCACAATCTAAATCCTCTCTCCTTTCATCTGGAGCCGCCCGTTGCTGATAACTATTACCTGCGCTCGTTTGCTCACAATGCAAACAATGAAATTTGTTTGGTATCTTGTTGCTAACAAATAAGAGCTCGCGTGAAAAAGCCTCCGCGGGCGCCAACACCATCTATTGTGAGCAGATGAGGCTAACCTATGGTCCATGAATCAGTCTGTGGTTTGGTTCGCACTATTTTACCAATCCGAACGTGAACCATAGGGATGCAAATTTTTTCGAACCCAACAAATTGGTCAATGAGTGTGCATGATATGCCAACTCCATTGGCCACGGTTGCCCGATCAGCTGCGGGCTAAAGCTAGGGCAGGTTAATTGTTTTACTTCGTTTAGCTATAGGGATGGATGAGGGCAAGAACGACTCAGTGCAGCGACTGTCTAACACTGCCGGCAGCTCCACCTATTTCGGAATCCCACTCTAGCGGGAGACGGACGAAGACTAAATTCAGTTTGCCTCCCGCAGGTATCTTCACTTGAATGATGATTTGTGTGATTCACCAGTCGTCTTTGTGTGGTTGGGGGTTCAAGATGTATGAACTATATATTGATTTGGTCAGCAACGAACATGAAACTCTCCGACTATCAGGTGGCTTCGATTTCAATGCTGGCTCGATAAGCCACCTTGGAGAAAAACGTGCTAGATTAATCATGGATTATACCTGTTATCGTGCGCAATCACTTGGTTACCTAAACACCTGGCTTTCGAGTCGCGCACCTTGAGGCCTGGCTGCAGGTTGACTGCGTAAAAGGGGTTGGAATTGGCGGGTAAAATTTTATCTTGCCTAGCGAGCGGGCTAAACACTGATTTCGAAATCCAGACGTTGAGGCTCATTAGTTTCGACAGCCTGAAGAGACTTATCCGAGTTGCGAATCTCATTGATCTGAAAGCTGCCCCCGTTACCATTATAATGTAATTGCAAGGCGAGTAAATTCTTGACATGACGACACTAGCCGTCCAGACTATTAGGCGGATTAGACCACTTTGGTTAATGAGGGGCAATTTTCGTTCTTGGAGAGCCATGGACCCGCCGGAGGCATCTACATAAAAGATGCTAGCTCATGTTCGAAAACTCGCTCTTCGCCCACCTATCTGGAGTCTAACCAATCCATGTGCTCAGATGCCAGCTATTAGGAGTGATCAAACAAACAGTCAGCGCACATCAACTGTTGTGATGCCTCGAATTAACCCGCCTCGAGTTATATACCATCTCACTTGCGTCTAGCCGATGGTCAGGTGGAGATAAGTTAAAACGCCAAAGCGAATTAGATTGCATACGATANACGTGTGGTAGGTATCATTTATTTAGAGTTATATCGCAGAGTGAGGCCTAAGTGGATTTACTTGTGCATAATACCATTTGCAAATTGCCCCGGTACTACTCGTATCAACATCAACCTTAAAAATTCTCCTCTAAAGTCCTCCACTCGTGAGCATGTGAAAAATATGGCTTCTAGTTGCGCAATCTCCGAATACTCTGGGCCCGAGCTCTTCGGATATCGCATTTGGATATGGCTTGAGATGGCTACCTGGTGAAATGACTCCAGTCCTGCACCAACTAAATGGTTGTAGTATGTGCGCAGTAATACTGAGTATAATGTCACTTCTTGAGACGATAAACATGCACAATTAGTTACATAAAGGTAAACAAGTGGCAAGGCTTCGTGCTTCAGGTGATAAATATTGTGCGTTATACTGACTGATTAAGCGAACTATATCAAATATTGACATCGACACGTATCATGAAGTCAGTTATCTACAATCTATCCAACGAGTGCACGACTCCAGTGGCCATTCGATACTATCTGGTGTATCCAAATGCCTCCTGGAACGCGCTTAGGGAAGCTATCGCTGCAATGCAATAGAGGTATAACTGTATTCAACTATTGTAGAGTAGTGTGGGGAGGGATTGCAGCGCACCTCGCGTCTTTGGTCAACTTGATCCCAACAGATGCTTAACCTAGATTGAGATTAATATGCTTCCTAATTAGTCTAAATTAATTTCCTATCAGGTGTCTGCTTGCCATTCAAAGTTGTTTTTCATTCGCCATTGTTGACTGCTTCCGCCGTCACAGGCGCGAAGCTGCGGTTGAGTAGCGCCCGACGATTGCCCGTCGCCCTGACTAGAGTTCAATGATGGCACATCTAGACACAAGCCAGTTCTAACGTGAACTATGGATTTATCCTCACTCTGATGATTATACAGCCATTCCTGGTTGCCGCCCATTCCATGACATCTGATCAGTTTCACTGGACCGCGCTGGTTTTGTGAGTCGAGACAATTATCATCGGCCATGATTTGTTTTCTTTTTGTGTAGGCGAAAACTTGATTGCCGCCCAATCCATGACAAATGCTTAGCGCTGCATTTTCACCCGATTTCCTTCCATATGTATCTAGACACAAATTAGTGTTAATGTTCCTAATCTCACCCAACGAATAGTANTCCAACGGCATAGGCGATTCTGGATAGATGTTCTGTAGGTACCATTTGAACGATTTACACTGTAGGTCTTTTCTAAGCTGTTTTCGACCACTGGTGTCGCCTCGATCAATAACTTTAGCCGCCGTATTGATAGCGAAGTAGAAGTTCTTCCACTCGTCCAGCCAAACGTCAGCTAGTCGCGCATTGTTGTGATTGACGATCTTGCTCGTACCACCTGGGAATGTATAGGGCGTTGATTTACGGAAAACATGGCCGACATGGGAACAAGTCACAATCTCCAAACTACCGCCACACATCCAAATCCTGAAACTCAATTCGAGATTCTCACCGCCCCAAATATCCATGCCTGGATCATATTTACCCAATAATTCGAAATACTGTTTATCAATTGAGAACAAACCGCCGGCCATTGTGGGCGTTCGAACGGGCAATGAATGGTCGTTCTTCCTACGGTCTAATTCTCTCTGCGGCACCCGATACCATCTGAAGTTGAGTTTCCAATTGAATCCGCCCCAAGTCATATCGGAGGCTGGAATGTACTCNAATGACTCGTCACTTATCACATCAATAATCGGACAAACTACTCTCGTTCTGTCTTCCACTAGTCGTGCTAGTAAAGGTTCAATCCACCCCTCTGTACATTCACAGTGGGCATCCAAGAATGTTATAACTGGTGCCGACGCCTTCTCGGCTCCAATTAGTCGGGCTCGAATCAGTCCGGAACGTTTGCCGGTTCTCAACACATGTACTGGCTTCTCCAATGTGCTAACATATTCATCTAATTGCTTACCTAGATGGTCTCTTTCGCTAGCATCATCTACTAGGATGATTTCATGGAGTAATTGAGGCGGTGAGGTGCGAATTATACTGTGAACCGTTCTTAAGAGAGTCGACCAGGCTTCGTTGTGAAAGACAATCACTATGGACGTCTGTGGAAGTTTCTTGGGATAAATTTTTCCACGACATTGAGGTAAACGAACGTCGGCTAAAGATCTGTTGAGGGCTATTCTATCGCTCGCTAGCAGATTAAACTGGTTCAGTTTGAATTGCTCATTCTTCAATTGCTCTTCCTCCTTGCCGATTACCACAGCCTTGCCCATCTCACCAGGCCACGAAGATGGATTCACATCCAGTTTTACAGGTTTCCAGCGTCTAAGTTGCGTCGATGCATAAGGCGGCAACTTGAGTTGACCTGTTTCTTGTGATCTAAATTTGTCCAGCTGTTGATCAATACTATTGTCTATGATCGATGAGTTTGAGCCATATTTTTGGTTTGTACTGCTAGCTTCAGCGAACTGATCGCCACCTTCCCCGATGATATGATTATCAAGCTGGTTAAAATCTGTTGAATTATCGACACTTGTGTCATCCAAGATATTGCCACCATTATGACGATTGAGAATGTCATTGCTAATTGATTCATCAACATTGTTACTATTGAGGTTGCTATTACTATCGACAAGATTACTATTGCCACCATCGTGGTATGATGAAAAATCAGAATCGACTTTATGATTGTTCGTGTGGAAATGGGATGAGGAAGAGCCNATCATCGATGCCGCCGCTTGGCTTTGCAGGCTGGTTCTGTTCAACCTCGAGCTGCATCCATAAGGACCGATGCAATCGAGGTAGAGGAACAGGGTGGAGAAGGCCATAAAAACCCAAACCATTGAGGTGAGCAATATTATGCGCAATGTCTTCCATCTTAGTCGCCTGAACATCCTGTATCTGGTGTTATATGTTACCGCCTTAGAGAAATCAACTCCAAGACTTCTTTGGAGCTGTGTTCGCGGTTTTTGAGGACCAGGTTTGCAATACTGTTGAAGTGGGTTCTAGAGGCTCTGGTTGCTGAGGCCTTTTTGTGCGTGAAGCAAGCGATGAGACTTTTCTATTGAGTCTGGCAGGAGAGCCTTGTTATTGGTCTATTATGCCATCAATCTTTGGAAAGGTTACGTTGAGTCTACTCGTTAAGAGGTATAACTTGCAACGAGTTAAAAGGTGTGGACCTTTTCTGAGGTCGACGGGAGCTAAAAGTAGGGATTTGAGACAAGTATCGTGTGTGTATATGTAAACCGACCTTGGCCCCCGACACCAGGGCAGCGGATTGTATAAGTNGGGGCGCCNCTCGCCTGGTGCCCTTCTTGCTTCTTGCTCGGCGTTCCTCTGTCTCGAATCTTATTTGTATAAGTCATTTGGGACGGCTTCGTTGGAGTTGCATGACAAATATTGCATTCTAGCTTGAGTTAAAACCGATTACGATGCCTATTCTGGGGCCCAAGAGCGGCGATAGACGATTTCATTTACTTGCTCGAATAGTAATAACAGATCAGTCTAAAGGTCGAAGCTAGGAGTGCTCTGCTCGGTCGCGAATATTAAATGTAATCATGGTGCCAATCGCTGAGAGGAGTTAATGGACGGGGGCAAGCGATGAATCGAAGGATGACAATGGCGAAGGAGGGATTGCAACAGATTTGGTTCGTTTCTAAAATTATCCGTGCGAAATTTCGGAATCCATTTGTTCTTTTGGAACGGACGTACACTTTTCTTCGCTCTTTCGCTCGCCCATTCCCTTGGCTCATTCATATATTCGCCAACACAATAAAGCTTGTGGAAGAATGAAAGATTCTCGCACATACACATACACTAACACACACCCTCACACAACTCTTCGCTCGGGAGATACGCACAGCCTGCGTGTAACACTGGCATACGGGAATGTACGCACAGGCAAACACATAGCGAATGGACCAATCATCTCCGTGAACCAACCAGCAAGCAAGTCGTCGTACGCTTTCCCAATCGGGCGGGCTCAAGCTCGCCGGCCGAAGCTCATACCTGACGCCTTATTTTAACAAGCCGTGGCCAACATGAGCCTCGCGCACAACAGTTAGTGCGACCGAAGAGACGGATTGGATCAGATTGAGTCGGATTTGATGGGATTTGGCGAACGGCTGGTGCAGCCGCTTTGAGACTCGTTCCAGCTTCGAGAGAGTTGTCTCGCCTCCCAATGGCCAGCGGTAGCCTCGAAACTGCCCTCTTACCCCTGGTGCCGTTGTTTCATGGATCGATCCAATTTCGTGTGAAGAATTGAACGGCTCGCTTCAGATCAGTGGGCTGGCTTGCTAAACAGCAGGCCGACTCCAAGTGTACGGTATTTTTAACGTTTCTCCGCCTCATTCGCCCGGCTTACCGATCTGGCTCGGCCAACGAGATAGCCAGCCGGCCTATCTAAACAAGCCCATCGGTTACTTGCTCTCCCCGACCATCATCGCATGGATGATACAGATGATGCACAATGGGAGGAGAAACAAACGCCCGACAGGCCAGAAGCTGAACTAGCTAGCTGGCTGGCTGGCCAACAAGGCTGCACGACTGGAGCGCAGGTAGCCGCCACTACCGGCGGCGCAACCATCATTCCTGCCCTCTTACCTCCCCGAAACGACCCTTAGCCAATCCAGCCGCAGGAATTAATCACTTCAACTAATTGGTTAGTCTCCAGTGAGCAAGAGTCGCCTAATTTGCCGCGGCTCTTTCAGCTTCTGTGCTCAAGAGCTTTATCTGACCGTCTCAGCTTGTCTTAAATCTCTGACTCAAATTCGAGTTTGGCAGAAAGAGAGTAGAATTGGCACTCTGAACGAGCTGAATCAGTGTCGAAAGTAGATCAATTTGTGCAATGGCAACGTGAGAGTGCAAGCCAATATGAAAGTGACTGACCCGTCGCCGCTGCTACCGACCACATACACCTTGTGCCCAATGTCGAGACCATCAAAGATAGTTCGTGGAAACAATCGAATGCTAGGGGGTCTGTCTGGGAATTTCAAACCGAAGGCTACTGAGCTTTGCCGTCAGCAAATGGACGTCAGAGACTTGAGCGATACAACATCGCGGAGGTTAGTCATGACGCTTTTGTTAGATCCGTGCCCTTGAGCCGATCATAATCAGAGAATTCGTTGCCCTGAGGGTCAGTTTGAAAGCCCCCAGGTCACCAGATGATCAGCGAGCAGATTGACGACCGATTGACAGCCCNNTCTATTGATGTTGGGTCGAGAACTGCCAACATGAGAGACTTTGTAATGCAAATGGTGTCTATTCCAGGAGTGATGGTTTACGAGGTGCGTATTGCAAGCAAACGGTAGCAAGTTAAAAATTGATAGCTACAATGAACGAAAATGCACCCACTTTCGATTCGGGAAAACGATAACCTGAACATGGCCAGACTAAAGAGATAAGAGAATTCTGCTCAGAAGGGGGGTAAGAAGGGTTAGCTTCTTACCTAACTGCTTAGTGAGCAGCTGACTGAGTGCTTGACACAGAGCGAATTTTATCCGATCTCAATTAGAGTTCTAACAATCCGATATGAGCCGACAAATCTAATCTGCAACCAGATAGAGATCGTTTAATAAAGGCTCCGGCCAAGCGCTGACTGTCCACGATCAGTTGATTGTCACCAGTGAATCCGAGAGCAGTCGCCAGATATCCGTAATATTTGAACCTTGCCTGATTGCAGTCTTGGCAAGTCTCAAACCACCGACTTGTTGCTCCTAAAAACACAGCATCAAGCTCTCCTGGCTTTCTTACCGTTTCGCTACCTGCTGTGTGTTAAAGTGTCCAGCTTGGTGCTGAATGGGCTAGTGTTGCGCACGATTGGCCACCGATTGCAAGAGCCAACCAGGTAANCCGGCAAGCCTGCAAACCGTGCAAACTGGACGCGATTTCCATAACTCTCAAACTTTTGGCCAATGGCAACTCCCGTAAGCTCGGAGAGTGTTAGCTTTGGCCGGTCAAGCTTTGCCGAACAGGATGTGGCCAAGGTGGTTCCCTCGTCCAAAATTCAACAGAGTTGATCTGCGACCCCCTCAACATTGAAACAACAGAGTTCCCTTGTTTGTCTCTCAAGAACAAAGTACGCTGATTGTTTGCGCGCTCAGTACAATAAGTACTAACGACAATCTCTCGACTGTTAGCTGACCTTATAAGGGTTGCAAGTAACATTGCGCGCGAAATCTAGCACTAAACCGACAACTTTACCGCCACNCTCGTTCCTGTTCAGGGCGAAATACATTTCCGTCGATCTTTTCTAACATTTGCTTTCGGCCCTACGATTGGACAAGTCAAAGTTTGCGAGAGATTTCACTAGGCATCCGATTTCGATGGGAGGCGAAACTGTCGTAGTCACTGGGGCCGCAGGTTTCTTGGGTCATCATGTGCTCAAGTTGTTGATTGCTCTTGATGATGCGGTTGATGAGATTCGGTGTCTAGATACGAGAGAACCCAATGATCTAATGGTTAAAATCGTGGAGGAGCAGCAGAAAAAATTGAGGGAAAAGTTGGGGAGGGCTAAGCGAGTGAAGTGGATTAAGGGTGACATACGGGATGTGAACGTTGTTGAGCAAGTGTTGAATAGAGCTGACTGTGTTATTCACCTTGCAGCCAAGATTGATGTTTGGACTGATAAATGCGAGCAAAACGTAACCGAGCTCGAGTCTATCAATGTTGAAGGAACTGAGAACCTTCTCAGGGCTGCAGTGAGACTTGGTGTCCATAAGTTTATTCATGTTTCATCAATAGAGGCCTTTCTAGGCTTTGACACGATTTATTATGCCACCGAAAACACCGTACCAGAGGCTAAATGGTTCCTCTTCGGGGCGAGCGGTTCTACTAAGAGAGATGCAGAAAACAAGGTTAAGCAATACAGCAACAACAAGCTTTATAGGCAAGCAAACAATGGCAATGACTCGCTCAACGCAATAATCGTCAGATTTCCTGCAATATACGGGGAATTCGATCAGCACTATGTTAGCAAAATTCTCGAGGTGACCAAGTTCTTCGGAGGAAAGTTAAGAAGACTGGACAATATATGGATCCGGCAGCAGCCCATTTATGTCGAGAACGCCGCTTGGTCCTTGATTAAGGCAAAAAACTGCATGGAAAGAGATCAGAGCATTTCTGGCGAAGGTGAGCACGATACTCGAGAACATTCTGGCGATATTACTACCGACTATATCTAATCAGACCATGCTTTATCCAACAGAATTTCATATAACAGATGAAACTCCCATCGGAGATCCTTTTGATTTTGTCGAGCCGTATGTCCTGTGCAAGGGTATGCGAGTTACAACACGCAGTTATCCATTTCTGCCCCTTTGGCTATTACTAGTGCTCTTCTTCGCCATGAAGCGGCTAGTCGAGGGNTTAGATTTCTTTGGTCTGTTCACGGAAAAAAGAAACAGACTGCAGGAGGCAATTGAACGCGACGAGGCCAAGTCGCGCAATTCACCGGGTTTGCTAAACCTCTTGCAAGGAAATGTCAAGCAAAAACGATGGTTCCACTATGTGACTCCACAGACTCTTGGTTTCATGTGCATCTCATGCTTCCTTAATCGCACAAAGGCAAGCTTAAGACTAGATTACGAACCTTTGGTAGGTCCTGATGAGGCAAAACAGAAATCGTTAATTTGGTACAAACGCGATCTAGTTATCTGAAGTTTTGCGGGCATTTATTGGTTCTATTCGTCAGTGACACGATTATGTTTCAGCGCCTAGAANGTAAATATCAGGAGAACGTCTAGATTTTAAACCGAGCTTTGACGCCAATATAACCATTCAATCTACGATCACTCTGGCTTCAATTTACATAAGTCGGTCTTTGATACAATGATGTTACCCCCATTATGTAGTTTAACAAAACACTCATTGCCATCCATGGTGACGAGATACCCAGTTAGGTCGCGGTGCTCTCCATTGATTATCCTAAATGAGTCTCCAGATTTAGAGGGCAATACAGGCTGCAACTCATTGCTTGGGACACTAACGCACCGATCTTCTTTGGGCAGAAATACGTTTGTGAAACTGCCGGACATAGTGGTAATATATCCAATCTGGCCAGCTAGAGCATTCTTATTACCTTGATCCATCCTCATTGGTTTGATTGAAACTACTAGGTCGGGTGCTTGCCACTCATGGACGGTGTCCATTCCAGCGCCAGGAGTTTGAGGTTGCTGCGATAGCATGGAGGTCGGACCAGGAGTCATAGCTGAATAAGCGTTGTAGCCAGACGCTGATGGAGGAGCAGGAAATCCAGGCGAGGGTGCTATGTATCCACCACCAGCCGGACTTGCTATTGAGCTACCAGCATAATGGGCACCTGTAGCGGGAGAATTGGCTGGAAATGGACTGTATACGTTGTAATCGCCGGAATAAATTCCTGGTGTTTGTGGTGTCTGAGGTGTGTAAGGCCCGGCTGTGTCGGACGCTTCTGGGGGCTGGAAGTTTGGTGTAGCTGGAGTGATGTAACTCGGCGGGGGTTTCGGGGATGCTACCTCATCATCATCGTAGTCAGGTCTCGGTGNTTGTCCACTGTTGTGCATAGGGGTAGCGGAGCCATCGTGCATTGGTGTTTGCATGCCAATATGAGACGGAGTTCGGCCGCCATGAGAGGGGGTAGCAGCGCTGAAAGCGGGAGTAGACCTTGAGGAGTAACTCATACCCGTTAGGGATTCGGGTATTGATGCTCCATCTGCCCGCTTTATGTTGGACATGGCTACTGTGATAGTTCGACAATCAGAATGGAGTTCAACTCTNGCATTCGATTGGATTGCATCTTTGACGATACCGATGTGACCTTTATACGAACCCTTGATGATTCGGATAGTTTTACCGATGAGAGCAGCTGCTTCCTTATCTCGGCCGCCATAGGCGTTGGTTGATACCATGCTGCCAGCTGGCTCATTTGCGCCGGTGCTAGGGTGGTGGGGCGATGCTATTCTGGGCGAACTATAGCCTGCATTCAAACCTGGACTTGCAAACCCGGTGGTCAGGCTTCTATTGGACGTAGAGCCAACGACTTGAAGATTCCTCGTCTTACATACGAACATACCACCGAATTCCATAACAGACTTGGAGTGTAAGAAGGCCCAACTTCTATAAATATGCTTCACTATGGCTGTCTTACCTTTGAAAGGACCATCAGCTACTGTAACTTGATCTTTAACTTGGATTGGGGCAGAGTCTTTATCCAAGGCGACAGCCTTCCTATTTGATTCACTCTTCTTTGTCACAGCCTGTGATTTATAGGGTCGCACTCGGCCCGACTGCATTAGGATTTGTAAATTTTCTTTTTCAAGCCGCACAATCACACCCACCGTCTGAGCATCGAGCTGAACTAAATCACCGTAATTGAAATGACCCAGAGAGTCAACACCAGTGGCTCTATCAGGACAGAGTTGTAAATCTCTAATAAGGACCTTAATTTCGTCCATTGACAAATCACTGAGTAGTATAGCGCTCTTTTCGTCAGTTCTAACAATGGTACCTGTATCACCCTCATAACGCCCGTCTATCACCTTCACATGATCACCTTCATGAAAACATTTAGTNAGCTCGACAGCTGGAAACTCGAGTGGATCTTTAAGCTCAGGGTGATTCGGTAACATGGTAACGCGCGATCCGTCAATCGCTATCACTCTGCCCTGGAGGTGGATCAGTTCGCCTTCAGCAACTTCGACTTTGTCACCCGGAGCGAATTTAGTTTCTTTCTCTGCACCTAGTTGCAATTCAGCAGTGTCTAAGCCCTGCTCTTCAGTGTTTTCTAGTTCATTTAAAGTTGGTTTGACGCCATCCACTATGATTGCGTCCATTGGAAACATTTTGTAAAGTAGACCGCGGCGATACCTATTACCTTCGAAAATCTGAAAGTCTCCATCTGAGGTAACCTCGCCTCCAATGGCACGAATAGCATCTGCATCGAAAAGCTTAGGTGGAGGACGCTTAGATTTAGATCGCTTTGCGGATTCCTTGTCCCCAGAAGTTCTAAGCGCTCCTCGCATTCTGGTATAATCGATACGAGGTTTCAATCTCAAACATACTGTGTTCGAGGATGCGTCGATATAATCAACCTGAGCGAGGTCGCCTTTGTATACAGTTCGTTTCAGCCTGACAAATTGGTTGCGCTTAATTTTGGGCTGCTCCTTGACAACTCTCAAGACGTCAGTCATTTCGGATATGGGCACCATAGTTTGCTTGTGCAATCCGAGCCGCAGGTTGTTTATACCATCGATTGCTTGCTTGACATGAGTCTGCTTGTAAGCCTCGACATAAATATACCCTTTTACTGCATCCAAGGCGATCACAGATTTGATCTGTAAGGGGCCTGGATCTTCTTTCATGCTCTCATAAGCAATTACCTTACGCATCAGTTGAAGGACACACATTTTTTCCGTTCCGGGCAAACATTTCACCATCCACAGATTGGGATCCTTAACGGTGGGTAGATGAGCTGTTTGAGTGATTTCTTCATTGAGCTCCTCCGAATCTTGATGCGTNTAGAAGGATCCTTCACGAGCGGATTGCTCGGCGTACTTCTTCTTATAGTAATCTTCTATCTCATCCACGTCCTTATTTTCCCACATCATTTGTAGTCGTCTATGCTTTGACATATCGGCTTGTCCGACCTGAGCCGCAGCCGCGTCCACCTCAGACCTCCGATCACGATCAATGAGATCATCAAATTCCTCGGCGTCATAGTCCTCATCTTCGTTACCATCGTCATCAACCTCAGCTTCATCCAAAATGAAAGCCTCGAGACCTGTCTTCTTTCTCTTCTTCTTCTTGTTACGCTTGCTACGGTCATCGTCAGACTCTTCGTCATCATCCGAATCGATGAACTCCTCCTCGTCGCTTGTTGGGTCTCGGTCGTCATCCATGGTTATTGTTAGTTTATCGCTCACCGAATGTGGTGATGCTAGTGAGATGTTGAGTGGTCCCCAAACTTGAAATAGAGTTTAACTGCAGAACCCCAGTCAGAGAGGCCAAGAGGATATATAACCAATATTGATATTGACACGCTGCAAGTGCCAATTAACAGATCCAAGGTTTGCGCATTGGTGCGATTCGAATATTTTGCAGGGGTAGAGCTATGATTTCTCTGTTATAACTGTATCAATAGGGTCTTCCTATGAAGAGAATTCTGGGATATTGATCTCTCTATGGGTAAGACCCCAAACTAGTTGCGAGCTAATAATGGGAGGTCAGAGTTTGAGTTCTCATGTGTGGATTCCAGAGGGGAATGTTATTAGGGTATTCTCTACGTGGGTATCAAATTTTCCCTAATTTATCTAGGGAAAATTACCCTCTTTGCGTCAACAGTGTGGTCTCAAGAAATCCCCGGCTCAACGTGGGGGAAAGAATGCTCACGAACGCGCGGTCGGCCGTTTGAGCATTATCACATGCTCTGAGAACGTTGCGCGTCAAACGTCTATTCACTTCCGAACCCGCACGTCCAAACTGTCTCCACCGGTTGAAGTGTCCTCAAGTTCGGCAAGATCTATCATCCAGGCACCTCTGTCGATGTTAAAAAACTTTCTGTGTGAGAAACAGNGGCCAACGTATCAATAGCTGAAATGTCACGCTATGAACTGGACAACATCCTCATTCAAGCTACGTCAATGGATGTACCCTCAAATTTACCGTCAAAACAGCCTAGATGGCAGCGTAAAAACGATAGCCAGATGTATAATTCTTTCAACGTGTCGGCAGCTCTCAATCAAACCAATGACATACTGACCAACTTAACCTTAGCCGAGAATGTTAAGCGATCTCAAAACGACAACGCCGGCTCGTCCCAGACAAACAAGACACCGGGCAAGACGCCTGTATCAAAGAGAAGCTCTCAGAATAGCAATAAGATTGGTNTGGCATCGGCTGGAAAAACACCGTCAAGACACAATGGCGTCAATAAAGCTATACCCAAGACGCCCAGAACACCGATACACGCTGGCATGGACAGATACATCCCAAATCGGAACGGAATGGACCTAGAGAAGAGCCATTATTTGATGACGCAGGCCCACAAGAATGGCCAAGAGAACGACCCCGCTCTAAGGGATAGACTTGACGCTAATTTGGATCAATATAGAATAATGTGTTACACTGACAAAGCGCCTGTTGCGCCAGAAGGACAGAACAACAACTTGAAAGTTGTCTACAGCTCAAGCAAAAGTGGCGCATCCGCCAAGAAGGCGGTNCGCGTGATTCCCTCTCAACCAGAGAAAATACTTGATGCCCCCGAACTGATTAACGACTGGTATCTCAACCTGCTCAGCTGGAATAGCTCGAACATTTTGTCGGTAGCTTTAAACTCGTCAGTTTACTTGTGGAACGCCACATCGGGGGNCATCAAGTGCCTCCTTGAGATGCCAGAAAATGAGTATGTTAGCGCAGTTTCTTGGATACAGGAGGGTAACCAGTTAGCTATCGGCACAAGTCTCAACTTTGTGGAAATCTGGGACGCGGAAACACAGACTAGACTGCGCAAGATGGGCGGTCATTCGCAGCGAATTTCATCTCTCGACTGGAACCTTTACACTCTCACTTCAGGCTCAAAATCAGGGCTCATCTATCACCATGACGTTCGCATACCCGAACACCATGTAGGAACTCTAAACGGTCACGCTGGCTACGAGATTTGCGGAATCAAGTGGTCTCCAGATGGGAAATATCTCGCCAGTGGCGCAAATGATAACAAAGTGATACTTTGGTCGGGTTCTAACGTGACTCTGGACGCTACTAGTGTGTCACCAGTACANGAACTTGGACATTCAGCTGCGGTGAAAGCCATCTCGTGGTGTCCTTGGAAGTCGCATCTTATCGCAACAGGAGGCGGCACAGCAGATCGGCACATCAGAGTGTGGAACTCGACCAATGGAAATTGTTTGTACTCGGTCGATACAAAATCCCAAATTTCAGGCCTAGAATGGAATAGTGAGTATCAAGAACTTGTATCGGCACAAGGCTTCCAGAATAACGAAATCAATATCTGGAAATTCCCCACCATGACTAAAGTAGGAGAACTGAGGGGTCACTCACGCAGAATCCTGGGCATGTGCATGAGTCCCGACAAATCAACTGTCGTATCTCTCGCAGCTGATGAGACTCTCAGATTCTGGGAATGTTTTCCCGTCGATACTCAACGGAAGAAGAAACTTGAAGCATCNACCAAAAAGACTTCCATCAATCCAATTCGTATGAGTCTGAGGTGAACATGGATCACCAAGTCAATCAATGTGAAGGCACCAGTGGATCATCAACTTGGTCCTGACCGATTTTAACGACAGGAAGGAGCAAAAGAGGATCATAACCCTCAACTCACTGCCACCTGACCGCCGTGCTGCCACTACGCTTTTGCTCTCATTCAATCTAAACATCATGCATAACAATAAACGAAACACAACGACCGACNTTTAACGATCAATCGACCATCGATGGCAAACTGTAGTTGCCGAATCATGGGTTATGGCAAACCGTATATATTAGTTAATGATAGATCAACCTGTTGAGCAGACCGTTGCACGTAATCTCGCTCCACGCGATCTGATATCCTAAACCGAGACAGGCTGTCTAGACCATCGCCGCCAACACATTTAAGAATACTGAGATCCTGAAGGAGTTTAACATCACTTGCTATCGAGTCAAGGTGGTTCATAGAATTTTCCTTTCCATCATCAGAGATACCCCTCGAGAGATTGTTTAAGCAGGCGTAGATTTGCAACAATCTTTCGAGAGTGAAAGGCCGGTTCGAGGAAACGGTGCTTACATAATCACTATTCGCTCGTTTTGGTAGCCTCTTTTTCTGAAATTTTACAAAGTTTCTCTTGTCATGTGAAGGTCTAGTGTAGGCAGCAACGTACGCTGCCACTATCATTATATTCGTTCCTAGGGCCACTTTGATGTCCAAATTTCGCTGATCAATGCTTCGTATATCTTTNCTAGCGACCATCGTTTTAAATGAATCGAGGAAGGAGCAAATTGAGCTGGAGATATACATCGAATCGACCGAGTACTCCTCAAGCTCAGAGTCAGATATGTCGGATGAATCCGAGTCCAACATGCCATTCTTCTTTGCCAGTGCCTTAATTCTAGTTTTATAAAACTCTATGAACGTCCCAAAGTTTTCTTGACAGAACGATCGTATTTCAACAGGATCGTTTGTATTTTTTGAATGAACAATAGCAACAACATTGTTAACAAACTTCCTGTACAAATCGTCGAATTGTCTTGGAGGTTGTAAGAGTATCAGTTGTATCAAATCACTCTTGGTCCAGGGGGCCAGCTCAATTATGCTGGTGCGATTTTGTATTCTGAGTCTTGGAGCGGCAGCTTTGATGGTATCCAGAGTCTCATAAACAGATTCAGTGATCAAGATCAGGAGCATGTCGGGAATAGTAGAGAGAGAAACGACGGCCTCCATAAGAGACGTTCTTTTGAACAGTTCGACATGGTCAAGGATAACAAATATCCTCGTTGTTCGCGTATTCTTTGTGACTGACTGATGATAATCTTGAAAGAATTCCTTGAAATCGAGCAGACTCCTTATGAGGCTAGTCTCCGTTCTACCCNTGGCTCTAATTTTATGGCCGGTTCCTAATGACTCGGCGATACAGGAGTATAACTTGGTGGGTGTTGCAACGTGGTAACAGTTTATATGTGCATAGACATAGCATTTCTCTTTGTCGAGGAACCTGGTCACAAACGTTGTCTTGCCAACTGATGGCAGGCCAGAGATACAGATGAAGTCGTTTGATTCCAGAGCGTTCCTCAGCAATTGATACTGAGATTCGTGCGCCTTGATTGTGATGCTCATNTTGACTCTGAGCGACTCTATCTAGAATTCAAGTTTGTTGCTGGAGAGAAACGAGATAATTCACATATTTTGCTGAAAGCCATGTTCACTGACCATAGAAACGAATTCTGAGTGATAGAATATAGGATAGAATACAGAAGAAGACAGCTCAGTTTTGTTGCCAGACACTATGGTAAGTATGTACTCTCACAACGAATATAAATATCACTAAAAACATTACTAAAATGAATAGAGATGATACAGTTTTAAAAAGAGCGCTGACGAACAGAAATCTGCGCGTATTCGCCCGTGGATTATAAATCACATTCACGTCTATTGGTTTTGCCCAATCAGGTGAAGCGAGCAACAGAAAGAGAGACAGAGAGAGACAGGGGATAGGGAGGCTTGAGGAGGAAAGTTTTCCATCGAAAACTTTTATTCATTTGGCTCCGAGTTTTAAAGGCATCGAACCGACGAGCCAAGCGATGAGTTTTACTCAATCCTCTAATCTCTCACACTAGNTTCATCTAACGAGGTTGGTGTTGCTCAAGTTTTGAATCATCCGCTTGGAAGTTGGTGTAAGAAAAGTGTTGCAGTACAAAGAGAAAGTAAGAGCTTCCAAAAGGAGACCCTGGAAGCAAGTTGCTGCTAAGAGTTGCACTTTATATTTGGCCCTACGAGGGTTGCGCAACCAGCGGAACAAATACCTGCATTACTCGATGAGTTAATACGTACAGCAATAGGGGTAGAGTTTGACAAACGACAAGTTTCAGCGAATGAAGTTTATTCGCATTGTGAGGTGAAACATTGTGTGAACTTGCAGTCTGGACATGCATTTGCACAGTTATTTTNCTGTAACCTACGTTAATTGTGTGTATTGGCAGGCGCATTCAAGTCGTTAGTCAGACGGCATAAGTATATAGAAATTAAATTTCACAATGAACCAGGATAAGTCGCTTCCATTAAAGTCAAATGTAAGACGCATACTCCACCCCCTANACACAAACACAATTGCCGTTATTTAGACACTTTGGAAAGAAATACATATGCCAAGATCACTCGTCTCACTGAACACACATTGGGCCTGATAAAGCTGATAGAATAAAATAATTCTACNCAGAGCAGCCCTCGCTTTGCCTGAGCGATATTAATCGTAACTGAACAACAACTATTCCACCTCGGCCCCTCAAGTCCAATTATTTTAGTGAAAAACTCTCTACCCTTTAGTCACCATTACGGACAAGCTTAGTGAGCCGAAGTGTCCAGTGCCCGGATGCGATGGTTCCGGTCACATAACGGGCATTTACGCGCACCATCGAAGTTTGTCGGGTTGTCCCCGGCGCGATCGTGTTCCGGCAAATATAAGTGTCAGCCAGGAGAGTGTTTTGCGTTGCCCTACTCCTGGCTGCAATGGCTCCGGACACAAGAACAAAAACCGGAGCTCCCATAGGAGTGTCTCGGGCTGCCCTTTAGCATCGTTGCAGGCGCGCATACTGAGCCGCAAATGCAACCGAAATGGCCGAAACACACTCGGCATGGAAGAGGAGGATTCGAGCGGCCACTATGAGGATTCAGACGACTCAAGTATCTCATGTGAACCCTTCGAACATCAGCGCCGCCCTGCGCCGGCCACCGATCAAATGTCCATATCAGAGAGCGATGGCGGCGGCGGCCAAAAGAAAGAGACAAGCAAATATAATGAAACCAGTGAGCCTAGGCTGGTAGCAAACTTAGGTCCACCAAGCAGCGACGATGATGACAATAACAACCTTCGAACCGTCAAGAGGAAAAAGCTAGTCCACAGTGTTGGTTCAATTGGAACCAAGAGAGCCGATTCAATCGACAACAACAACGACGACGACGATAACGACGCGGATGATGATCATGCTGTCACCGACGACAATGGTCATTCAGCAACCGATCTAATGGCACTGGGTGCCACTTGTGATATGACGGACATAGGCGTGTCATTGTTTTTAAAACGCAACAATAAGCTCAAAGAGAAGATGGGCTTATATGAATCTGAATTGGAAAGATTGGACGAAGAGTTGAGGAGACTCGATGAGGAAGAGATTATGTTAANGGAGGAGCATGCAACTTTGGTGCATTATTTCAATGAACTCAGAGACAAATATCTGAAGCAAACAGGTGAAAAAACTGTTCCAATTTGCTGCGACAGCCAAGACGAAATTACGAACCAGNTTCTAAACAATTCAAAATCAATGGTTGCAACGTTGACATCCCTGTCCACAACTAAGGCAACCGAGATCAAGCAATAGAAGTAGGTTAGAACAAATTCACCATTGTTGGGCCTCATTCGAGTGCCGAATTTCAAATTGCAATCCTAGTACAAGACAAGACGAGATAGGAATCCGATGAAACTAACAGAATCTTCAAACTAAGAAAACTGACCTCTCTCTCTTTTTCCACCTAGAATACCCGAAAGAGTTTACTTTATTCACCCTGTTGTTAAGCTCAAACGATGAGTTGTTATTGATTCGCCCTTAGCAATAAACCATTTTGTTTGCGAAACTCCTCGTTNTNGACTACCCACGCAAACCCCTGCCCATTTTTCAGCCTAGCTGCTCCACATTGCGTCTCGTTGGATCTGAATTTGCCACCCGCGACTGCGCANCATTTGCCAGATCCATGGGGTCCGAGAATCTTGACTAGCGACCTGAGCAGTTCAATCTCGTTCGCGCGCGATGAAGTTTTGAAGTTTCAAACATTGAAGTGGCTTCAAGTGAGTCAGATGGAATAGAGGCCGAAGTTGGCACCATCAATAAATTGAGCACCGCCGAAGGATTCATTTGTGGGCAATCATTTCCGTTATCATCGGCTAAACAAGAAGCAAGTCTCTTGAAAACAAATGGCAAGACAGGGCCCACTGTCAAGCAAGCACCCAATCGTTTCAATTATACTCATCTATTCCATAGGTAAGCAATTCGTCAGTTCTTGGCCATCATATCGCGCATCCGTATCGCCTGTTGGCCTAAATTTACAAAGAGGCCCGAGTGAACGGTACATATTGGGTGGAAATTTGAATAAGCTTTATGGTGCGTGTGTATTAGGGGATAGAAGCTGGGCAAAGTCTCTCCAGTGTCATTTGCGCACTTATCTCTCGCATTTGAAGTCAGTTTATTTAAACGACCTAGCGTCGCTCGCCCAGTATTGTGGGCCCAAGCGGCCGCTTATTTGGGTTCATAGTAAATTTAGAAAACTTATCGGATATGGGTGGGTTGACGGCCAGCACTTAATGGGCCAATAAAGAGCTAAGCCGCAAGCTGGTTGCCGACTCTTCGTCGCTAGGCTCCATTATCACGTATGGCTCATTTTCATTAGTCTCAAAAGCCGCCATGGAGTCCGCAAGCCATTGGAGCTCGTTGGTGGCGGAGCCGTTTGTGGCCACTGTGTCAGATTTGGTTGCCTGATAGTTTGGAGGTTTCTGGGTTTTGTGGCCGGCTGGCGGAGTTTTGCGGGTTGGCCGAGTGTTGTCAATTGGCCAGTTACAGCTCGATTAGTGCGCAATTTAGTGCTGCTGGCGTGCCCGCCTGAGAGTCTGGCTAATTTGGTCGCCTTAGCCGGCGGCCCAATCTTGGCTTGGCCAAACTAGACCAAAGTTCACCAGTTGTTTGCGGGCTGGCTGGCCCTTTATTGCCGCCCTGGGGCCGTTCAAGCAGCCGTTCAATCACGCATTCTAGTGGCCTTTGGTTTGGCGGTTGGACGCAATTAGGCTCGCAGATTTCGGCCTGATTCGTTTGCAGCAAGCGAGAGAGGGAGAGAGTTGGATAACTCATTGACGGAAGATGGTGTTGCAAGCTGAGCCTGGCCGGGTTAGTTTTGGTTGCCTGGTGTAAGCGCATGTTTCCCGTGGATTGCAAATGTGTCAGCTTAAACAAGTGTCAGGAAGATCAAGTATCAAATGGGTGCGGCGGTTTTGCCACTACAAGCTCATTTGCATTCGCGCTCCATTGGGCCCTCGAAGTGGCTGTCCGCTTTTGCGCCGACAACAGGACCAACTTTTGGGGCCGCGGTGAGCGGAAACAGAGGAAGTGAGGCAAATGTGTTTTGTTTGCTGTCGGGAATGCAAAATAATGCCTCGGCCGCCGCCGCCGCCGCCACCACTAGGGCAAGATGGATCAAATGGACTCATGCCACTCATTGGGCCCCAGGCTGAGTGGGTTGCGCTTTTTAATTTTGATGCCTTTTAGGGAAAATGCCCTTGTCCTTAGGCCAGTAATTCAATAGTTTGAGTGCGCAAACTCTAGTCTGGCTCTTCCAGTTCTCGGAGCAGCCTGATGTTTTTCAATTGTAGCCGGCCGGCCAGCGAAAAGAGTCCTCAATCATTGGCTCTGTCGGGTGGCCAGTGTTGGTTTAGTCGAGAGGCTTGACCAAAGCGGACGTGTCGGCTTGAATGCAAACAGGGACAGCGAATTCTAATAATTTAGAACTCGGCCAGTGTAACTTGCAAGCGGGTCGCCCCATTCAACTGGCTCCACCCAAGAGACTTGAGCTCGAGCGCAAGTTTGAAGGAAAGAATATCAAGCGTTGGATTCGGCCACTAGGTAGCTCCCGAATGGATTACAACTTGAGCCGCAACTCACGAGCCTAGCAAGCTCAAAGGAGCGAAGGGTTCAACCGAGAGAAAGAGACGCAGCAGAGTGAAAACTGGCTGAGNGATGAGACAAGTTCACTGGAGGATGTTGGGAAATTAAGTTTCATTTACAACTTCTCAATTATTTGTACCCCTGATTGGACTCGAGCTAACAATCTCTCGCTGCTCAAGGGAACTAAAGCGCGAGCTTTGCTCCCTCAAAGCCAAGCCCATGTATCATAGATCTTGAAACTTTTGCCGCCTGCTTGAACACGACAGTTTGCCATACAAAACTCTACTCCTCGCTTGTAACCTCCGCCGCCTCCCCCCGCCCACCCAAAGAGCTGCCCAGAGGGGCTCAGGGAAGCTGTAAAGGACAGGCAATCTCTCTCCCTGGACTTGCAGCCGCCAACATCAAAAGAGTTGACAAGGCTTGTTTGGCTGGCGAGGGCCTCTCGCGCCGGCGAGCTGAGGCGAGTCAACGTTGGTTGAACTAATGGAGCAAAGCTCAGAGGAAATACAAAAAGACACGGGCGCCACAACGACCCCAAGCCCACGAGATTGCTAACAAAGACAAATGATCCTCTTCCTCGATTTGTCTTTGCATCCCGTTCCAAAGTCTGAGGCCGGCAACCGGAAGATGACTGTTTAGCCGCTTTGGCGTCACATTAACGCTCCTCTCTCCACACTAACCGCCGGTCTACTCCTCTATGGCGCCCCCGCCTCTTGGTTGCTGGCAAAGTTCGTCCTGAGCCGCAACTCAATTGAGCAAACCACTGCCGAGTGCACCTAGCGACTTTTGCGACTTTTGCCCATTCNGTCTCCGCTCGAAACCGGCGCAAGAATCCTCTTTTCGTCTCCCTCACCCATAATTGGTGCTGTAGTTTTCAACCAAATTTATCTGCTTCTCTTGTTTCAGGCTGGTTTAGTTGGCTGACAGGATGTGCGAGCTGTGATGCGGCCCACTTAGCATTAGAAACGCGTTACTAGGGCCAGGTACACGGCCTCCAAGGCCTCTCACAAGGCGAATAGAATTTGGTAAAAAGGGATTTTGAACTGTAACTGGCGTAAAGTAGCGTTGCAAAGGAAACGGCACTCGCAAGCTGGCCAACCAAGCTGTTAGTAGTCTCACCTCAAGGGAGGCTACAAATCGTTAGTCGTTGCCTTGCACTTTTTGGTCAAAAACTTGTCGCGCTGCCTCCGCCCATCAAATTGAGCACCACTTAAGGTGTTGGATGTAGCCCGAATCATAGGTTGTTTCTGGCCAATGCCTCCTGGCAGCAGGCTTGTTCTTGACGGGCCNGCGCCAGACCAATCGAGGCCAATTTTGCACCTGCGCAAAGCTAGCAAAACTCGAGGATCTGTTTGCCCGAATCGCGTGCCTGAAAATCATTCGTTTCCGCCAGATTATAAGTCGACGAATTNGGACGTTTACCAATTGTTATTCAATGAGCGATGAACGGAGAACGGTGAACAGTGAACGATAACAAACAGGCCGGATTGTTCTAGGGACAATCCAAGCGCCAGTTGCCACAACTAGTCTGTCTACAAAGGCTCGCCGAGGCCAGAGCTTGCCGCCGATGGTTGTTCGTGAGAGTTGGCCCTCTTTAGAGGGGGCGTTTGTGGGCCATCAGAAAGCCATTAAAGTCGGCCCGAGCCAGGGGCCAGGTGCGCGCGTTTTAAGTGGATCAAGCAACAGGAACAGAGCGCGCCAGAGGCTCGAATTGATTCCGGGCGGCCAATTTCGTGGGCTTGAATAAAATTCGATCACAATCNACATGAGTACACTTACAATCGTATGGTTTTAAAACCCCAAATTTTGCTCGCCACCCCAAAGTTCCTACTGAACGTGTTAATGACACTCAAACATACAAGCCAAACTTTTCGTGCCGCAAGCACGATGTGACTCGCGAACGAGGTGCAAAGTCCGCCCACTTCCGGCGCTTGAAGCCTCTACATGAGCTCGCCAAGCCGAATTGCTTGGCCCAGCTTTGGTTGCGTGTTTAGTCATGTGTTTCGTTGGGTCGCCCGCTCAAGAGACTTCATCCTCTTTTTTGCTAAACAAGAGCTGGATCCGTCCAAATTGTGACAATTCTACACTCTGTCCCCCGGATATGCCGACGGTGCGATTGTTTAAGTGTGAGAAGCTCCACTTCCATCTATACGGCTCTGGCTAGATTTAATTAGAGGCTCAAAACGACCCCTTGGCGGGGTAGCGACTTGGCACTTTGTTTCAGTTTCTTGAAATTAATGCCTGAATGAGTCTGAAGAGATGGCCAATTTTTCATCAATCAGCTTGAACCAACCCGATCAAATGGGATTATCCTCTCCCGTTCGACCCTCGCCGAGCTCGCCTCAGGCACNAAGAAGTTGCTAGACTTTGACAAGTCGGCGTTCAAGAGGCCGGGCACGAGGAAAGGTTGGCCTGAAGGTGAGCTCTCTGATCGTTTTACCATGCAGATTACTCCGGGAATCCGATTTAGTTTCGAGGCGAACCATTGGATCATGGGCGACCCGCTGAGTTTGGGTGCCATTTTTGCGAATAAATTTCAATGTGAGAAGATTCAATTACCTAAGTTATGCTAATCCAACTCCATCTCAATCATTGCCTCCACCTCCAATGGAATAGTTCACAGTGCATTGGATACAATAGGCTTGCTAGTAAACCTACACTCACCTTTAGAGCGGTTAGACTCGATTAAATCGAATCAAGAGCATTCAATGAGTGCCTTTTGCTTGGATTCCAACCTAGACGAAGATTTCTCTCCCACTAAATGCAATGAATATCGACACGTTGCAAAACTTCTCACCGATAAGACAAGCAAAAAATGCTACCCAGATAGATTACTCAAATGTCCCGGGAGCAACTTAATGGCAAATGGATTCCTCATCTCCATTCTGAAACGAATACTTACGGCGAAGCTGGCTATCCTTCCCATCAGACACGTCGATGCAATCCGTCTATTACACATAGACGCCCCTCACACAATTCAAGCCGGCCAACCTCTGAGGCTGAGGTGCTTGTACGAGACAAAGGGCGACAAATTGCAATCCTTATCCTGGTACAAGAACGGCCGGGAGTTTTATCGGTACCAACCCTTTGAGCGCCGCCAACCGGTGCTTGCCTTCAATTTAACTGGAGTGAACGTTGATGTAAGTAGCTGGCTGAACAAACCCTGGCCGATTCCAGGCTCCGTACAAATCCTAATCTCTACCTGACCTTCCGACTCAAGATAACAAAGTCAAGAAACAGCACCGTTGTCATAGCGAATACAACCAGCGAAACTAGTGGTCGATACAAATGTGAAGCAACAGGAACTTCATTTCAGGAGGTTAANATGGATGCCTATGTGCAAGTTTTAACGGCGGCCGGCTCAGGATCGGAGTCTTTAACTGGGGGGCACGAAAATATGATTTACTTTGCTGTTGTAGTGCATCTCCTACTAGTTCTGAGGCTCATGGAGGAACCTTGGCTAGATCTTGGCATCTCGTAGACAACCTCCGATGGGTAGTCTTGAGCTGTAGTTATTCGATGCAACAGATCGCACTTATCTCACCTGAATCATTTCAAGGGTGTTACTGTTGCTTCTACGAAATTTTATCATTAAATCAGAGAGGATTGGACTAAAATATGAGCAATGGACAGGAAATTTGCTTTGGATTTGGTTAAAAGATGGAGGAATGGTATGTGCAACCAGAAAACGAACCATTCAGCTCGCTACCTCTCAATTCTTGGCAAAAGAGAAGGCCTCTTCCAGATTTATAGCCGCTTCTTGTTCGGATGGGTTTGACAATAGGATAGGTTCGCTGCAATGCGCCTCTTATTGTGAGGTCTACCATAGTAAGCGCACTAGACGATAGGTTAGGCACGAATGCCAGAGGTCGAGACAGGATAACGTTAAGTCTCTCTAATGAACTATCCCATCACTGAGGATGTTACGAAGGAGAAGATTAGAATTTGACCTGAAGCTATAGTTAGTTCAATCAGCACTCGTTTAAGCAACAAATAAAAATCTACCTTCTCCACTAAGCCAACTTTGATGGTTGAGCAGAAATTCCTCTACCCCGTTCAAAGGTCGCATGGATCTCAGAGATGCTAGATAAACCATTGGCTTAGACAACCGCGTTTCTTGATGAATCCGTTCAACGGAAGTTGAAGAGCGTTCATTCGAAATTACGGAAGGTTCAGAGCACAAATATTCATTACATCGTCACTAGACATGAACGTGTTCGACAGACCCAAAACGAAGTCTTACACTGACGATAAGCTCGAGATTTTTTTTCGACTATCATGAGCCAAACATTCTTGGGTGATAGCACGACCATGGTTTCCATTTGCATGTTACCCGAAAGTCTTCCAGTCCGTCGAGTGTCTGTGACTCGGATGTCAATGCAAATCGGAACGGACACATTGATGCGTGTATAATTGCTACCATCGTCAGGTCTCACCAGCCGAGGGCTCAAATTTGAGCAATGTCGACAGAACTAGCTTGAGAGGCCAAGAAATGATACAGTGGAGCGATACAGTTCAAAATGACTGTATTTTGTCTTGGCCTCTCGTACTGATATTATTGATGAGTGTCTAGCATTCCTCATGGTCGATCCAGGTTTGCATTAGGTTAGTCATCAATTTATGCCTCAGTTCCGAAGTAGCGGTCAGCAAAGTTTCCAAATCCTGGGATGATGTGAAACTTATCGTTGACCTCGGGATCTACGTGCGAGGTGACTATTTTAACCTTTGGAAATGCATAAGCAACCGAATGTACACCTGTGGTTGCCATTAGAAGCGAACAGAGGAAAATGTTCTCTTCGGGCACATCGTGATCAAGCAAAACCCTTATTGCCATGATAGCCGCTGCGC
>Ga0058699_1000031_pt1 | contig 27958 bp, 18 predicted proteins | sample AgamicAtPe_FD_55078 | JGI IMG/M metagenome (GOLD analysis project Ga0058699, IMG submission 55078) | Agave microbial communities from Guanajuato, Mexico - At.P.e | ecosystem: Host-associated > Plants > Phyllosphere > Phylloplane/Leaf | place: Guanajuato, Mexico | collected 2012-10-15 | reverse complement strand
GGCCAACTCGCGACGACATTTCCGCCTTGGGCGCCGACGGCTCGTCAGTGGCCGGCGCCTCGAGAGGCATTAGCATTGTGATGGGCTGGTTAGTCGCCGGCTCGCCATCCTCTTGATTGCGCGGATTCCTCCAATTGGCCTTTGCAAAGAGCAAGGGCCTTGGAGCGGCGGCCAAGTGGCGCAAATTTGACTGATTTGTTTTACCTTTTTTCAGAGAACAATAACAATAAAATCTCGCCAACATGAAAGCGAAACTGAGATAACAAACACAAGCTCAGCTCTTCCTCCCTCACTTGGTAATTGGCCACTGGCTTGGGCGAGCGCGCGCCGCTGCTCTCCTCTTGCGGCGGGCACCTGAGGAGCGAGCGAGCGAGTGGCCGGCTGGCGCAGGTGGAGTTTGGAGAGTGGAGGGCCNACACTACTCGGAGCTTTTGAGCTTGGGGGCTCCGCCGGCCAGTACGGATCCTGCCCGCGAAGCGCCACCCTTCCCACCAGCTGCGATTGGTCCCGATTTGCAGCCGGCCATTCTATCCTGATTGATTGGCTCCAAGCAAAGGCCATTGGAGCGGCCGTTGGCCAGCCGAGCCAGTCTGCGGGCGAGCTGGCCGATGGTTGACTGACAGGAGCGAGGCGAAAACAATAAGTGTCGAGCTCTCCAACTCTCTTGACCCCTCGGCGAGCCTGTCTCCTCCGTGCGCGCTCGCCCCCTTGTCCTGTCTCCTCCAATGCGGCTCCACTCGTCTGGCCGAGACAGCGAGACGCCGAGCGGTGGACTTCCTTTGTTGGCCGCCAGCTAACAAGTTGGCCGGCTCTTGCGCGCTAAGTTCATTAGCAGATCCACTGGATGCTGCCGCCGCGGCCGACAGAATACTAATCAGGTGATTGACGCTTGCGAACAGGCGCGCAGACAGGCAAGACTGGCCGGCCGAGCGGAGGTTCCGGCCGGCGAGTCAGAGTCAAGTGCGCCCACTGCAGGCTCGGCGTGCGGACTCGGCCAGCTGCTCGGCGGCGCTGACAGGCGAGCGGGCGAGCGAGGGCGGCCAGCCGAGTCGAGCCTCACGGGAGATGTCAGTGGCGGCGGCGGCGGCCAAACTTGGCCGAGCCATTGCGTTTGGCGCCCGCTGGCAGCCCGCAATCAGCTGCCCGAGCGACCTGTTGATGGGCGAGCGGCAGATGATGAATTGGCTCGAGTTTGCCTCCAATCCAGGCCCGTGGGTTTGGCTTGGCGCCGGCCGCGGACACTTGTATGCAAATGGCGCCATATTACTGCAAGCGGCCAGCTCTCCTCCAACCTCCAATGGAGACCGCAACACTAATTGGCGCCGCCCGCGAGCTCCACCAGGAGGCTGGGCGGCGGCGGCGGCGGACGGGATGGGATGGGATGGGATGGGCGCCCAATTGGCGCCATTAAGACGTCAACCCGGCGAGCGCAAGAGCCCCGCGCCGCCCAGACGTCTCAATCGTCGTGGCTTCTCTCGTGGCCAGCTCGCTTTCGGCGTCCATGGCCGAGGGCTGGGTTTTGGCCGAGGGCTCATGATTATTAGCAGTATTATTATGATCGATGACGCCTCTCTTTCTGTCCCAAGACTCTGAGGCAGCCGCCGCCGCCGCCAAAGACTCAATGGCTGGCTTCTCAATGGAGCCAGCCCATTGAATGCGGCGCCACAAGCGGAGGCCACGAGCTCGGCGCTTGGAGGCGAGCCGGCCACTTGTTTGGCTCGTTGGCCAGAGTTGCGGCTGCCGAGTTGATCCAATAACATAAAGGCAGCGCTTTGCTACGACGAATCAATTGGGCCGCTTTAGGATGCAGATGAAGTGGCAGGCGTGTGAACCAGCAGCGGGCGGTTGCAATTTTACTACTCTCGTCGTATGAGCCTCTGCAGGCTGCCTGGCTGGCCGGCGGTCTAATTTCGCAAGCAAATTATGGTTGCCCTTGTTGTTGTTGCTCTAGCTGCTGCTGCTGCTGCTCTTGTGCCCTCGCTGCGCTTCAGTACGAGACTTGCAGCTCGGCGGGCGACGCTCGCTTACGTCTCCATTGCTGGCCGATTGATGCGCTCGGCGGGCGGATGTTACATCATCATCAACACAGCGCCATCATGAACACGGCCATCACCGCTCGCAAGGCCACTGCGAGCGGCGCCGGCAGCCATTCAGTGGAGGCCCTCCAATCGATGGGGCAACATTTAGTGTGAAATAAATTGGATCTGGTTTTGCGCCACTGGCCGAGTTGAGCCACTGAGGTAAGCGAGGCGCCAGCGGAACCAACAAACTCAGCCAAACNAACCCAAACTAGCAAGCAAAACCCTCCGCTCGTCCGCTCTAATCAATCATTTGTCTCGGCCAGACTTTTATCTATGTAGATGGGAGTCAAATTAATGCTGCATTTGCCAAACTACTCCTCCAGGCCACTAACCACTAACGAAGCAAACTTCGTGCAAGCTAACTAGGCCGGCCGAGCGGAGGCCGCAAATGGCGCCATTGTGAGCAGCTGACACACTCTCAATGTGTATCAATGGGCTTTATTTGTGGAATAATTAGGCTTGTTAGTTTGGCCGCGAGTTTAAGTCTGCGCCTGCCGCTGAGGCGAAGGGTTGCCAAGTGTCCGTCTTGCTCGCTCGCACTCGGCCTTGCCAGCGGCTCTGGCCGGCTGGCTGGCTGACAAGGGGCGAGTCCGTTCGGGCTGAGTTTCGAGCAAAGGCAGCCGCCTGTTTGCCTGAAATCGGAATGGAAATATTGAAATGAAGTTGTTCCGTCCGGTCGGCCAAGTGTGTGGCTGTCCGAGCGCATTTCTGCAAAGTGGCCGACGCTGCTCGCGAGCCTCCAAACATGAAACTCTTAGCGCAACCCTAAGCCTGCTAACGCTAATCATCTGCCCGCGAGTTGCCGTTTATGGGACTACAAGTTACAGGTAATTCATGTAATAACAATACGCGTCGCGCTCTCCGCGGCTAATTAGAGGGGCTTGTTGGCTCTTCCCTCAGCTCGCAACTTAAGTATTCTCGCCGGATGGAAATCGCACTCGAAGGCATCGGCGGGTCGCCAGCAGTGTTGTGCGGCGCTTGCCAATGGGGATGCACCTGTTGTCGGGCCAAATGAGCGGGTCAAATGAGCCGGCGCCACACACGGCCGCCTCCAGCTGCCCAGCTCGGCTTGGGAGGAGCTCAGAGGAGGAGAGGGGAGGCCGTTTGATTGTTTAATTGAATGCCCCTAGATTCCAAGCTCGTCCCCAATTTGTCCTAACTCTCGTGCGCAAGCTTGAATAGACTCCTTGCAACTTGAGAGAGCCGCTCGCTAACTCCATTTGGATGGCCAACTCTGGACCAAGCGGCGCAGGCCATTAATATCATGCGAATGTTTTCCCGGCCTCTATTTAGATCTTCTCAGGTGATAACTTTTGCAGTTGCAAATGCGGCGGGCGCTTTCTATCCAACGAGCAAAACCAAAGTTAAGTCGCCGCCTCTCCAATGCCAACTCACTGTGCCACTCAAAATGGAAGCCGATTTTTAGGTAGCTCCAAATGTAACATTAATGAGCTTCCTCGCTTGAATCCGGCGCGAATTTCGGTGGCGAAAGTCAACCAAGCAATCGGCTGCCAGCCTCTCTGCAGCCTGTCTCGTCTGGCAGTGGCGGCAGTGGCAGCGGCGCCGCCGCGGCTGCTCGCCAATAATGAACCTGATAAGTTGGCCTGCCGACGGACAGCTCGAGCTCACGAATTGCAGCCCAAAACTTGCGCAATCCTCTCGCTCGCGGCCAACAAGCCCACTGACGAACCCACCTGCAGGCGGCCCACTGCCGCCGAGCCGATGGAAGCGGATGGAAATCCAATTACTTCAGACTGGTGGCCACACAATGTCCATGCAGAGCCGATCAAGCGATCAATGTGTCCGTGGGCAAGCCGGCGCGCAGATGNACTTTGGCCGGCAAACCTTGACTCCATTGCGACCGGCTCCATGGCAACGAGTGCCAATGCCAAAACCAATACTAAAAGGCCCGTCGACGGCAACAGTGAGCGTAAGTTCAGGCGGCGGCCGCAACAGCATCGGCTACTCTGCTCCCTCCAGAACACTCCAGCTAGCNGCCTCCACGCCGGCCGGGATTGATAAAAATGCTNGCCGCACGAGATGGTATTGTTGTTGCCGGCTTGCCGCCCATTGTTTGCTGATGCCCGTCGATTCCCTCGCAACACTTGACTCGACTCCTCGAGCCAGTGCGAGNCATCAAAACAACATCGGGGCTACCTGTTGCTCTCGTCCTCGAAACTTCTGCACACGATTGGCCATACTTTATGATGCTGCCCCTGGTTGTCCCTGATGTAGCGATAACTGAACACCGAGGGCAGCACCAGCAATGGGCATCCACTACTCTCCAGTTGACAGCACATAATAGTGGTACTCTGGAGCCTTCCCCCCCCCCTCTCGCTGTGTGTCTCCGGGCCCGCCTGTCCAAGCTCAGCCACAAAGAGAGACCAGCCTGAACTTGGCTGCTTCCTGCTGGGCGATGACTCACCGAGGTTTGAGGTCGGCGGCCCATGAGGGCGGCCGATTCAATCTCACAACGCGTGGCTGCTGGATTGTTTCAGGCCCACCGGCCGGCGCTAGTGAGCTTGCAACAGTTTATCCAATTTTGCGTGAAACATGAGGCCAAACGAGACGGGCTGCCGGTTGAGTTGGGGCAGCTCGAGTTGCGTAATCTTCGTGCTTATACGAGAGCACCTGCAGTGTGCAGATCCGCAAGCCTCGGCTCTCAGGCGCCAATCACCGGATTTGTGCGCCTCAATGGGGAAGCTGACATTTGTTCGCAGCTTGATGCTCCTCTGATGTTTCAATCGAGCGACTCTAGTTTGCCCGCAACAACTAACAGCCAGCTCGGCTCTCAAGGCCGACAGCCAAAATGCTCTCCTCCATTCCTCTTTGGCTCGCTGCTCGGGTCGGAAGTGCGCGCGGCTCACTTTGGCATGGAGCTCTCAAGCCTAACAGGCGGCGACCCAAGGAGGGCAACAACAAAGCTAGACGGGAGCTCCCGCCCCTCGACTCCAGAGGGCCAACGGTATTTCCGATGCTCAGGGCTAATTGTCTTTGGATTGGGATTGGGATGCTCCGAGTTGCGCTCACAGGCTTTGTTGCTGTTGCTGTTGCTGTTGTTGCTCTCAGAATGTTTAGCCGGTGGAACAATGAGCTTGCTTTCGGGTTGCCCATGTTGGCTAATGCCGTGTTTCGTCGCTGACGAGAGCGATGAGTCAACGCGCAAGCCATCATAACAAGCCAGTGAGTGAGCCAGCCAGTTGGGAATAGCGGTGGCCACTTGCGAGTGTGCCGGCGCTCCAGCTAACCGGCCACTTTTCCGCCCCAGTGCCAACTCAACCCCGAGTGCGACCGTGCCGACCTGTCGGCAATCGTGCAGGCATTATCGTGTCGGCAACACGATGGAGCTNGGGGCGGTTTTGTTCTAGGGGCTCCGCTGGAACAGGTGAGCGTTGCAAAGTCATCGAGATGCTCGCATTTGGAGCCGCAAGCGGTGGCTTTTGCCCTCCGCCGAGCGCACTATCGCATGCCGTTCCACTCGCCCCTCTCAAGCCGCCCGGCTAGCCCCCTGTCAGGCCCAACCTGAGCAGCGGCTGGATAAATCTCGAGAGAACACACAACACCAACTTGAGCCCGCAAACAATCCGCCTTGGCGCCATCTAAACGCACACAAAGTCTAAAACTACCCCAGTGCCGCCGCTCTCCCAACTCGAGAGCTCTCACTCACTCTCTCACTCCCGTCCGGCTCTCAAACTGAGCTATCGCCCGTCAAAGGCTCCTCGACGACAAAGCCAACTCCCTTTGTTGTCCTTGAGTGGAGCCGGCTTAAGGGCAACTCTCGTTTCGTTTCGTTTCCTCTCGTTTCGGCTGAAACCAAGCGAGTCGCAATGGCACTCTCAGCTCCATCCAGTTGAACTCTTGCGCCGGCTCAAACTCAGGTGCGAGTCGCCTGTGTCCGGCCCACATTGCCGGCCTACCTGCGTGCGCGGCCGCCCCTCTCACACACACACAGGCCGCCGGCTGCTGGCGCCGCCGAGAAGCCCATTGTTTGCTGTTGCGCATGTTTAAGGTCGGCGGGATTTGCGAGAGATCCCCTAAAACGACATTTAAGCCGCGAGAACCCGGAAAAGGCAACCACTTTCGCCGTCGCCCGGCCAAGGGTTGCCTGTCGCGGCGGCTCTCGTTGTCGCAACAGCTCGCCTCCAGTCTCGCCGCAAACATGTCGCTTGCGCAACAGCCCGCCGACTTGAAAGCGGCGCCAAGAGGCTCGAGCCATCCCGGCGAGCCAGGCTCCAGTTGAGAGCAGGCGAGGGGCGAGATTGCACGTTGCTGGGGCTGCTTGTGGCCGCACTNAGGGCATAAATTACATTGTTGCCTCAACTGGCTCCAATTAGCCTCCTTCCACTTGTCAGGCGGGCTGCTGCTGTGGCTCGAGTGGCGGCCAGTCGAGTCCGATGCGCGGCTCGCCCCCTCCGCCTTGGACCCGACAGCTCGCTTGCTGGGCAATAAAAACTNGGCCTCCTTTGGAAAAAGCACACAAGCCGAAGAGCAGCGCACCTCAGCCAAAAGGGTCCGAGGGGCAAAGTGGGCGCGCGCAAGGAGGCGGCCACTCTGCTTGGCCGCGCTCTTGCCAGAACCAAACTGCGGCGCCATTAAAATCTGATGCAACAAATCTGCCCACAAACAGATTAATCCTCGCCGCCAAATCCGGAGCCTTAGCTTCAGTCTTTAGTCTTAGAGGCTCAAAGCCTCAAAGAGCCACCAATGAGCCTCCAAGTTACTCGCTNGGCAACCATAAATCATATCGCACAGTTGAAGGCGCTTTCAACACAGCCCATTAATGTATCTCTATCTCTTACACAATTAGTTATCTTAATAATCTCCCTCCTCCTCCTGAAGCGGCCAATTGAATGGTAATGAATTTCGCCTACTCGAGCCAATCGCCCTTTAAAAATCTCTGCGCTCCCTTTCGCCTTTGGCCAAAGAGCATCAGAGAGTCTCATCAGAGTGTCCAGTGGCCAATGAAACCTGTGGATTGGAGCTCGCAACACCACCATTGGCCATTGGACAGCGCAAGATGTTTGCCGTCTCGCGCAAAATAGCATCCGTCCACATTTGAGGCGGATAGAGCAAATTCTAGGCGGGCAAACTTTTCCGTTTTCCGTTCACCTGCTCGCTGTGCATGCCAATCAGCTAATTAGTCGCCCTCGTTCGCGTCCCCCCCCCCCCAAAAGAGGCGAGCTCTAGCCGCTGCTTGCCCGAGCTGAGGTTTAGCCGGGCAAGGCTAGTGCAGCGCTGGACTAGCTCAACTTTCAATCAGCTGTCCACGTTTGATCGATCGCTCTCGCGTCCACCAGGTCCAGTTTGTGCGATTGCTCCACTGACGCGACTGGCGCGATGGAACAGCAAACGCGCCCCACCAACCTGCTCGCCTCACGCGCGCAACTCTCTCTCTCTAAAAGGGCCAAGCCGAGTCCAAGCAATGAATGGTGCGCGTTAACCTGCACCAAAGTTGGCCAGAGGGGGGATCCATTAGAGAGGCGGATTATTTTTAGTCCGCCGCATTCGCAAACTCGATTGCCCGCGGCCACGGTGACAAACGCAGCCCCGGCCCCAAGTTGATCTGAGAGAGGCGCCGCTTGCCAACTCTGCGCCGCGGCCAATCAAACGAGCGTTTATTTATTTATTTAAAATCCAAGCCCAACCGATGAGTCATGCGGCCCAGTGTCGAACATCCAGCGCGAAAAGCGCTAGACGTCAGATTACGTCGGCCCTTGTTCCTCAAATTTCCGACTAGTTGATCAAGGTTGTGCCCGAATTTGGGGCGAGCAAACAGGCGCGTTCTGCACTCCTGCGCCAAGCACGAGTGTGCCAATGCAAATCCAACGACAGGAGGCCGAGCTGTCCGGCTGCTCGCCCTTGAGTTCCGGGCCGACTCGAGGGCAGCGCGCCGCTCTTGAGCTCAGTTGGCCCAGAGCAAATGGCAGCTCCAAAGTGGTTGGGTTGCCTTCACACCACCAGGCGCCCCAAAAAATGGCCCATATCTCTCTCAGGCCAACACTCGAGCTGGCGGCCAGTGTTGATCAAACAAAGGCAGGCAAGCGAGAGAGAGAGAGAGAGAGAGCAGAATCGGGCAGCATTGACTGGCCAAACCGCTGACGCAACAGCCAGCGGCTAGCGGAAGTGGCGGCCGGAAGGGGAGGCGAGGCGAACTGTCAGCCGGAGCCGGAATCGAATTAGCGCCTCCATGTAGTCGCGACTCGCATTGATGAGCGCGAGCTCCATCAATTTTGGGCCCACGGAAATTAGGGCCCATAAAAGCAAATTTGCAAAGCCCTACAGCTGTCCGCCAGTTTGGGGCCAGATTGAGACGGACTCACGAGAGCGGCAACGGGGGCGACAACGAGGCCTGCAGCGAGAGCCAGGAGCGAGAGCAAGAGTGAGAGAGACTCGAACTTGAGGGCGGTTGAGACGCGTACAATGGGCCGCTAATCTCAAAGAGGCTTTCCCGTTTGGCCCGACTTTGGCCGGCTCGCTCGCAGCTCCAGTCTGGCTTCTGGGCTTCTGCTTGCGGCCGCCGCCGGAATCACCCATAACCATTATTTGGCCACCATTCCATCCAACTTCCAGCTAACTCGCCCAACAGCCAGCCGAGCCAAGTTCACTTCGGCTGGCCCAAACAGGCGCCACGCGAGAAGGTTTGCCCGCAATAGGGCGGCTTTATTTGCGAGAGAGAGAGAGAGAGAGAGGCAGAAGTGCGCCCGGTTGCGCCAGCCCAAAACCCAAACCGGCCCCGGCGCTGCGGGCAACCTCGAGGCGACAGTTGGAGAGTGAGACAGCGACCGTCAATGTGAATGGGGGCCGATACGCTTCGAGTCTCGGCCACTAGATATCGCGGCGAAACAATGGAAGTGAGAGGAGGGCCAGGTTTATGGCGCAGATGTGGAGANGAGCAGTGGAAAATCGGCCTAACTGAACCTGAGCAGATGTGGGGTGGATTCGCCGTTTCCTTGGTGTTGCCGTTTGTGCGATCNGCGCCGGCGCTGGTTCTTGCTGGCGCGCTTCGCTCTACTTTGGCCGGTACAAAGTTGGTTTGGAGGGGGGAGGCCGTACGTGCTCTATGGGGCTGAGCGCGTGCAGGGGCCGGGTCGGGTCGGTCGGGCGCCCGAGCAGAGTGGGGCGGGCTCGGGGGCCAGCGTGCGCGGCTTGCTCGGAGCTGTGCGAGCGGGCTGTCGGTCCTGAGACCGGGAGGGGGCGGATCCGCGGCGCGCGCATGGGCAGACGCGGGCCAGGCTGGTCTGGAGCAAGCGGCGCCACTAACCTGGCCTGACTCACTCGCTGGCTCTCACCATTGCGCTCGCAACTCGCTCGGCCGAACTCTGTCAGCTCAATGCAGTGCGATGAAGCGCAGAGAGCAAGGGAAAGAGCCAGAAACTTGCCCGCTTGCCTGCCCGCCGTCCGCTCGACGCACACGCACACGCACACACACACACAGAGGGAGAGAGATAGACAGCGAATCACCCGATCAGAATCCAATTCAGCGCACACTAGAAAGTCCATCTCCATGCAAGGGCCCAGTTGACGCCACAGCTCTCGCCACAGGCCTCGCTCTACCTAGCACCTCAATCTAAAGTTCAAAGATTTAACTAAGAAACCCCACGCCTACACGCTGCCAGCTAAGCCAAGAAGTGTTTTGTCTGTGAAAGTTTGAAGAGCAACTCTGAAAGAAAAATTTCTCACTTCACCATTCCAAGCTCAAAGGAGGTGAGTTTTACGTCTGCTCAACAAGGAGCGCCAACACGCGCGCAACCAGCTCGCCCGAGGCACCTTAGCTCCAAGCCAGACAGATTTGGTCCACCCCTCCAAAGGCCCAACTCTTGGACCCACCTCAGTTCGAGATCCCACTTCCTTGAAATCCCTTAAGCTCAAGCTGAAGGCCACTGTGAGTCAGCGAGTTTTGCCCCCTTCGAAGCTGGTCGCACTTAGCTACTTTCTAGATTTACCAAAGTAGCAGGCAACTTCGCCGAGTCATCGCCGGCAGAATTGGAAGTGCGATTGGTAACTGCTTTCGCGCTAGCGATACACGTTGAAGCACGAAATCCTCCCTAAATACCTATACCTGGCCAGCGGGTCCCATTGAATTGTCGCGCCGGGACAGCTTTTGAAACAAGCGCTTGATGTTTCGCAACTACTCCACTAAACGATCTAGGTTTTGCCCAGCGAAACAACGCCCATGATTTTGTTTTTTACACCTAGTTGCCGACAACAGTTGTATCTCAAACGAACGAAAGGGCTGCCGAAGCTAACGCCCAGCAATAATATCCAATCTATATATCGCTGCCCAAACTCTCGGCTTTGCAACAGATAAGTCTGCTCGCTATGATTGGCAAGATCAGATTTAAGTGGCGAAATATTTTAGCTATCTGAAGTGCTAGATTTGGCATCATCTGAGCAGATTTGGAGTTTTAGTTGCCTTGCCGAAGAGAAAGGAGGGAGGTTTGCTAGCGCGCATAAGCCAAGACAGCTTGNACAAGCTTGCCATTGATCATCCCTTTTACCCACAATTCAATTGATTCCAGCTTGAACGCGGAAACACAAACCTCTACCCTGAATTGTGTCCGCCTTACTGCTGCCATCAACGCCAACCAACTAACCGGCTAAAACTGTCTCCTCTAGTTGATTCAGGTTCAGACAGACCACAGGCACAGCTCATTGCACTTCCAAACAAACTAAACAGAATTAGTCTGGGGAGACAGAAACCTTTAAACTAGCGGTCTTATAAAGAGGAAGATGTTGACGAGAACAACGCCAACAACTCACAAAGAAGCACAACGACCAATCACGATTAGACGAAGACGCAACAACTGCAACCAAACTAGAAGCTCCTATCTGNCACAAGTGATCGGTAATAGGAACAGCTCTCCCCCAGTAGCAGCCACACTCATTAACAATATTAATGCAATCTTCTTTGGGGCAAGCAAACTCATAGTTAGTCAGCCGCAAGAACCCTCATTCTCGTCTAAAATATCAAGACAAACTCAAAATCACCAGCTATCAAGCATAAAATCTGTCACCAGAGCAACTGTACCGAATTCCAACGGCTTCGAGTGCAACCACACTAGGGTCAAGTTGTCAAGCTCAAGTATCAAGGGACATCCTGTTAATTCTAAAGCAAACAATAATATTCGAAAACTGAGACATTATTCAGGCAGTATAACTCCAAGAAGCGCAACAATGTACAATATGATAACAACAATGAATTGTATTTATTGTCTCATATTAGTTGTTTGCGCATTATCGCTATCGACACAATTTGCACTGGCGGACAGTGCCCTTCAAATGAGCGCGCAAAAGCTGAAGATATCCCCAGATATCATCAATATACCTTCATATCTGAACACAATCAAGGTTGAACTGCATGGAAATAATGTAAAACCAGGCGATCCAGTTCCGGCAAAGAATTTCAAAGACCTCAACATGGCCAAGATCAGTTGGGATATTGAAAGTTTTGAAGCTCGTCATACTCTTTTACTTCTTGATTTAGATAGAAAACCAGCCGGCTCCAATGCAACCAACAACGGTTATAACCAATTCACAAGCTTGAATATCCCCGGAAATGCTATCAATGCCGGTCAAGCCATAGTCGCTTTTGAGACACCTGTGGTCCCATGTCAACCTAGCGCGAAGCACCGCATTGTGATGCTCGCTTACCACCAGGGACAGAACATTGACATATCGGATGTTGCCTATATGTCAGCTTCTAGCGGTCAATCAAGTAAGCGCGAGAACTTCAAGCTTGACGAATTTGTAAACAGGCACAGATTGGAGCTGGTGGCCGCAAATGTTTTCCAGGCTATTGGTGAAACAAATGGCATTTGTAGTGCTAGTTCAAGTCTCCACTCACTCCAGAGTGTACCATCCATCTTGATTGCAATGGTTATGGCAGTTACAGTAGCTTTTCGTATTTCGAAGAATGGCCTCTATTTGATGAACTGAATAAGGTTAATAGTGGCCAAAGATCGGGGGTGGCTGCGGCAAATAGTGCCCAGAAAGAGGCCACCATCAAAATCAAACGACCAATTATACACCATTTGCCCACCACCACCACAACGGTAGCCGGCTAATTGTTGTGTCGAGCGGCTGGGGTATTTAGCCCATCGGTTGAAGCTTGTTGCTGTTGATCAATGATCATGCTGGCAACCNGTGGGCGTAGATGCTCAGCCAGAGTCATAACAGGTAGATGGGTGTCTCTACTGCCAATCTAATCAACCGAAGTTGCGATATTCATCAGATAATAATATTAGTATTGACGAAACTCTGAAGAATGACGCCCTGAAGATCTCATAGCTCTTAAACTAAAACGAAATTAATTGAACACAGCTTTCAAGAATTGGCACCTGAACTGGACAATGACAAGCTTGGTTTGGGTAATTCAACGATATTATGAGGACAAAATCACGATATTCGTGTCTCAGAGGAGAATTGCGGCAACAACGACGACAACTAAAGATATAACCTATGGATTACATTTACAAGAAACTGAACGGACACAAACTATTTACCGGTCTATTTGGTAAAAGATTATGTCATCAATTTTTGACTGACAACAAAGCATATGTAATTATTCGACACATCGTCAAAGTTTTTGAAATATTACAAACTTTCGAGGATACCAATATGGGCGGTCGCCNTTTCGATAAAGTTTAAACATTCTTCTCCTCCCTTTTATTTCACAAAATGTACGACAATCCTAGATTAGATTGTTCTGCATCGTTTATGGACCAAATGAACATTGAAAGCCAAATAAATTTAAACAATTTCACTCTATCTAAGACCAATCCGGATGCACACATCTAACACAGACAGTTGAGCCCATCCTAGTGTCTCTCATGAAATNGAATAAGTCCTTTGGTGAGTCACGTTCGATTCTTTCAACACTTTTCTTGCCCGATCAATTCGGCTCAGTTGCGTGGAATTGATTGGATGATTGCCATTGGTATTGTGATAAAGGTCTCCATTTGCGTTCATGGTTGCTAGATCGACAATGTTACCGTTACAATCCTTTCTGTAACGATACTTACATTGCACTGATTCACGGCCGGGGCCACCCTCTCGCCGGCTCATTGGTATGTATTGGTAGTTTTTGAGTTCAGAGAAAACCTCAGCGAAAAAAGAGGGTTCAGCATTGAGTCTNAGCATGTGGCCACTAAGGAGGTTGATAATGTACAAGGTCCTATCCCAGAAGTTTTCGTGATTATCCTGCTCGCATAGGAATGGTTGTAGTGGATATGAGATCTCGTTTCCCATGTAAGCATAGGACAGATACAATGAAGTCATCACAATGGTTTGCAGTTCCTGCTCATCCTCGATGTTCTCATGAACAAGCTCTCGAAGTAACATGTACAGAAAAACAACGTTGGCTGGGTTTATAAAGGCGATCTCCTGCCAGCCTTGGACCAGCAAAGTTCTATCTACGCCTCGCAACCAGTTGATCGCTTGGGAGGGTTGAAAGTTTCTCAATTTAGAGCACCTTAGTCGGAGGAAATCACTCAAACATTTCATCAACTCTGAGGTTGAGGCCTGCAAAACGATTCGTTGGCGTTGTGGCTGCGGTGAGACNAGTTGGTCCTCATTTTGAGCAGAAATCTCATGGTTGTTAACCATAAGAACAGGAGGTTGTGCTAGCGCTGACGGTGTGGTAGGACCGAGGATAGGCTCTTGTTGCTCGCTCGGGGGCTCAGATGGTAAGCTCGGTGGTGGTGGTGGAGGTGGCGGCGGTAGGGTTTGAGGAATATTATCAAAATCAAACCTTTGGCGCCGCTCACGGGCTTGGCTTTCATCATCATCCGGCCGCTTGAACGCACCTTCGCGCGGAGTTTCGCGTGTACAAACTCTCTTAACACGCCTCGGCGGCTGCGATCTTCGCGAAAACTCAGCTTTCGCTTGATCTCCGGCAGATTTGGTTGTCTTGCTATCACTTTTTGGGATGAATGTTTTTCCACCTATTCGCTGACAACTAGAGTTGCTCATCCCGTTTTCCTGTTCTTCTTGTTGCCACTTTGACTCGTAAAATCTCGCCTGCGGTCTTTGGTCGTCCAAAAGTAGATTCGCTGAGCGAAACTGGCGNTGGATCCGATCGTCGCAGGTAATCGAATTGGTTCTGGTCGTCTTTTTACCGAAGAGCTCCCTTGGTTGCCAATCTGATTGAGGCCCAAAGTGCTGTTGTTGTTTGTTGGTGGAGTCATCGACTCGGCCGGGGATATTTTGTGGGAAATTTGAATGGTACCAGTTGTTATCGTAGCGGCACGATTGATGCTGCAGCTGGCTTTGCGAATGGTAATTTGGATGGAATTGTAAGGAGCGACGCTGCTGCATTGCTGAAACAATGGAGTTTTGTCGCGACTGCTCCTGGCGATCCTCGGTGGTCTGCTCCTCGTGGGATCCGCCATTAGTTAGATAGCGGCTCACATAGCTGGAGTCAAGACCAAAGTTGTAGGTCGTACTTCTAGGCACGACTCCAGAACGATTGCAGTGATCCGCCGCCAGCTGCCGACTGATCATTGGCGCCAAATTATTGGTGACATTGGCCATTGGATTTGATGATGATGATGCAATGGCAAGACGGCTGGATGCAAGCGAGTTACTTCTTGCATTGTAGATGGGTGGCTGGAGCTGTTGTATCGCTTCTAGGGTGGCTCTGTTCATTGAGTTAGCGGCGAACTCGCCGCTCGTACGGTGCTGACCCGATGTCCTGTCGTTAGCACTCTCGGAGTTGCATAAAGTTCCGTTCGGGAAGGTCGTTGTTCCCGAATTCAGCCCACCAACCTGGCTAGTGGTCGCGGACGAAAGCGACGACGAGGCACTAGAGAAACTTAGTGAGGATCTACAAGAGCCCTGGCCGCAACCTGAGTTAGACATCGAAGACATGGGCGATACGGACAAAACGTCGTCCTCTTGCACATGGGAAGGGTCTGCCCCCTGTTGCCGGCAAACTTGCTTGTTGGCGTACAGCCTCCCCGCCACCGAGCGCTGATACTCATCTAAATCCTCTTCGACCAACTGTGCAAAATTGATCACATTACTCCTAGGCAACTTGGGCTTGGCGAAATGTCTCTGCTGCTCGTGGCTTCCGCTACAATTCGCGCTCATGGTGACACTTTCGGAATTATCATTCATTGAGCGAGTTTGCTTATCTATCTCATGGTCAAACTGGTGCCGCTTTTGGCTGCGTGTATCGTTTACATCCGTTGTAGTTGAAGGAGTGCTGGCCTTCGATCGGCTTGCCGCGGCCGTGGAGGAAAACGAGTGCGATGTTGAGGGCGAGTCAGAGGGAGTTGAGAAGCTGAGACGCAATTTGTTCCTCAATTGCTCTTTGGATGGAAGGAGCTGGGTAAAATTTTCGTGCTGGAAATTTGCATCTCTCATCATTGTAAGTCTATTCTGCTTTTCCTGGTCGATGCTGCTCGATGACGAAGGCTCTCGAGAGTAGGAGGGCACTTTGAAGACTTGGCTCTGGCCGAGGCCGCTCCGATTTGAGGTTGTCTGGTCAGATTGAGCTGCGAGAGCTTGTTGCTGTAGCTCTCGGTGCAAGTTGTGGCCTCGTTGGTCCACATCCCCAGTTCTCTGCCTAAATTGGCGCCGCCTAGCTCGAATTTTATCCAACCAAATCACAAAGAGACGCGGCAGACGCTTTGAAAGCTGATGACCGATCGACTTCCTAAGACGTTGAGCTCTAGTTCGCGATTGTTTAATTTGCAGGGGCAAAACTGAGGTCTCCTTTGCGGTCGGATAGCCCATTGTGCTAGCGTGGCGCTCAAGCACGATATTGCGCCGATCGAGGAGTTCCTCCTCGTCGAAGGGCTCAGCCTCGATCGCCGCAGATAACCTACCTGACCAGTGGGCTTGACGCGGGTACTCGGCGTCATAGTGGCCATTGTTGGCCCTCTGCCGACTCGCGAGCTCATCTTGGTGATCATCGATTATTTCTAGGACAGGCTGATTTCGCTCCTCAGTGCGGCTAGCATAGCGGCGCCAGCTCTTTCCACGAACCGACAGGTGCAGTTTGCTCAAGGACGTTTGCACGAGTTCTCGCACTCGGCTCTTGATTCCCTTCGGTCTCCTGGCCCTCAATTGCTCGGTTTTCGCTTCGTTATTGTTTATCATGATGACTGGCAGGCATCAAAAGTGTTCTTGAACTGTCCAAACGTCCAACTGATCTCAGATGGTTTTGTGGCCTCATAGATGTGCGAAAGCAATGGGTGAATTCCCGGTTGCCGTCGCCGTCGCCGCCGCCGCCGCCATCACCATCAGCGTATTTTGGACCATCACGGATGCTCTAGTCTCGCCCTTCACCTGATTCACTGATAGCTTGCAATTTGGCGATAGGACAACCCTGAGGACATTATGCTCGCCTTTACTATTCCAACGAGCTTGCTTTAGTTCAGCGGATGAACTATTGAGTTGGCCATTGAAATTTGCTACATCCAGAGCTCTCAAGATGTGAGGCTGTTTTCTGGGCTTGTTTGGCCGCTTCTAAACGCGCCGATCATAATAGAATTGGTGTCCTGTCTGTGAACACAGAAATACCCTTAGCCACTTAGGCGCTCGGTGGCATAGAGGCGATCTCCACTTCNCCCCGTCGACTTCTCGCCAAAAATCGCGTCCACGGTTGCTCTATGGCCTCCGTCCGGCCAGCTCCTGTTTCGCGCCATCCTGCGCACTCTCGCTCGCCCGCTAGCTAGCTCTCGCAAGCCAGCCATTGGAGTTGCACGCAAATACAAACTGGAGCAAGCTGTCGGCCACTAAAAAGGGGGCGCTAGTCGCTCGCCTAGGGGCGCTGCCACGCGCTGTCGCGACCACCGCTAGCGCCTATGGCCACCACTGGCCGGTCTTTGCGTCAGTCGAAGCTGGCAAAGGAGGAGGAGGCCTGATCTCGGGAGCACGAGCGCGCGAAAGCACACGGGAGCGCCCGCTCAGACTCATCGCGGCTAGCTTACTGCTGCGGCCCCCAACTTTGCTGCGTGGAGCCGCACGGGTGCTCGAGCGAGGCAAGCGCGCCCGGCTCCNTTACTGCGGCCATATCGCACAATTCACGTTGGACAGCTCGGGGCGCCGCGAGCTCCCTTGTGAGTCAAGTCTTCAAGCTGGCCTGATATGGCCAGCCAAGCGACGGGGGCTCACGCGAACTGCGCGCTCCACGGACGCGNACGCTTCCTGCACGAGATCTGAGCCTCGACAACTTGGAGGCGCCAGCATAAAGGGCTCGTGGGCGGCTTAGAACTCTCCCTCTACTTCCCTAATCGGCTAGCCTGCTCCCAAGCGGACCGGCTGGCCGAGACGGCCAAGCCAGGCGATGAGAGGGCGCGCGCCAGCCAACAGCCGGTGGGTGGAATTTCACCAAGGCCAACCTGCTTGCGTAGCCATCCCTTACCTTCGTGTCTGGCCACCGCCGCCGATTTAGAGGGACGATAAGCCCGCGATAAGGATCACTTCAAGCTAGAAAAAGCCTGGTTTGTCTGATCCCNATTGTTTTGTTGAGCTAGCCGATCGCTCTGCAGCAAAGGGCCTGAGCTCTGCGAGCGGTCATCGCCGCGTTAAAGGAAAAGGGAGAGCGTTCAATTCGAACCTCAAGCCTGATATTACCTGAAGAGCCCTAAAGAATATCAGGGAGCCAGACTTTACGATTATATTCTGTGTTGTACGTATCCGTGTTGGAACATGACAAAGCTTGAGTTCAAAGCGATTGATTGACACACCAACAGTTTTCTCGGATGCAAACATGGCACCGCGATTCATAATTCTTCTCACCTTGTTCTCGACCGTCCAAGCAATAGGATCAGACGCTGCCCAAGACGATGGAAATTTTTGCGAAATAGAGGCCAGCAACTGTCCGGTTGCAACAGCTAAGGACTTTGGAAGTACAACCAACAAATGTTTTAGGGCTGCAATACTTGAAACAGATAGAGTGGATGAGATTAGTGGTTACGCGAGCGCCCTCACAAACCTCAAAATATTTGATCAGGCGGCAAAATTGGCTGCTAACCACGGCGCAAACATAATTGTCTTTCCCGAGAATGGAATATTCTCGGGTTTGAAGGAGACTGTGATTGAAACGATACAAGAAATTCCAGACCCAGACTCACTCAGCAATGGCACTATAAACCCCTGCCTTAGTCCATCAGAATTCAAGTCTTACATATTGACGAACCTCAGTTGTATTGCCCGTAAATATAACTTATATTTGGTGGCCAACTTTGGAACCAAGCAGCCCTGTGAATTTCAATCAAGGGTTGGCAGTAAAATATGTCCCGAGATAGGATATTTTGCCTTAAACACCGACGTTGTCTTCGATTCCGATGGAAATTTCATCAAAAGATACAGAAAGTACAACATGTTCATCGAAAACTTTGATCAAGCGCCATCACTTGAGGAAATATACTTTGATTCACCTTTTGGGAGGTTCGGCATTTTCACTTGTTTCGACATTCTATTCAAGCAACCTGCAATTGATCTAGTCGAAAAATATGCCATAAACACGGCCATATTCCCAACATTTTGGTACGATGAGCTACCATTGCTTTCAGCCATTAACTTTCAAGACGCTTGGTCTCTGACCCACAAAGTTAACCTGCTCGCGGCCAATATTCATAGGCCGGCCATAGGTTCGGTGGGTAGTGGTATATACTCGGGTGACAATATGATATTTACTGGAGCCTTCAATAGGGGACGAAGACTGATAGTGGCGAGTTTGCCAGCACAGCGCTCGTCGAATACTGAGTGCAGTTCCAAATTCAATCCTGTGATAATAGACATAGAGTCTGGTTTGAACGAATCAGATTATAGCCATAAACATTACGATATCCTTGCAAGCGATACAGTCTCCCCAATCGAAGATGCTAGCGGGGAAAAAACGATTAAGAGTGGTGAGCTAACCTGTAGCATCAAATATAGAACAAAACTCGAGAAGCTGGGCCAGGAGGCGGGAAGACTAGTTGTGATTGCCCGAGACAGCCTACGTCAAGGTCGGTTCAACTGGTACGAGCAGTTGTGCGTATTGGCAACTCTAAAGAGCCCGCTAAACGCTCTCGACCTCAAGGAAAACCTCTTCTCTACTGAGGGTATAATCGATTTTGAAGAACTGAGTCTCACGGCAACGTTCAACACTAGATACGTCTATCCGATTGCAAATCATAACGTGTCAGAGCTGGTCGATCGAAAGGACCGACAATTCAGCTGCGACCAACATGAAGGCGAAGATGTATTTCGATGCACTATGAACTTGTCGCCCCGACAATCGAGACAGACGACAATCCTTTCATTCGGATTGTACGGAAGAGTTCATGAAAGGGATCAAATGTGAATTTGATGTATCCTACAACTGAATAATGGGGATGAGGTTTAATATTTCGAAGAGTTGAATTTTTTGTAGCGAGACGTTGTTCATCTTACAAATAATCGTCTATCACCAGTGTAAATGCGTTTCTCTCGAGCAAATACGCTCATTTACGACCCTTTCCTCCAACAGGATGCTTATCATACCAACCAAAGGCTCCCTTCTTGCCTGTCCATGCCCCCATGTCGAGCCAACCCTTTACTCCGTGACCATGGTGATGATGGCTAGCTGAGGTTTTAAGGTCAGTTGTTGGGATAGCCTGATAACTTTGTTGTGCCTGTTCCGCCAGAATTGGTTTGTTATTGTAGTAGAGAGCTGTGCCTGCGGCCACTAGGGGGTTTTGTAGTTGTACATTCGATCGGTCATCGTCATCATCGTCGTCGTCTGAGTCGTTTTGCTCCAAGTTTGATTTTGGACCATTAGAATAAGCTTCATTTAGATTCGGCTGCAGTCTCGAACTTCCTGCAGCTACAACAGCAGCAGCCTCTTCCTGACTCAGGGTTCTCGCCTCTGTGTCTACTATCGCTAGATAACCTAGGACCACCATTACGATGAGGGTTTTGATAAACTGGATCGGAGACATGTCGAATCTTTGCACTGGTGGACAGCTTTGAAAAGTTCTTGTAGATACAGATCGATGGTTCTTGTCGGCTGAATTTCGAGAACTGAATTGAAAACTTTGATCAGACTTACTGACTAGCTAAGCCGATTGGGACTGCTTACGAAACAATCCTGTTTATTGTAGCTCGTGGGCGTTACTTGAGAAAATTGATTTTCAACTGCAAAACGGTAGGTTTCTCACTGAATTCAGGCTCTCAAACAAACCACTCCTCTCGTACCACCATACAAGTGAACCCTAACCAATTCATCGACATGGCTCTTCGTCTAGAAAATCCTTTCAGACCTTGACATGAGAAGACAATTACAGATGCCAGGCTTAGCGTTCGGGTGACGATGACACTTGTGGGTCACTCTGGTGTTGAAGATCATCGGTCGCACCGGCCGATTCATACAAGCCTATGGAGGCGAACGAGTAATTGGCGCGCAACTCGGCGTTAAGCTTGTACTGATCGGCAATCGACAGGTGCCTGCCGCTTTGTTGCGCTACATTCCCGTCAGTGGAGGGCTTATTGCAGCTCTTGAATCCACTAGTCCCATGATCAGAGCTGAGCGTATGCGCCCGCTCTAGATTGGCTCTTGTAGAGTGAGAGGCTGAACTTTTGGTTAGCATGCTCTTGGTGTCAAACACCTTTGGGGTGGCGTCTTGATCTTTGTAGTAGCTGGCTGCTGCTCCTGGCGTTGTTTCTATCCTCTTGCCAGGTCTGTTATCATTCTCAATTTCATCCTCCATGTTGCAAATTGGTTGAAACAGACTCTCAAAACCTTGAGCTCTGCTAGCAATTGAGCCTCCAGCTATCGGCAATTTACTAAGCTCTTCAGCTTGTCTCNTGTATTGGAGTATCTTGATGGTGCCCTCGAAACTGCCATAGGAGAAGACAGCCAACGTGAGTGTCATGAATATTATCTCGTTGTACTTTTCAAAAATAAAGTAGTGGGATGGGTGCCATTGATATAGACAACTCAATAAATCAAACCAAATGACCAGCCAACTCATATAGAAAACCATTAGACTCATTCGTCCAATGGGAACCAGGAAGCGAGTTATCATCCACGGATTGTTCGAGTTGCGTCTTGTTGCAAAGTATTTGTAGAATAAGTGTCCAAAAGTTAGATTGAACACGAGTCTTGTTCCTAAAACGTACCAGAAGGTTTGAGTGGAGCTCATGGGTTGACCCAAACCATTCCAGAACCAGCTAGCGGTAAGTGATATGAAGCAGAGTAGCACGCTCAGGACAGTTGTGGAAATGCTTAGGACTCGCTCAATGTTCCCTCGGCGGTATTCCATTGCCTTGTTTGCGCTATCCCTGCTCGATATCGAGATCGAGTTTGCCATTCGATCGGCGACGACATCACTGCCGCCCATGGTGATTCTAAACACTGGCCTGGTGTGTAGCTCTTGTGTGGAGGACGAGATTACAGATTCAGATGAGCTCTCGCGATGCATGTATGAACCTTGCCATTCTAAGTCAGACGCTCGCCGAGTCTCGAACTCGACACGATTCTTGATGATCAGGTATGCTAACGCGATGCCAACCATATAGCTAGTTAAATGATTGTACGTTGGTGTCACCATCCATTCAATTACTCGCTCGTAATTGTCGAAGTCGATGTAGTCTATGAGGAAGGGTACAATCAGCTCCTGGTTGCTTGCTTGATAAGCTGGGTAGATGATACCAAACAGTGCTATTATTATCAATAGACTCAACGCCGAGCACGATGATACGATTTGCAACAGCTTGCGTGAACCAACCTGGTCGACTCTCAGCTTCAAGGAAGCCAAAAAGAGCAACAGGATTGGATAGCTAAGTAAGTGCAGCTGAAAGAAGGCGGCGCTGACGTGAGTTGGCCACAGGCAAGTTTCGTTCAAACCATGATGGTTGTGGAAGAGTAACACATTGGTCCAGCCATGATTATCACAAGGCTTCATTAGCTTGTTTGCTTGATCTTGCATTACATAACCGTTAGACAATCTTGGCCAAACATAGTTGATCAAAATGAAGGCAATCATCGGTAATGTTAGCTTAATATAACGTTTCATTATGTATGAAGCTAAATTTGGCGTGTTGGCAGGTCTCTTAGGGTTCGAATATGTTCTATTGTTCTCGAAAAATTTTGCACTAATCAAGTAGGCGCTGATAACATAGAACGCTTCTGACCAGATTGACGAGTTAAGAAAGATTTGAGTGATCAGTGACCGATAGAATGGGAACATGGAGTCGGCCCATTTGGCTAGCATGAATGGAACTGGCAGGCAGCCCAAGACTACTAGTTGGCNATAGACAAGCACCAGGATCAAGAACCCTCTCAATGCATCTATCGAAGTGGATCGATTGTTTTCGAACTTGCTCAGATCTACCATCGGCGACGCTGGTTTTGTTTTGACGAAGAGGATACCTGCGCACTTGTCCATAGAGAGGATATCTAGCGTATTAATCAAACTAGCCTTCTTTTCGTCAGTCTGTCTCTTCCAGCCCAATTTGTCAACTAGAACGTATCTAAGCAAGCTCGACCCGAAGGATATAGACACGATCAAAAACAATAAAACATATGCCATGAGTCTTGGGGTAGTGAAGAAATCCCATGCGTTTTGTTCTTCCTGCTCGCAGTCGAATTCAATATCNACCACTTGATGCTGATCGTCGAGCGATTTCTGGAGACTATAACGAATATCGTCCTTTGTGCACGATGATGGGTAACAGACTCCNATGAATCTCGGCAAAGCAAACATAAAGTTTCGCTGTGCAATCAAATATTCATAGAGCTCTGACTCGAAGGGCACCTGATCGAGACGGTTTCTTCTTCTATCAATTGACTCGTAAACTGAATCAGGCACGGAAGTTTCTGTAGCCCTGAGCTTAAGAATGTCGCTAGATTCGCCCATATAGGAGATATTTGAGATCATTGATGTGTCTAGGGCTTCAGTGAATCGGCTNACTAACCTTGGTTTTTCGGGTAAAACTGGCCGCACTGACGCTAAGCAATATTTACCTCGAAATCGCTCACCAAGTAGCTCAGCTTGACGTTCGAAGAATCTCTCCTCAATTGAGTCATTGGAAAGCCTTGATGGTGCACGAACTTTGATGCATTGAATAACGTGGCCAAGATTTGCCAAGTTTCCAGTCAGCATACCAGGCTCACTTTTACCTGTAGAGTCGAACATATGCGTGAGCCAACGAAGGTTGGTTGCCTTGCTGGCATAGTTCTGGATGTATCGAAGATCGTCGGCACATTTTNGGCTGATCGTTATATCTGCGTAATATTCTATGTCGCGAAGAAACTTTTTCAAAAGGACACTCTTGACCGATCCCTGAATGGCCATGAACCTCCTGAAAATGTCGTCCCATTTTTGCTCTGCAGTCCAATATTTGCTATAGGGTTTCTTTGAAAGCAAAACTTTGTATATGTTGGTCGTGTTGATAGCCACTTTATCTTTCAGTCTAGCGTCCCTCGAATCGCGTGAACTGAGGCTCAATTTACTCGTTCGTTTATAATTGCTAAACTCAACAGAGCTTCTTTGTGCTGCATCCGACGAATAAGCTGGAGCATCTGTGTTGCCGGGCGAATGACTGTCGGCTTCCGGTTCGCCGGTTTCTATAAGCCTCGATGAAAGTTCAGATTCGTTCGACACTGCTGCAGATGTGGTTATATCGAGAAGTAGTTCATCTAGACTTGTGGTGGTCTCTTTTCCATTAGCACCCAGTGAAGATTCGTGTGCAGGCGTAGATAGGTAGTAGTCTTGTCGATCATAATCAACGAAGAGAGTGCTATTACCAATGTAATCGTTCTCGNCAACAGTTGTTGATTTCAAAGAGACGTCTTGGCTGCCACTTGTTGTCTTTATCATCAGATCTATTGTATCATTGCCATTGTTTGCAGATGAGTTAAATGTGGANAAGTTTCTGGTTACGCTAGATTGGTTCTTTGTGTTATCATCAACAAATCGAATGATATCTAGATCGCTTGAGTTCAGCTTTTGTGAAGAGGCAGCTTGAGTGTGTGCTGATTTTGTGAATGCTAGCACCAGCAGGCAAAAGATACTCAATAATGGATTGAACTTCGGTCTTGTAACAACCATTGAGGGTGACTCGGACCATCTGTTTGAGGTTCTAGACTGCATCTTGTCTGTGCTTGATTGTCAAGCTGATATTGATCTTGAGGGTCCGACTTTTAAAGGATGCTTCTCATTTGCTCCCTTGTCTGTGTATTTCTGCACTTGGCCAAGAGATTTTTGATTAAATTTCTTCAGATAAGCTNACAACTGATGCCGCCACGATAAGCATAAAACGGATGCTAGAACTTGAATATGTTCTTGTTGGTGGTCGGGCGACTTATGAAGCCACTCGAAATTTGTATGGATAGAGATTGCAGGTGTCGGAAGCCTCAAGGCGGCGCGTGCAAAATTATCTCTAGCTGATCTCGATGGGTTCGGTCTATCAGAAAGCGACGTTGACATTGACAATGAAAAGATGATAGTCGCTGTCGTTTTCAAGGCTCATGTTGGATACATGCGAGCGGAAGCGGGTCTCAAGCTATAAAAGATCTATCCGCATCGAAATTTTGCATGGGAGCTCAAGAGCTCGGGTGAAGTCTGCTCACGGATGATCTAGGCGGGATCATGTGCAAGGGAGGCGATGAATCTCTATTATTGAATCCTTGGGGTTTCCAGAGGAGAGAATATGAATTCAAATGTATGCTCGTAGATAGGATAGGGTTAGGTTAGAGTGTGCGCTGCCGAGGGGAGAGAGAAGTAGCAGTCGAGTGTAGCGACGGCTTAGGCATGTTTCCTCATACTTCTCAAACAATTACTTATATCCTTTGTACATTTTATTATAAGGAAGTCTTATTACTCTCATACAAGTTTGNCTATATGTCTTCTGCCCCTCTTACTGATAGATTGATTGATGTTTAAGATTACGATCGATCTTGTAAACTCCAAGATGTTCAAAAAAATCTTAGCTTCGCATCCTTTCGGTGTATTAAATCCACACATTTAATCTCCCTTGCTATGGCCGGAAAATACGACCGCTTTCTCTACACGATGTTATGAATTGGATCTTTCACCATTATTTTCTGTAGGTTTTATAGTCACCACGAACATTAGCATAATCATTTGTGTTTCTCTCGCTGTTTCTTGATCTTAGATTTCTTTAATCATCTTTCTACTCTGANTTGTTCCAACGCACATGCTGGCGCTTCAGGGTTTTTATGATACATTGGATCCATCCTGAATGGTTGAATGGGGCGTAGTTGAAATACCTGGTCCACTTGGTCCACCAGTTGGCAAAGAATCTAGTGTTGTAGAATGTGGGATGCCAATCGGATTGTGATAATTATAACCACTTGGTCCGCCAACTCCACCAAGCGCATCGCCGCCGCCTCGGTAATGTGAGGTCACTAGGTACTCCTTATTTACACAATTTCTTAGCGCATCTGGTATGTTTTCAGGTATATTGACAAGTGCTCTACGGATTTCAGATGCGGCCATTTCTCTTAATTCAGCTGAACTAGCATCACTAAACCATCCGGCGTGGGGTGTTACAATGAGGTTAACTGCATCCTTGAGTGGTCCAGCTTGTGGATTGAAAGGTTCATGCTCTTGCACATCAAGCGCAGCGGCTCGTATTCGGCCATCTTTAAGTGCTGCAGACAATGCTATTTCGTCAATCAATCCACCACGTGCTGTGTTTACAAGAAATGCACCTGGACGCATTTGTTTAACAGTTTCTGCATTGATTAGATGTCTGTTGTGTTCATTGAGGGAACAATGTAATGATACACAGTCTGATTGGAATAATAAATCTTGCAATGAATACACTCTAGTTAAACCTAGACTTTTCTCAACACCATCAACAAGATATGGATCGAAAAACACAACGCTGAAACCGAAAGCCTTTGCGCGCAACGCCACAGCTGTTCCGACGCGGCCTAAACCGACAATACCAAGAGTATCGCCTCTGATTCGCGCGCAACCAGCGGCAGCCTCGCGCACTTGCTCTGGCCCTTGCAATCGTTTGCCCTCACGAACCATATTGGCTAACCAATAAGTTCTTCTGTATAAGTTCAGTATCAGACACATTGTTGTATCTGCAACTTCTTCAACCCCATAGCCGGGCACATTACACACGGCAATGCCTAGATCACCAGCCGCCTTAATGTCTATGTTGTCAATTCCTGATCCAATTCTAACTATAACCCTGAGAGCTTTAAATTTTTCGAGATCTTCCTTGTTTAGTGTAATTGTATGCCACATAAGTGCACCAACTGCTTCATTTAGAACTTTCTCATGGATTTCCGATGTTGAGTTGGCATCGCAGAATGCAACCGTTGCAACGTCTTTCAAGATTGGCATCTCAACTGTACAATCTCTGCCATCTAACAGGGCAACAAGCGGCCTGCCCGTATGAACTGGGCCGCCGGCGCCAGTAGTTATAGGTCCGGTTCTGGGTCCCATATTGACAGTGGGCGAGGATTGGTCAACGCGTTGCTTTTTTGGCTGTTTCTTTTGTGAAGTTTGCTGCTGTTGTTGCGAAGCTGGAGTTGGTGGTAGTGATGATCTACTGTTTTGTTGTTGCTGTTGCTGTTGTTGGTCGAGTGCTGAGGATGAATCGTTTAAATTCGGTGGTGTGCTATTGGCTGCCATTGAGTTGGCTAGAAGGGGGTTGAGTAGGTTTTGTAGGGCCATTGGATTGAGAAGATTTAAATTACTGCCTAACAGTCCAAGATTGCTGTTTAGTCCTTGGCCAGTAAGCGCGGCAATATTTTGCATCTGGCGCAACTGCTCTGGACTGAGCGAGTTTGCAGGGAATTGATTCTCTAGAGTGCGGTCGTTCATTTTGATTAGTTTCTTGTTTTGGTTCTAGTTCTGGTTGTTGGTGGTGGATTAGGTTGAGGTGGTTTGTTGGTTCGTGTTGGGCAAATGATGAATAGGTGGCGAGTTTGGATGATGTTTCGTGTGCGCCGCTCTGGTTTCTTGGTTGGCTGCTGCTGCTGCTGCTGCTCCTGATGCCACAAACGTTGTCGTGGGCGCCGCTGTTCTTGCTGCTGCTGCTGCCACTGTCGCTGCTGCTGCCGCCGCCACTGCTGCTGCTGCTGCAAGTGTTGTTGTTGTGGTTTTGGTTGGAAATAATAGGCGACTTGTTTGGCTTTGGTTTTGGATTTAAATATCGAGGTGAGATATTGGCTAATTGGTGCGCGGGATCAGTGAGAGGGGATAATAGAACGCGCGGCTGAGCAAATGGATTGGCCGAGCTCGGTTGCGATGTGATGGATCATGACCCGCTGCTGGTGCCTCTTGTCTGCAAGGCCTGTGTCCGCCGTTTGCAGTTTGTCCGCCGCCGCCGCCGCCGCCGTCTATCTCTTTCTCTGTTTCTCGCTGGTGAGGAGTCTTTAGCATTAGCCTTGGCCAACGCTGCCTCGGGCCTGTCGCTGCCGCCGTCGCCGCCGCTGCTGCTGCTGCTGCCGCTGCCGCCGCCGCTGAGCCTGGCTGGCGGCGCCAACTCCAGGCTTCAGCGGGAGCTGGATGAGAGCGAGCGCTGGCTGATGTAGATTGTTAGCAGCAGTGCGAGTGTGGGCTCGTCTGTCTGTGCGTGCGTGCAACCCCGCGCGCCCGCACGCTGGCCCGTCCGTCCGCCTGTATCTGTGCGAGCGTGTGAGAGCGAGCGAGCGAGCGAGAGAGCGAACAGGCAGGCAAGCGAGCGAGCAAACGGCAACGAGAGTGCGAGTAAGTTGGGCGAGCGATTGTGAGCAGAAGAGCCAACAAAGGATGACGGCGATGATGAAGCAAATGACGAAGACAACGGCGGCGGCGGCGTCGCCGCTCAAACAACATCAGCGCGAATGTGATCAGTGCGCTCGCAAGCACACAACGAGTGAAGTTGGCACTCCAGCGGCCGCCCCTCTGCCTCCGCCTCTGCCTCTGCCTCTG
>Ga0058699_1000030_pt1 | contig 27965 bp, 13 predicted proteins | sample AgamicAtPe_FD_55078 | JGI IMG/M metagenome (GOLD analysis project Ga0058699, IMG submission 55078) | Agave microbial communities from Guanajuato, Mexico - At.P.e | ecosystem: Host-associated > Plants > Phyllosphere > Phylloplane/Leaf | place: Guanajuato, Mexico | collected 2012-10-15 | reverse complement strand
ATATATACCAGATAGGTCAAATACATGGTGATGGTGGTGCACATAAAAGGGAGAAGAGATTCGAAATAGCGGCGCAGAGGCTCTGCGTATAAAATGCTAATGCATTTTGCGAGCATCGTGCATTCTTCTTGCGCTTGTGTATGAGCCCGAGGTTGCCAGTGTGTTGTGAGCGAACACCACGCTAACTTGCCGCTGCCACTGCTGCCTCCGACGACTAGCGAGACGCTGGACAAGGGTTGCCAGTGCGATGCGACGGCACAAAAGCGCATTGGCCAGTCTATTCGGCTCCTCCGGTTCAGACCATCGGCGCCAGCTATGCAAGAGTGCGCTGTATTTCCAACAAAACTCGCACACATGCGCTCACAGCCCACAAAAGCGCAGGCAAGCTAATTTCTCTCACAAACCAGCTCAACCTCGCTCGTTTGTCTGCAGCGCCGCTGCCAGACTCCTCCGCTGGATGAGGGGGGCTTGTGTTTGTGTTTGTGCAGCTTACGCGAGTTATTTGGGAGGCTTCCTGGTGGCTCTCGCAAAAGAGCAACAGAGGCGCAGGGCGGCATATGCTCAGGAGCGCACGAATCGAGCGACCGGCTCGTCTCGGGCCAGACAAAAGAGGCTAGAGGATGAAAGAGCCTGCCCGCTGTCTGTCTCTCACTTGATGATGATCCGGCCGAGAGTCATTCNGTCTGGCGCCGCGCACTTGCCATCAACAATGGACGCTGTTGACACCTCTTCTACATCCACCAAGCGTAACACCTATCCTGCAAGCCAGCCAGCCCACTCGCCCGGCTGGCGCTCACGGCCCGCATGGTTCCATTAGTCAGGTAGTTTGGTCCACCGTTTAGAGACTAGCAAAACTCTTCCACCACGATGCCTCTCATCGGCCATTAGTGAATTCTGCTNGTAAGAATATTGAGCAACAGCGGCCTGTTGGAGTGGGACGGCTAGCGAATAAGCCAGATGAGTATCAGCGATTGCGCCACCGCTACCAAATACAGCATCCACAACAACACTGCCTCGCCCGCCACCCCTTCAGTTCCAGTTGATGAGAATCGGAAGCTAAAACATTTATACCAATAGACGAACGTGGACGTCATAAAACGGCTCAAGAGGCAGAGCGAGAATTTTTACGAGCAGTACGGGGACTTGTTACTAAAGCAGGAAACAACTGGTAGATCTTTGTGCAGGGTAACAGACAATACGCTCGTAAGGATNGGCATCCATTTACAGGATCATCGTGATGAATTGCGCCGAACTTAAGTTTAAGTCGGACATGGTTAAGTTGAGGGACCTCGAGAGAGCCTGAGCAAAGTTTGGCACCGTTGGCAAGTTCAGCGATAGCGGGCCCCGAAGTTCCGCGCGCATCAGTGGGGTTCGCGTGCCCAAATCCCCCCTAGCGCCGTTGGCCCCAACCAGCTANACCGGCGCGCACAGGAAGCGGAAGGACAAAAAGTTACATAATCAAGAGCAGAGGGATGGAAATCAGGCCAACTTGGTACTGACGAATACCTGGGCAGCCTTTGGGCCGGCTTAAAAAAACGGGCCGCCGATCGGGAATTGCCGATCCCATCATGTGAAAGGTTTCCACTCAACGCATCCCGTTCAGCTACCCTGAACAATAATTGAAAAGAAGTTTGATGGTAGCGCCCTACCGTAGGCGATCAACTTTGTCCCGTTGCNCACCGAAAGAGGTTACAAATTTCAACCGCTCCTAAACAAGGTCAGGCGAGGACTCTTCTGTATCAACATTTATTAGACTGCACCCATATGATGAAATGCACCCGCTGATAACCTCACCCTTGTGCATCATTCAATCATGGGGTATGTTGTAAGACTAGCAAATTATCTTAATAATCGAAACTACACCCTAGATTGTTGCCTACCGGGAGAGTTCTGCAACGAGGCTTTGTATCGTCCAAATTTGTTGTGCGAAAACTTGGCCTTGTTTGGTGAAGTGGAGATGGACCTGCGGTGTTCTGTTTCAAGGCCAGACTGAGAACTGTCCGTCACGCTAATAGATTTGTCGCCCTCTTTGTCCGAGGTTTTATTTGAATTTGAACTTTCATTGAGCAGGATGGTTGGGCTCTCTATGTCTCGCTTGTTGATTCGAGGTTGCGATTGTGGCTGGCCCAACTCGTTAAAAAGTGACTCTTGGTTTGAAGATCTCCTATTCATACTGTCCATAAGTTTCAAGCGCTTGGGGGCCCCAATGAGGACCTCATAGGGGGGTATGTAGTTTTGGTTAGTGTCGTTGGCTGAGGTGGGCGGTTGGGAAGATATGGAGGTGGGGGTTAGAGGTTCGACGGATATGGCTGGATTGATCAAATGCCGATTGCTGAAACTGCCACCTGCTTCTAAATAGTTCTTTCTGTGTGAGTCGTCTGAGTGCCTCGATTCTCGCCAATCAATCAAAGCCTTCTGGAGGCGTCGAACATGGAGAGGCTTCTGGGTCATACCAACCAAGCTCATGATTTCTAAAAATTCGTCCTCATCAGCATCACTTAGCTGCTGCACATCGTCTCCACCTAGATGGATCAGGGAAGGTTATGATTTGGTTAGCCCATAGACTGGATGGTTGTATTAGGAATCATGAACTAAACTAACCGAAATTTAAAAACGTTCCGAAATAGTTGAGCAAGTTGGCTCGTTCTAATAATCTATATAGCTCTAATTCCGACTTGTTGCTAGGGGTCGGAATTTGCACTATGGAATCTCGCTCGCCACCCAAATAACCTATTCCCCTTCCACTCGGAATGAAACCCGATGCCCCTGTCACAGCAGCGACCGCAGCTGACTCCTCCATCATTGCTGCCATAATAAGCTTATCCACCCCAGTGTACGATCGTCTGGTCAACGAGAGATTGGGTCGAAGCGAAGTCAGAGTGGGATTTCTTGATTCTTGATGAAAATTAACTGCAGGATTTGGGTACAGGTAGGTGTCCAGGTTCTGGTAGTGTTGGGGGGTATAAGATGGGTGGTGATGGTGCGAGAACTGATTCATTAAATTCGAGCTAGGCACCGAGGACGAACGTGGAGATTGAGGATTGGCAGACGATGTTTCACTATGTTGATCATTATTTGTCGACTGACTAGCTTGATCATCGAAAGATGCGCTCATTTTAATCCTCTCCTCCTAGCTTTAGCTGGGGCTTTCACTATTACACAACTTGTTGCGATAAACTATGATAGAAATTTTACGAATTCAGAGTACTGTTCGCCTGAATAAAATGTGCCATGAGAAATTAGAGCTCAGTATCGCGTGCAAGCTGTGGATAGGTGCTTGTATCGGGAGTGCGTGTAACCTATGCACGTTAGCTCGCTGGACTAATGCATCATCTCTCCCGGTGGCACTGTGAGCTGGTTGGCATCACGAAATGGTTTAACTGTGAGACGGATGTTGGCATCAGTTTATATATCCATCCAGTTGCTTCGTTTCCTGTGGTATGGAATGATCGGGACTTAAAGTGGGGGAAAGCAATGCAAGTAGACTGCGGGTTGACTCCATGCGCGCCCCTCGCGGACGTACCCCCTCGGCTTATTTCTAACCAACTGGCAGGGCCGTAAAAACTTATTGCCAGATATTGAGCCTTTGGTTAGTCCTTATCTCCCCCAGTCTCATCCATCTTGGTATCTTCGTCATCCAATGACCTTGCAATCTGAGCTCTCTGCTCGAGATAGTTAGTGTAAACCTGACTTGCTAACTGTTGCATATCTTCGACGGACTTTAATAGCCTCACCTGTGGTGAGCTCAAGTCAACCGTTTGACTTTGTTGTCTTTCGGTGGGGTAAGTTTCATTGTTTGTCAACAAACAAAGATTTTGTGGCCGGGAGAGGAAAAGTTTCATGGCATTTTGAAGCTCGAAGCAGTTGCTGAAGAGACCAACGCGGGCGAATACGTAGAGACCTAACCGAGCACGTGACATTGCAACCACGAGGCGCCTTATATCGCGCAAATGTCCAACTGTCTTAGTTCTCACCAAGGACAGAAGGATATAGTCGTTTTGTTGACCTTGAAACTTGTCCACCGTTGTAATCCTACTGGGCTTGCAGATGTATGCACTTGTGCATTGACTTTCGAACAGCTCTTTGAGGAGTTGCTTCTGGCCGTTGTATGTGGTCAGGATGGTTATTTTCTGGGCTGGATAACCAATTGATATCATGTACTTGTATAGGGATACAACGAACTCAGCCTCATCGCGATTTTGATAGAAATACGGTAGTGGTGCAGTCTCTCCACCACTAGATACGTCAACAAGCTGATACTCATAGGCAAAACCTGCGTTGGCACGTTTGAATTCTTCGCTTGACCTAACGTGCTCTAGCTCGCCAAGATTCTTGTATCGCCACCTGAATAAATCGCACAAGCTCGGCCTAGACCTTCCTTGTGCATCCAATTCAATCGCAGGCACTCCAAGGCGGATGAATCTGGCGAACAAAGACTGTTCCATGTTGCTGAACTTCTGAAAGGCTGAGTTCAATATGATTGGGGGCAGTTGGTGATGATCTCCTATCATTATCCAGCGCTTTAGACGATTGACTCCATTTTCNGGGTTCTGGAGGAGCAATGGTATTGTGGTTTCGATTTCTAAAATCTGTGCTGTTTCTTCCATTAAGATGTTATCATACTGAAAATTCATCTCGACAAGCTCCTTTCTCCTGAGCCCAGCATGTGTACAAGTCATGGCAATAATTTTGGCTTCGCGAATCAACAGATATTTGCTCCTATCTGAGCCTGAGCTGAAAATCTCAAACGGTCTGAACGATCTAAGATCATTGAAGATCTGTTTGATATACCTGTAACATCCCTTAGCTGTTTCGAAATCTTCAGCGATCGACGCCCCGCGAAAAAGCGGTTGAGGTGCATCCTGGAAGAAGTTCAAAAATGGAAACTTGTCACTCACATCCGCTACACTCTGAGTTCCTCTGATAGACTCGATGTACTCATCCCAGCGCGATATTATGTGATAAAAGTGAAAATATTCGGCAGATTCGCACGTGAACCCTCGACCAGGATCAAGGCCTAAACTTTGAGCAAGCTTGTCAACTAGAACCAGAAGCTCAAGTCTTCGTGCGAGAACGTGCTTGACTCTACCTTGTCGACTGAAATCCCGCGTAGATTGGAGATCCTCCTCGCCGTGACCCAAGCGAAGAAGATGGTGCTCTTTCACATCGAGTTCGATCATCTTTTCGAATATTTGATTAAGTGCTTGATTCGAGTGGGTCACGATCAATGTTCTCTGCTCTGGATTGGAGTGATAGAGAGACGATAAGATTTGCACAGCAACATCTGTTTTTCCGGTTCCAGGTGGGCCAACCACCATTGTCAATCCAGATTGTAGGCCAGATGTTATCGCTTCAACCTGTGCAGATGTNAATCTGATCGTATTTTTCTTGGGTATGACAGTAGGGTAAGGACCCCGGGANGGAATCTGATAAGGTATCACAGTTAGCTCTTTTCGAGCAAAATCTAGTTTGATTCTAAAAGGAGCCTCTGGGGAGAATCGATTCTCGTCATCGTCCTCCTGACTTGATATTAATTTAAATTCAGGTTTCACTACACTCATTGTGTCAACAAGATGCTGATAATCGAGAAAAGTGTCATAGTAATCTAGAACTAATTCATCGCCGGGATCCCTCAAGTTACTATAATGGGCGTCAGCGGGATCTCCAAATCCAATCAATAAGTTCCTCAACCAATCTGGTACAACAAATTTTGTGTTGATCAAGTCCCGTATCGTCTCCAAAACTCCCTTAAAGTTGTTTTGCTCCGGCTTCCGGCGAACAATGAGATGAAATTTATCATAGACTGCCAGTTTCTTTTCTTTCGCACCTATTTGATCCATCCTATATTGATTACAATCCATTCGAACCAGAAAAACCCTGAGATTATCGGTAAATTCAGCGTTCCCCGAGTTTTCGTCAACTATCTTTCCCTCTTTATCCAAGAGACCCTCTATCTCACAACCACGAACGTGTTTGATGTTGTTCTTCTCTGGAAACGTACCTACAGGCCAATTGGAGACAGAGTTTTCCGAGATCTTCTCAAAGGACACAAGAAAGCAGGTATCATGCTTCCTTAGTTGCTCCCACTCTTTTCTCCATTCTGGACGCACATAGTCCATATTTATCACAACTTTTGCGAGAACTCTCGATGGACAGCTCTCGCCGAGCTTTGGTTTCCCAACATCAACAATGGAGTAGTCTTTCAATATGAGGGCCATACGCTGCTTAGGTCCAGTGGCAAAACAACCGTCATCGGTCCAACGACATTTAGATCGAGTTATTCCGTCTTCGAGGTCTTGTCTAATTTCGTAGGTGGATTCATTTTTGAACAGAACAAAATTCCTGAGCAAATAGTCACTAATGGTTAGAAACTGTAAATTAAGTTTAGGTATAGCCAATGGATACTCATAGTTATAATACTGGTCGGGAACTAGATTTGTGTCCCATATCACAGATTCGTTTGGAAATAGAGGGATGGAATTAATTTTCTTCGTTTGGGGCTCATATCTTCTATAATGGTTCATTAAGATAGCTGCCATCAAGGGNGCATTATCACGATCTAAATGGTCTAGACTTTCGTCATCAGCTATGCCTAGCGACCTGAGAAACTCGAAAAGCTCCTCCTTGCTCCCAAAACTTGTGATGATTTTGTATAATGTTTGAGGATTGTCTATAGCTCTGATAGGTTTGATGGCGAACTTTCTCAGGTGTGGGTGCTTGGACCACAAAAGTTTCTGTAATGCTGTTATATCCTCCTCGTGTTTTCTGAGAATGTCCAAGTCGCTAAACGGATCACCCGTCATCAGGTCAATTTCGTATCTCGTGAATAGGAGGAGCAACTCAACTAGCTGTCCGAATAGATTACCTTCGGGACTTTTGTGTCTAGCTAGTCCAGATTGCTGACACCTAACAACAAGGTGCGTATAGTCTATTATCGCGTGAAAAAACCTACGAAGGGGCAACTGAGATTCAATGTCTATCAAGAACTCAAGGAACCTCTGACAGTACAAAACTACCTCCCGATTTAGCTCGTACTTGGTTTCTTCATGATGATTTTCCGGAATTAATGCATCCGGAAGCATACTTATAAACTGCTTGATATATTTGAACAAAAATTTTCTTTCAAACATCCGAAACATCAAAGCATCCGTGTCCAACTTCTCGTCTTTCTCCAATAACTTTTTCCAAGCAGCACGGATTTTGCTCGACAGCTTAGCAAGTTCGGCCTCTCTTCTCGAAGCAGATAGATTGANCCATATCGAGAGCGGTAAGTACTTTCGGACCTGTTCGTTTACAAAATCAACCTCGATGCTGTTGAAGGCATGATTAAAGAAGGTCAACAGTTGGTACCTGTCTGTCATGGTGAGCCCAAATTCGGGCTGTTCGGATAAGGCCAGCCGAATGGCTGCCTGGAATAGATTCGCGAAATATGCTTTGAAGGGCCTGACATACTGCCAGGCATCCACTTTGTCTTGAAAAGATCTGTTCGCCTTGCTTATAATCCTCAGAGTATCTGTCTTGAGCTGCTGCTTGAAGATTTCGTCTGTATTCCGAATAATCTCATATGAATCCTTACTGGCAAACCTTGCCAGATCGACATTGAGAGGCGACACGATCCCGTCAACCGGNAACTTCATGACGATCCAGGTTTAGTCTTGTGCGANTCTCTGCATGGAAATCCTGTCAACTGGATACGATGAACAATAGATCGGAGTAGGGGCAGCTGGATGCTTTTGATTCCAATTGTTGTCGCAATGTCTCATTCTGATTCAGATGGTTGAAGGTACTTGAACACGTGGTTTAGGCCGCTGGATAATAATATTTATTTCTAGTTTGGGATTTTCGATAGCTGTGTATAGCTTACTCAACTCAACACCAGGTGTCGCCACGCTCAGATCGGCCATCGCCTTCCGCCTCCTCCTTGGGTCCAAGTCACGATTTGCACCAGTTTTGTGACCCGGCCCGAGAAGCCAAGAACAGATACAATCATCATTATGATCAGTCTNTCTCTCAGAAGCAGCCCCAAAGTACTGACTCCCGGCTCTTCAGTTCTATTAGACTTTGGTCAAATCAATCAGTCCTGTTGGTCATGCTGGTTTCGATTGATTCAAATGAGCCAAGGCTATCCTAGTATCGTAGAGCCCTGTGATAGTTCTGATTAGGTGTATCTGTGTCTTGATTCTTGCAAAGAATACTCTGTGAACTTTTCACTTCCTTTCGGTGGCCTTGGACCAAACCAAACCAAGTTATTCATGTCACCCCTGAGTATTACCAAGAACAAGTCAGAGGCCAGATTTCAACTTGGATGCATTTGATCCTCGGAAGAGNATCCTCAGTGCATCAGGCTCTCTGGCACAAACATAGATCAACAATCTAGAGCAATCAAGCTACTTTAGGGTGAAAACGACTCAGGCAAAACCGCGAGTCAAGTTGAAGCCGATAAAACCCTGGTTCAGGGGGACTGACCTCCGGGCAACCCGATGACGGGCCAAGTCTAAGGATCAATAATCAAGTTAGGTCGGCCTGAGAGGAAGAGAGAACTGGAAACTTAAAAATTTACTCAATTTTCCAACACATTGAGGTTAAGCGTTGATTTTCAGCACAAACTTAAAGGTATCTTGTCGAGTAAAACGAATTAATCACAATGGTCTACCAATCAAGCTTGTCCCTCCTCCAACCTGGTCACCTGGAACCTTGTTTCGGTGAAATTAATCGCATTTCTCTCCGAATATGCTAGCGAAGGTTTTCTTTAGATTATTCATCGTGTCCTCGGCATTGATAGTCTCGCCTGTGCTGTTTGAGTCGCCGCTGGTCATTGATCCCGAGTCCGAGTTCATGCTCCTTCTTGTTAATTTTGAAACTTTGTTTTGTCCACCGTCAGCGATGACCTGTTGACTATTAACAGTTGTTTGCCTATCAATACCATCTGTCGTGGTTACGCCAGCTCGGCTCGCCAGATCCATGTCGTAGGGCTCGAAGGCTGACAGGGCGCTGTTTTGGCGCAAAACTTTGCCCCTATGTGTCGGCGAGTCAAGCGCATCCGAATCAGTGGAGGCCGAGTTTTGTCTTCGTCTACTTGGTGTCGAAGTTGGCGTTGATGATAGTGAAGAGGAGGCTCTTTGGCCAGAGTTCGAGGCCCACGAGCTTTGCCTGTTGCCAACCGTCTGCGGTGGCGGCGGCTTCGGGGGTGACTCTCGTTTTCTCGAGCCGCCAACTGAGCCCTCGATCGGCTGCAACTTGAAGCCAGATTGCGCCTCCTGGTTCGAAGTGGAGGAGGAGGGGGATTTGTCACTTCCGTCGCCCTTTGAAGCTGTTGAATCGCGCTCAAAAGTCCAATCTGACTTTGCCGACAGAGGTGGCGTATTCTCTGATTCGTCCGCTCGAGAATCTAGACGCCTGAAGAAGTTCAAGGATTGCTTTTGCAGCGAGCTAAGAGCCGTCGAGGTTTGATCGAGCAGCGACTGGCCGACGGAGGCCTGTCGTTGATGTGAGCCGCCTGGTCTAGTCGACGAGTAGGAGTTAGGAAGCTCTTGGCTCGACCAGGTAGTGTCACAGCTGGAATCGGTGGTGCCATTCACGCGATCAGAGCCGCGCCGTGCAAAGCTAGGCGGCCTGTTGGCGGTCTGCTCGTGGGCTAGGAAATCAGATTGGTTTGCAGACACTGACTGGCTCCTATTATTCAGCGGTCCAGTATGATTGGTTGTCTTGGCGCCGTCGCTTGCTTGCGCCACAAACTTTCTCTTATCTCGTTGGGGTGAATCGCAAAAACTTGCACCAGTGGCGGGAGCCTTATCATCGCCACTCTCGCGGCGCGAAAATGGACCCGAAGTTGCGCTCAGAGAGGGTTCCCTGCTCAAGTTCATCTTGGGTAGGTCGGTGTTCATGTGACTGATAACGAGCTCAACAAAACTGCGCCTATCCTCCTCCTGATTCTCAACGCTTCCTAGGAACTCTGTTGCGCAATCGCTCAAGCCAACGATGTACTCGCGGTCATCGTTTGCGACCACAATTTTCAAGCAAAAGGTCTCAATTTTGTTCTCGAATTCGAGCACGATTGCCTCGGCCCAGCTCCTGTAACGATTGTTGACCTCGGACATCCTTTCGTACATGTTTCCTGGAGAGCTCGTCTGAGGATTGTTTCTCGCCGATTGTTGCTGGCTTGTCGCCTGCATTAGACTTGAGAAAACTCCAGCTCCAATTGAAGACTGACGCGATGATGTTCGAGCAAACTGTTGATCGTGTCTGCTTTCAATCGCGCCACTACAACCAAATTTGGTCCTATCAACCAGTTTAGCACCGCCGACGTGCAAGNACTGAACGTTCCTCTTGAACAACTTCAAGCTAGTTCCCAACTTTTGAACTATCAGATCACATTTGGCATCCAAAAACTGCTCAATAGTACAACTTTGGCCAGTTGTCGAAAGTATGCTCGCAAAATCCTTCAGCATTTGCAGATTGTCTATCTTGATCTTGCCTTTTCCGAGTGGTCCAGTGCGCACCAAACAGGGCAATGTGACCGAGGAGCTGCCGATCAGGTTCATTAAATCCTGGTGAGTTTGGCAGTAAATTTGCGGAATCAGGGGCATATTCTCCTTTCCGAGTGCCCTCTGAACGCGAAGCAACCTCGAAAACATCAGTTGTCGGTCTTGAAAAACGTTCCAAGTTTCCAAGGGCACGAACATGGGCACTAAACAATAGTTAAAAGCGTTGACAATGGCTCTCAGATGGTCCAATCGATCGTGTGTCCTCTGTCTGACGACAACGTATTCTGGCCTGATGGCCGAAGCTTTTGAGATGGCAATGCGAAAAGGTTAGTGTCTGACGGCTAGCAACTTGGACAGTTTTAATTTTGGTTACTCGAGTGGGCGGAGAAAGAGTTATTTGCACTGACTGGATGTGTCTTGGATGTCTGAAACTAGAACGACCGATTGTGTGAACTTGGTCGATGAAAGCGAGCCATCGACAGCAGTCGAGGAAACAGAACTAATTCAAACCAATCTTATCGACCTGAGACCAACTTGCTTGGAGCTGAGACACTCATCNACAAACGATCGCAAGATTCACCTGATTGCTAAGTTTCCGACTCAAAACTCGCTCCTGTCGATGTTGCTCACCACTTTACCTAGTTGGTACATGTTAAGACGATTCGCAGAGAAATTAGTCACCCCAACCTCAAGTCACGAGATAATTAGGTTGTCTCATAGAAGAGAGCCCAATAGAACATATTCGCCTTAACTCTACCCAATTCAGACAAACCAGTCATACAGCTCTAATGAAACATATCAGGCCAAAGCCGCTATGTTGTCTAAAAGCAACCATACATTCGGATCTATTTGTTACTGTATTGAAGATGTCCATATTGTCGGAAATCGGGTACAACTCGGCGGAGGGTTGAAAGCTNCGAGGAGAGTTGTGTGCCGCGTTGGTTTAGAGCTACAATCGATTAATTTAGTGGCAGAACTTAAAAGCAAAGGAGCCACACTGATCTAGCCACCCAAAAGCGCAAATTGTGCCTAGACACCACTCAGTCAATGAAACATCAATCTGAAACTTACTTCTGGAAGTCTTGCCGGTGGCTTTTGTTTGGGTTTTCAAGTTTGAAGTTTGACTGTCGCANGTAAAATAAACGGTGGCCGTTGAGGTGGCTTGATTTGCGAGCACACTTATATCTCTAAAATCTACCTGCTCCACTAGATCTGCACTGTCCAACGAGATGGGCGATGAGTTTGAGGATGAGGTGAGCTGCGTCGTGGCTGTTGAAAAGAAAGAGGTTAGCGCCGATTGGGTTGCCGAGCCGAGGCTGGTGGTCATCTTTCGGTAGTTGTTGAACTGTTGGGCCCAGTCTGTGCCGGGATGGTTATCCAGGATGAGAATCACGCGTTGCCGACTGATCACTGGCAANAGACTCGGACTTTGTCCGGCCGCAGAAAACTGGCCAGTTGCAGACGACAACTTTGAGACTAAATAGCTGGCCGTCGACTGTTGCTGTTGGTTTGGTTGTTGTTGTTGTTGTTGCTGCTGCTGCTGCTGCTGAAGTTGCTCTCCCGAGCCGATCAAGTTAGAGGCAGTGGAGGAAAGGCGCTCGTTCAAGTTTGCTGGCACAGCTTGGATCTGGCTCGAGATCGAGTCAACGGCATTTCTAACACTGTCGACGGCCCCACTCATGCGGTCCGTCACCGAGCTCGAGGTGACTGAGGTTGCTCGCGTTAGGAAGGAGGTGAAGCCAGTTGTTCCAGTTTGGCGCTGGCCGCCCCTCGTTGGCGTTGCGAACAAGCTCGCTGTCTCACCGCTTGCCTGTGAACTCGGCGCGAAGGTGACACTGTTGGATCTGTTTGCTATCTTATTTGAACTTGCAAGTGTAGCTGGCTGCTCGTCGGCATCGAGCGGATCAGGAAAGGTGGTCGAGTATCTGGGCGTGTTGCTCGTTCCTGTGGTGGTCAACTTTTGCGATTGAATGGCGGCCGGAGGACTGGATGTTGTGGTCCTCACGCGTCCCCCCGTCTCTTGCTGCGGCTTTGCTTGCGAGGACCGGTTGAAACTTATCGTGAATGGATCTGGCGAATCCTGTGAGTCGCTTGCAAAAGGATTGAACCTGTCCATGATTCTTGATTTCTGTTCCAAGGGCTCACGAATATCACTCAATGATTCCAGATAACAACGACAACAACTGCTTATGGACACTGTCTTTGTTTGGGCTTGTTTACTAACTTTTACAGGCTCCTCGGTCCAGATTTGGGGGCCAAATTTACATCTGAGAGGGGTATTTTTCTCGCACGTTGGAGGCCCTTTGANGGTTTGCTCGCCCTTTGACTGGCCAGACGAGCGCCGCTAGTTGTGGTGGTGGCGGCAGCGGTGGTGGTATTTTCAGCTTGCACAATGGTGGGCCCATTTGCTCGCCACGGTGCGCAGAGTGTGCGCTCGCATTCTTCCGCTGCCGCTGGCAAATAGGCCAAAATTGGCCGAGCTTGCCAGGCTGCTGGCTTCAGTTGCACGCGCAGGCAGCTTTGCGGGCTCAGGCACGCTAGCTCGCCTCCAAGCTCGTGCAACCGAAGGGGTCCGTTGCAAGGGGTAGAATGGGCGCAAAAAGCGCAATGAGCCCCCTTTGGGCCCAACCAAATGGGGCCCGATTGCGGCGGAGAAGAAGCGACGGCGCCTCCGNCCTGTTCGAGGGGCGAGGGGAGCCAACAATGGATTCCTTTGACCCTAATCGCAATCAAGGTGGCTCGGACGATTCAATTTGCCATACTTATTCAATGGCGGCGATTTTGCCAATGGCCACAGATTGAGACATCTAAGTGGGAGAGAGAGAGAGAATGAGAGTGAGTTGAATGGCTGCAGTTTGTGCGTGCGCTCGAGCTAGGGACAAGGCGGCACCTAGCGCCCTTGCGAGCTGCGGGACTGCGTGTGCGGACTCGGCCGAGCGCCTTGGGGCCTAAGCCAAGTGAGCGCCGCAGATCTGGCCAAGGTTATTGGCGCTATTTAGCTTGCTGCCGTCTCTGCCATCGCCACCCTCTGCTTGCCAGAAGGGAAGCAGAACGAGATTCTAGGATTGCGGATACGGGCGCTCGCCTGCAAACCGCAAGTGGCCGTTTATTCTGGGTTGGAACCAGCCACGGCAGAGCGTTATGTCCGTATGCCCTTGATTCTAGGCTACTTTCGCCATTCTCTGCCCACGAAGCATACAAATCATCTGGTTGATTGTGGACGATGCAAAATCAACACAGGGACTCCGCCTGCTTCCATGTCCTCTCTCGTGAAAGGATGTTTCCCATAATGGGAGGCGTCAACCTGATCGCTCGGCGAGTCTCACGGCGACTGAATTACAAAACNCGTCTCCTTGTATCTCTCTCTCTCTCTCTCAATCACAGTTTGTGCGTAAAAAGTCAAGAGTTCGGAATTCTGCTCCACCTTTTACATTCAATTTTGCTTCCAATGCAAACGAGATCGCTTCGAGTCGAAGTTGGTCGGTGTCCTTTGTTTGAGTGGCGCCCTGTCAGAGGATGAACTAGCTCGAGCGAGCGCAATCTGGACGTCGATCCGCAGCCGAGCAACCGATTCACGAATCACCCCGATCGGTGAGAGCAGCTGAAATGTCATTTAGTGGACAGGAATCCTGCTGGTGCTGTTTACATGAGATACGTAAACAGGAGGCGACACAGGGGACGCACAAAATGAGAGCTAACCTGAATGGTGAAGCACAATCTGGGTTGGGATAACAATCGAGCTGGTTTTGAGCACTNGGCAGTTCATCGTTTTTAGCCTGGTGTTTATGTTAGTCGTGAGCTTGCATTTGTAATCGTACAATTCATCAAACGAAACAGAACGAGTGGCATGAAGTCGATAGTTGAGCGAGTCGGGCAGACAGACCGAGATGCCGGCCGTTCAACAAGGCTAGAGGGAGGCCGCACGCAAGCGGATGCATTGGTGAGTTCTCGTTTAGTTTAGTTTGGACTTTGGGTCAAAAACATGGAAACGTTAGCGCAAAAAGTACGAGATGCATGGCCATTTTCGCGCCTTCCATCCACTCTCGTTAACTCTCTTCATCGAGCGGCTAGTTTCAGATAGAAGCTCGTTTGCGGCTACATCAGTGTAAACGCAAGCTCAACCAGCCCTCGATAAAACTATCGAATAGGAATCCGCTCACAGGAACTCGTTTGGTTGGCTTCCCTGTCTCATCGAGCACTTTGGCGACCATAAATAGATGCGCGTTCAGTCGGGAAACGTTAATCAACTCGGAAAACAACGCTAGCCGCCAGCAGCTCCAGCTGAATGTTGGAGCTTGACACTGGACTGTTTAAGCTCCAATTAAGTATACACGAGCCAATCATCGGGAGCTCCATTCTAGAGGAGCCAACGAGCGCGTTCGACCAGTGGACGTTTCACGATCAACTGAACTAGTCGGCCTTAAACGAAAGCGAAAAGCCCCCCCCCCCTCCAGCTGAACTGGTCCGCCGATAGCACTGGCGAGCCTCCATGTAGATAAGACTCTGGACGAGCATTGTCCATCGTCCACTGCTAGGCTGAAGTTCGTTCCGCTTTGAGGCCGAGTTTACGATCTTGTTCCGCTCCTGGCCGCTAATCTATGCTTTCGATAGAGCGGAGCAGCCAACTTCGTTTCGGGTTTTACATTCCAGCTGGAGTTTGCTGGCCACGCAAACGTGCCGCTAATTNAATCATCATCATGGGCCTTGAATCCATTCTCGAGAGATGAGATCTCAAGCGCGTGAACACAAACGCATATCATGGGTTTCAGCCCGCTTGGCTCGCATTCAGTGTGCTCGGCCATCGATGATTCTGCGTTTGGTCGAGGGGAATTCGTTTGGAGGGGGCACGAAAGCCAAAGCGTAAGAGGGTTCAGCCTGATATCTGCTCCAATGATGGCAACTGGACGTCACGAGCACTCCGGATGGATGGTCGCCGACGGGCGGAGGCGTCAAANTTTGCAACTAAGCACTGATATGCGGACGCGATTTTCAACGGTTGCAGATCAATTCGACGAATCAAGCTGACCCGTTGCTTGGCCTGCTTGCAACGGGTCCGTCAGATTGAGAAGACAAATTAGATTGTTGGCGGCCAAAGTGGAGGGTTTGTCGGTGTTTGCTCGCTTGCATACAATTGTATCCCGCAGGTAGTTGCTTATTCAATCAGCCTCAATTCGTTCCNTCGATCAGCGATGGCCGACTCAAACATTGCCTATAACCAGGCAAACGATGATTGGCTTGGATAGCGAGCAAAGTCGGCCAGCCAAATCTAACCAAACAAGCCGAGGCTGGTTGAACGAACAGTGGAATTATTGCCACTGCACTCTCCTCTACCCTCCTGTCTATACCTCTTTTGGGCAGTTACATAACTGGAAGCTTTCAAGCGTGAGCAGTGCACTCTATGAGGGNTAATGTAGGGGCTGAATGCGAAATATGGGGAATATTTCGGAGGTGCACGAATCACAGAGCTCGAGAGAAGTTTGCTCATTATATTGTGCGGATTTCGAGGATTCCTCATGGGCATTTCATTGAATAAAATGGCCGAGAGTGCTACACCTTGGGCGCTACTTGATCAGCTAGCCCTCCTTGATCAGCTCAGCCTTTTGGCCAGTAATTCAATCATGGTCGGAATGTCGCACCTCTTTATCTCCCTCAGCCGACTCCTGTCCAACTGATACAAGGTTGCCAAACAAGCCTGGACACTGGAACAGTTGCTCCTGTTCGAGCCGCTCGAGCTCGAGCTAGCGTTTGGAGAGACGCTCGTGGCGCTCGGCGGCTGGAGAAAGTCGTCGCCGGCGGTGGTGGCCGTCGAGTGGCACTTGACCGTGATTAAGTAGGGTATTCTGTTCTCCAAGCAATGGCTGGTGAGCGTGCTCAGAGAGTAGGAGGAGAGCTCGCTTGGAATGATCTCGTTGCACATTAGACCTCGGTCGCGCAGTTGCTTTATGAAGGCGCACACCGCCAACAGGTAGGCTTTCGATTTCGGCTGCGTAAGCGAGTAGATGGCGATGTCCAAGGGCCAGTAGCGCAATGGAAGGGGTTGCGTTGTTGAGGCAAGTGTTTGCGGCAGAGGTGACAGGTGGTGGGCGTTCGTTTGGATGAGCTGCTGCAAGCTTGGACTGGTGGATTGGTCGCATCTGCTCACTCTATCAGCGTAATCTTCCACAACAAACCTGGACAACTTTTCGATCTCAAAACTGACACCAACGGCCGCCTTTGGTCGGCTCTCTCCCACGTCGTTGGTGGCGTCGCTCTCCTGGATTCCGTCGAACACCTCTGATCTGTTGCGCGAGAACTTGTTCACCAGCTTGTCATAGCGGCCGCCCACAGCCAGAGTAACAGTTTTGGTGAGTTGAGATTTGGTCCTCTTGTTGTGGCGGCGACACTCGAGCGAGCAGATCATTCCCGAGTAGAAATCAACGGGTCGCAAAGCGTTCAAGACGAAACCGGCTGATATCCTAACTGGGAGATCCAAACCTAGTCCATGAGCGTATTGTAAAATTTCGTCTATTTCTCGAAGGATTTGCTTGCTGTGTTCCAAGTGTGCGTAAGTCTTCAAACCCTTTGTATTAAAGGTCTGTTCAATTTGTTCAAGAACCTCCAATGGAGAGTCGCCTGCGATATCTAGAAAGCTCATGAGATTGTTGATGGAATTAACATTAGGAATGAGACGACTTGTCAATAGATCTCTTCTTAGATCTTCGCGTACGTTCTGCGAAATCGATGAGGTTGATTGTAGGTTAGATGAGAGATATGATGAATTTGCGGACTGATTTTGGTTTGAAAATTGTGGATTCTTTTTCATCGATATGCTCATCGNCTCCGAGATGCAATTCATGATTTTATCAACAGACTGTTCAGGTAAACCCAACATAAGCAAGATTGTTGTAGCAAGCTGGATGTGTCCAACTTTGATTACAGGCTTCAGATTCAGGATTATAGGCAGAGACTTGACAACATCGCCAATCAAGTTCAANATTTCCCCGTCGGCTACATTGAAACGGATACCAGGTGGTGTGGGTGGTGTGACAATATCAATACAACATTCCCATATGTGATCAGGGTGATAGCCCAAAACCTGGCGCTGCCGGAATATTCTCTCGATCGCAAATCTGTTTATATAGTTGATTTCAGTTCGTGCGATCGTCCTTGCAAAGGACAGTCTCAAGTCATAGGGCAGTGTTAGAATTGAGGAATTCTTATCCATGAGCATGACAACGTCTTCAAGTTGTTGCTTGCTATAGTACTTAGAGGCAGAGTACTTCGGAATTAGAGTGGGGGTTACAAAGCTAACGTAACCCCTGGATCTCAATAAATGCTCGAGTTTCATCTTAACTTGATCTAGGACGAGAGTGTTGGTGCTAAAATCCTTCAAAATGCCTTGAGAATCAACTTTGCTGGGATTGGATGAATAGGTTAAATCGATATCTTCGAAGTCGAAGACGAAATCATCAACGTACGAGTCGTTCTGCTCAAACAATAACCTGAGCATGTATTTGTGTGTTCTGGCTTGACGATTTTGGACCACCTGCTTGATTATGTTCTGGTATTCTCTCTCCTTGATACCAACTGACGGTAACAAGTTCGAGGTAAGTAACTTTTCTGAGGTTGGACGTGCCGCAACATCATGAGTAAGCAGGAGTTTTATTAGCTCCACGTCTTCTTTTGTTAGATGATTTTCAACATCATTTGGCATGGTGACTGTGTTCTTGCGTAAATCTTGCAAGATGGTAACTCTCTCATGACCAGTGCTGAAAGGGTATAACATTTCGAAATAAATGATCCCTAAACTGTAAACATCAACCTTGTGACTGTAAATCACTTTGGCGATCCTAGTCTTACCGCTTGTAGCGCTAAGTTCTGGGCTCATGTATAATGGTGTTCCAATATTGTCAGTATGATTGTAGTGGATGTACTTCAACCTTTCGCCTGATTTATTAAGACCATCACCAGAAGATTCACCTTGCTCTGGTGAAGCCAAGAGTCTGAGTCGCTCAAGCGACATCCGGTTAGGTTTGATTGCAGTCGCGGTAGGCACACCTGGCCCACTACTTTGAGTAACAATGAATAGATTTGTAGTCGCAAGACCAAAGTCACCTATCTTGGGACGATCCATGGAATCCAAAAATATGTTAACTGGCTTCAGATCTCTATGAATGATCCCCTGTCGATGGATATGACAAAGTCCATCGAGAATTTCACGAAAAAATCTCCTTGCTCGATCTTTCTGCTTTGGGAGACCGCGATCAATGGCCTCCCGTAGAGTACCGTGTCCTAGCTCCATCTGAATATAAAGCCATCTATTTATTTTGACCTTGGAGCTCTGATTGGTAGTTTCTTGGCATTCATAATCTGATTCCCCGTCTGACAATTTGGGACCGAGTGCTTTCTTCATGGATTCAACAATATCAATTTCGTCCCTGTCACCGCTTGTCTCAAAAACAACATAGCTTGCACTCTTGTCTCCAGAATTGATCTTCTCCACATTCTTATCGTTTATCAGATAGGACGTGTGATACATATCATCCTCGTCCTCATCACTAGAACGAGATAGATCCCTTGATGAAGATATACGCAAATCTGAATCGAGCTTAGAATTTGCGGTAGGATCGTCGTCCATGTAGATCGAACTAGATTTGGAGTTCTGTTGTCGAACTTCAGTCTCATTCCATGCCGTATAATAGCGGATGACATTCTCGTGATTTAGTCGCGACAAGAGTTTCACCTCTCGCATGATTTTCTCATTCAAAGTCTCATTATCTGGGTTGAGTTTCACTTTCTTCAGCGCATATAAACGAGAATCGACACGATTGCGTACCTTGTAAACAGTGCCAAAACCTCCATGACCTAGCTCCTCAATCACCTCGTATTCCATATCAACACGAGATCGAACTTGATCTTTGTCAATGTTCGTACTACTTCTTGTCTCACGCTTAGCATTCACGTTTCCCGCAAAACCAGATCTCTTCGAGTAAACTAGTGTCTTGTCCTCAGCCTCCTCGTCGAACTCATCAAATCTATTCGTTTCTACTTCGTCTGTGAGGCTAGTAGTCGAGCTGGCACCATCTAGATCGCCCTCGTAATCATAGGCTGAATCCTCGATCTCATTTTCGATAGTACTGTTTTGTGAATCACGTCTCTTCTTGCTCTCGTTGTAAAGTTCCCTTTTTCTCAGAATCTTTTGTCGGATCTCCTCTACTTGTCGCTCACGTTCTAACTTATTCATTTCATCTTGGTTCTTTCTATTTAGCTCCGCTTTTCTATCACAATTCTGTTTCCTTTCAACCATTTGATCATAGAAAGACTTATTGTTGAGTTCCAGATCCCTGTAGTGATCCTCAAGAAATTGTTGCGCTCTCATTATCAACAGAGCTATGCAACCCTGACCTTTATGCTCCTCATTAGCAGCCTCATACTTGAGTTGCTTGTGTAACTTCGCAATCAGAGTCCGACCTATCCCTCTGATGTTTCTGAAACCAATAGCTGGCGGTTGTAAAGGATACTTTCTAGTGCATTTAATATGCAGTTCAAAGCTCGCTATCGGCTCTGGCCTAGCATCAATCTTCACCGATAGTTCTATCGGGATCCANATTTTTTCGCGCTTTCGCTTCTTAGGGTTCTTACTAACTTTGGCAAGTTTCCTCAAATCAACTAGTTGATCTGCGAAACATTCCTTTAGAGCTTTGAACTCATCGTTCTGGCGACCTCTCAATTGCTCCTCAGTATCTTCTTCCTCCATGTTGTCATCTGACTTTCTTAAATCAGTGAGCCCTGAGAGAACATGGGCTATCGGTGTTAAACCTCGGCGGTTGTAGTTTGTTTCCGATGATCGAGTTGACAACAATATCGGCCCGGTAACTTGAAAAGTTTGATAGTTGACCTCTCAGGATGATATCCTCCAACATATTAACCAGAATACAACATATCAGTAAGTAATACACAATCTTTCGATGAACAGTTGTAACGCGCAGTGCTGTTTGTTTATTTTCGTAGGCTGTACTCCAGTTTAAAACTTTGTTACTGTCATCACAATTTCATTAAACGTAACACTCAAAGAACTTAAAATCTCAGGATCGGCACTTTCATGACTAGATAAACAAACTTGGGTCAAATGGGAACTCTACTCTAAGTCTCGGTAACAAAATTGACATAATCACACGAAAATTTTTATGCGCTTCAGCATCCATTTGCTGGCCGTGATGGATTTAAGATGATCCAAAAACCTCTAGTGACAGTATCAGGCAAGAAAGTCTTANTTAAGTCAAATCTCCATCGGCGCATAACCCAGGATTTACCCCAGGAGGGTGTAGAATGGCACCGGAGATTAGACAGCAACTCGAAGTCAGTTTATGTTGATGTCGACTTTGTAGACTTTGATATAGATAATGTCGAACGATCAAGCGAAAGATTATCTCGGCTTGCCGTGCAAGACAATATTCACTCAGAGCTCGATGATTCGGTCCAAGCGCAAGACAATCGGGTCGACAGTTCAACCAGGAGGATCTTAGCTGACCTTGCTCCCCTCGAGTCAGTCGATTCGAGTGTTGACGAGAAGAACGGATCTACTAATGACAGTCCTTATAAAGAGAGCATGACACACCCTGATTCTCCTCATAACAAAGAGAGTAGCTTGCCGAACGATGTTTCCAAGGCGTTTTTTAACCAGAAGCTTCTTGGACGACCCATATTACACACTTATTGGGCAGATAAAACTGATTTTGACGGTGACAATCAGAAGAGTCAGTTCGATGAGTGGATCGGTCAGGTCCAGGCATCAACATGTACTGAGTGGGCAATTATTATCATTGAGGATGGTGATTTCAAGGCTCAGTTAGGCACTGCTCTGTTCAAATCGAAACTCCAATCATCCGCAACTCAAGCCAATGCCTCCTCAACATCAATCACATCCATGTCACAAAGCTCCTTCTTGGATAGGATGAAGAAAAGTCTATCAACTATGTTTCAGAGTGATTCAAATTCCGACAGATGGCTCACGTTGATCAATCAGGACCGAAATCCTGACAACAAGGTCCAAGAATCTTACTCGAATTTTTTGAGGAAGCTGAGAAATATCATCATGGCATCATTCTCAAAGCAGATAGAGTTGTTCGAGGAACAACTAAGAGTTCAACGTGAAATGAGGAACGAGAAAAGCTGGAACTTTTTCTGCTATTTTTCTATGCAAGAGGAGCTCGCCTTTGCCTTCGAGTTTCTAACCCTGTTTGATGAGGCTCTGGTGCAATACGAATTGTTAGACGCTTTGTATACAGAGTACATATCGTCACCTGCTTTCAACAGCGAGAACGAGCCTCTATACGATCAATGGACAACGTTTAAATACTGGCAGGGACTCTGTTTGGATCTAAGTAGTGAACATTCCGAGAGTTTGAGAAGACGAATAGTTGAGAAGAAGGCGTCCTTGTTGGATATCAGAAATTACCTATTCGCAAAGCAATGTGATCTCATGTTGATGCAGAACCAACCCTGGCGAGTTGCTGCCTCAACAAGCATATTCCTTCAAAACTGTATACGCGAACACGAACTCCTAAATATAGATGTCATGCAAGGAGCCTTAACTTGTTGGAGCTTCATTAGCGCCCTTGAGGTCTTGCAGAAATGCGAATGTTACAGTTGCACCTCTACTATGGAAAACTATGCCCTCCACACTGTTGACATTTGGAATTGCGCTAGGAAACAACTTTTGGAATTGGGCCGCTTAGCACACCAGATGCCGGGAATGACCTTCAGTGCAGCAGACGCCGAGTTCGTGTCGAAATTATTGGCTGGGCTCGGCTCGGATCCTCATGGTGGCGTGTCATACCAAAACAATGAGACAAGTCCCCAAGCTCGGCTGAGAGATGCTCTAGCGAGTAAAGAGCAGTTTTCGAAACATCTGGTGGAAATATCAGAGTTGACTCTGGGCACTTACAAACATATTGGGCGAAAAAGACACGCACTTCTAGTTGGGAAAGAGCTGGCAGAGTTTTACATTGCTCAATGCAATTTCCCACGGGCTCTTCCGTTTCTTATCGAGATGGAAAGAACTGTGCAGTTTGAAAAGTGGGATCCCCTCCTGAAGGATGTTCAGGATAGAATTTCCGTCTGTAATAGTCACCAGAGTATTGAACCCGTCGAAACCAATACATAATACGAGTCCGCTAGGGAAAACTGGATGAGTGTACAATTAGTGAGAGTTTTAGCCATTATACAGACAGAGATCTCACGGTTTGAGAATTTTATAAACTTCCGATTCTTGATCTCTCGTTGCAATTTTTCCTGTTGAACCCGTCCAAATTCAGTTACCAGATATTGGAGGAAAGCTTTCTGGTGCGAGTTGCGAATAGGGGGAGGTCATCGATAGTCGAATCGCGATTTCGTTAATTCAGATTTTAGAGATCACTGTGAGTTAATCTTGCCTCTTTCAAGAAGTTAGTGAGGAGAGGCTGATTGGCTGAGGCGAAAGATCTGAAGTCAAAAACAACCTCTACGCCAGCAAAAAAGCACGTTATGTTGGGCATCGCATTGCTCGTACGTACACGTTGTGTATGGGAAAACATCGTCACGCCACGAGCTAGACTGGGTCTGAAATCTCGTGAGAGATTAAGTACATTTACATGTATCTGTTCCAACCGAAGAAAGCTCCGAGTAGAGAAGTTAAAACAAGGCCAAACGATCATCGGCGCAACTTGAGGACCCTCTCTCGGGCATCGCCAAGGCTTATAAGGAGTTAAATCTTTCAATTACCTCAAGCGTCTCACCTCAAACCAGTCCAATACTATCCATTAAAGGGCATGTGGCACTACACGGACATAGCGCCACCTGAACTGTGATGGCCAGCAATCTTTCCAATTTTACTCATCGTTATGTTCTGTTTGTATCCTATCTAGGAACCAGATATAATGGCTCACAGCGCCAAGTTCAGAGGACGGAGCCAGGCGCTCAAGACACTATTCAAGGGGCACTAGAGTGGTCACTTGAAAGTTTTGTGCCACCAGACCAGTGCAGCACCACCAGTTGCTCGAGAACCGACAAAGGTGTCCACGCCNTGATCAACTCCTTCAGTCTGCCCCTCATGGATTTCAGCAAGCCAACAGAGAAAATCAAACGACTAGCCAACAGTAATTTAGCCAGCAAGAATCACGATATCTTGTAAGTTGGAAAGATTGTGCACATGAATTTCTCGAATACAATCTCGCCTAACGATGACNCAGAGTGAGAGAAGTTGTTCTCGTACCGGCTGGCTTTCATCCCAGGTTTAACATCGACAGTAGAGAATACATTTACAGGTTGGCAGTTTTAAGGAATGCAGCTTCCTTCAAACCGATCGAACCAAAGAATGCCAGCGACTTGATCTCGTATCTTCCCATAACAGATCTCTATAGGGTGCTGCCTCTCAGGTGAGCAGAACACATCTTCATTGTCTAGAGTTATAAATGTNAACCTAACCACCATTAATCAGATGTTTCGACGAGGATAGAGCATCAGACGCAATAAACTTGCTGCGAGGTGAGCACGATTTTGCTTCCTTTGCAGTCGTAGAATCAGAACTGCTAGACACCGTAAGGAACATTGATATAAATCTTGCCTACCAGGGATCAATGGGGTCTGAATCTGAGGAGGCTAGTCCCTTCATTTACTANGATTTGCATTTCAAATCACGAGGTTTCCTACACAATCAGGTTAGTTGACTCGCGAGTGATAGGTTATATACATTGTGTGGCTTACCTCGAGGGCTTGTTCGACTGATTAGAGCTGAGTCTTGTAGATTCGTCGGATGGTTGGCGCGATAGTATCATATGCCAGTNATGGAACAATGAAGTTGAGGAGCATAAGAGAAATGCTAAGGCGTCCTCAACGCTCGGCTAGTCCGAAATCAGCGATTATGGTCGAGCCTTGGGGATTATTTTTGAGCAAGATCAACTACAATAAATCTGGTAAGTCGATGCTCTTTTGGCGGTGCATGANGCTACAAGCTTGTTGTTTTGCTAAAAAATAACTTCCCCCTACCATTTATCTAGCCTTTGAGGGCTCAATCAAGACGATGGAGGACAGAAGTTCAGTAGCTATGGACGATTTCTTGCAAACTGGAAAGTCAGACGATAGCTCAGCGGATGAACGAGAAAATTCNTGTAACTGAGACCTATTGGTTTGGATGAGGGCAAGCACTTGTGTCTTACACCAACCACCATTGCTCCATATTTGACAAGATAATCTTGCTACCTTTCTAGCAATCCATAATGGATAATCAGCATGGAACCAGCAAGCAACAGTCCGCGCCAACTTCTAGAGGCAGCGCGACACATTCTGGTCCAAGCTATTTTCAATCCGGTTTCACTTTGGGCGTGAAGGAAGTTAGTTCCTCCGTTGCTGAAATAGACAAGAACCGTGACATATTATGCCCAGCTGTAAGACGTATGGGCTATAGTTCGAATGCGAGCGAGCCTGTCGGAGAGGGAGCGTTTAGTAAGGTTTATAGAGCCAGATGCATTAGGATACCGAACCGTGATATTGCAGTAAAGATTGTTCGTGCAGACGATCCGAATATACCTCAAGCCTGGAAGGANCACTCCATGAAGCGAGAATTGAAAATATTGAAACGAGTCAAGCACCCGAATGTGATAACCATCTATGACGTAATCAAAACTCGAACAAGAATCTACATATTCATGGATCTGGCCGCNGCATCAGTGGCTAGCCATTTGGAGGCGACAGAAGAGCCTGCAAGCGAGCAAACTGCTCGCAATTGGTTCGGTGGGATATCAAACGCTGTGGCTTATTTGCATCAAATTGAAATCGCACATAGGGATCTAAAGAATGACAACATTTTGATTGATTCGAATGGTGTCGCTAAGTTAACAGATTTTGGTTTCGCCTGTTTCACCTTGGACAGGCAAACAAAATCAGAAATTCTCTCCAAAACTTCTTGCGGTACAAAAGCCTATGTGGCCCCTGAGGTATTTAGTCCACCTTACAACCCAAAGATTGCGGATGTGTGGTCGCTAGGAGTTTGTTTATATGAATGCGTTACTTTAATACAACCATTTCGCGACGACTTGCCGACGCAGGTCTTCGTTCGGCGCCAAATAGAGAAAGGATTGGTTATACCTAAGAGGCTCGAACTTTCCCTGAATATCTGGCTACAGGATCTATTGAGAAAGATGATAGAGCCAGATGTAAATAAAAGAATAAGGTCCGAGGCTGTTATGATACATCCTTGGATGAGAATGTCGAGACACTGACACGGTGGATAGCTTTTCCGTTTCTGGCTGTTCTATATCAATCAGATCGCTCATGTCGTTGCAACAGGTGATCTTTGGTCCAGTTTTGCACATCCTCTTTGGTGCGAGTTGGGCCCTTTCGATCGAGAGCTGCAATTGAGAATATCTATTTATTTTAGCCGTGAGCATATACATGCGCTATCCTTGAGGAACCATGGAATTCATTCTTCTCCGGTGCTTCAAGTGATGATTCCCAACAACAAAAAGGGTTGAAAGACGACACTTTTGTTCAGTTTGGCCGATTTTGGGTGCGAAAATATCGTATTCGTTTTTGGCCCCTCTAGCTGGCTAGGATTGTAGTAGCAACCATCATAGCCATCAACGGGAGAGAAGAGGAGTTGTCTCACCGACGGAAACTTAGTTGCGAGATCTAGGCGAGCGAGGCTGACTTTTCCATCTACATGCAGTTTTGAGAGACTTTTTCATACCATTTAGTTTGTCACTCGTGTGACCTTTGAAGATCCAGATGGTTCCTGCTCTGCTAGCTGGCCGATGCAGCCAGAGCATTTCGATCGAGTGATTCCTAACATGTTGATTGGTCGTATCTCTGTTACAATCGAGCTCTGAGTCAGCCTGGCCAATGAAACAGGAGTCCATTCTGGCTAAGTCTGACTCCTGCTGAACTCTCTTAGACGAATGAAAGGATCCGGCCGATTGGACAACATTTTCAAGTTTCGAGTTTTGGATTCGGATTGATCCGGTGAGGCTGCTCGTAAGCCCTCAGTTAGGCGCTTTGTTTGTGCTATGTTGTTACCACCGAGCGCTATGTACTTGATTTGCCATTCACCGCTCTCCTCGTCATACTTTGAATGGTTGTTTATGGTGTCGAGGTGTTCGCCTAAATCGGTCAAGTTTGGTTAGCACAACTTTTGGCCTTCATCCTAAGGATTGAGCCGGAGTGTTAAAATTGGACCGATTACTTACGTGAAATGAAATCACCGATGATGCAATCAGCAAACTTGATCTCCTTGGAAGTGGCCTGAATGGTTTGCAGCAAACTCTCCTTCAATTGTTGGTGCTCGCTCGTTAGATCTCGTTGCTCCTCCTTAGATTTACGATACAAGACCAAAACTCTCTTCAATTTCTCGTCCAAGTTTGCAACCTGACTCTCCAGGCTTCCCTTGGACTCGTTCATCCGCGCTAGATCCTCTTGTTTCCGCTTCAGCTTCTCCCTAAGCCTCAACTCCTCAACCCGCTTCTCCTCAAGCTCATTCCTGCTCGCCTCAAGAAGCCTCTCGTGCATCTCCACCTTCTCAAGCAAATTCTCGCCGCCTACCAAAATTTTGCCCCTCAAAAATTTGAGCTGCTTCAAGAGCTCGTTGCCAGTGCCGCCAGCCAGCCGCTCCTCCTGCTTGCCAGCTTGACCATTTTCGTCTGTCGTCGTTGATGTAGTCCCAATCAAGGATTCAATGGCCTCCTCCTCGCCGACCAGTTTCCATTTGGACTGTTGTTCCTCGTTAAGTCGCCGCCGCAATTCCTCTACTTGTCGCTTATACTTCCTTAGCAGAGCATCCTTTGGGTCCTCATTTATTTTAGCTCTGTTTTTAATGCGTTTAGTGCGGCTCGCAAATCTCAGTGTGTTGAGGCTCTCGTCGAGGCTTGCTTGGGCTGGCGAGATGCAGGCGATGAGGAGGGTCTTCGAGTTGCCGCCCAACGAGCCCGAGAGGAGTCTCGTGAGCTTGCTGTTCCTGTAAGGGATGTGGGTGCTGGCCGGATCGGTCAGGGCGCGGATAACTAGCGACAGGCAGGTAAGGGAGAGGTTTATTCGGGAGGCCTCCCTCAGTTGCAAGCCTGTGCTTCCGCTCTTCGATTGGCGCTCGCTTCCAGCCAAGTCGATGAGATGCAAGCGGCCGACGCGAACACTGAACGCTCCGCCGCTTTTGAGACCGTCTCCACTTGAGGCTGGCCCCTTTTGGCGTTTCAGCTTGTTTGCCTGATTGCTGACAGTTTCAATTGTGATGGAGAAGATGGAGTGCGATCGGCTTGAGTGCTCGTTCATCCTGGTTGCGGCTGTAGTTCGTTTCCTGTCCCCGAGACGTTTCAACTTTTCAAGCTCGCTCAAGTTGTTTACCAGGTAACAGCTCAGGTCTTTCACGTAGACTCCGCCGCCCTTCGACTCCCTGAGCTCGAGCGGCTTGTTTGAGTTAGACTTGAGTTGTTGGGAGGTGGGTTGGTCAGAATTGGAGCACTAGAGAGAGAGAGAGAG
>Ga0058699_1000018_pt1 | contig 30708 bp, 17 predicted proteins | sample AgamicAtPe_FD_55078 | JGI IMG/M metagenome (GOLD analysis project Ga0058699, IMG submission 55078) | Agave microbial communities from Guanajuato, Mexico - At.P.e | ecosystem: Host-associated > Plants > Phyllosphere > Phylloplane/Leaf | place: Guanajuato, Mexico | collected 2012-10-15 | reverse complement strand
ATTAAAACATTATAAAGTTGATGATTCCCACCAAGAATTTGATCGCCGGGTCGGGCTAATTCCATACGAATCAGTACGGAGAAGCATGTGCCCATCACTCCAGCAATGGCACCGAAGATGAAATATAGAGTACCGATATCCTTGTGGTTAGTAGAGAACAGCCATCGAACCAGATTTGTCATGAAAGTGCTGAATTGACGTCGAATTCCTTATCAGATAGGGGCCCCGCGCGCGTCAGCGGGGCTGAAAAAGCGAGCGCGTCTCCTTCAGCAGACGCACTCGAAGAGAAGCGACGCACTTCTCTATATATGCAATTCGTCAGATCGAAATAGTGATACAAAAAAGAAAGTCTTGCTTATTTGACTGACTAAGATGACCGACATAGCACATCTCGAGACTCTCAGCTCGTGATCCGCGGCCTCATTGAGCGCTCTCGCTCCAACTCAACCTTCTCCGCAGACGTATGGGCCTCATCTTCTTTTCCCTCCGATCCAATCCTTGAGGTAACCCTAGTCTTAGCACGCCTTCTCTGGAAAGGGATTTAAGGGGCTCTCAATACCATGAGGGTCAATTGGTCACGATCACGAGTCCGAAGATCCCATCTTCCTAATGTCGGCTGGCCGCTTCTCCGCATACCTTGCCTCTCAAAGGTTGTGCATGTATTCTCTTGCTCCATGGACCATATGGAAGGGGATAGAGGTGACTGAGAAGGAGAACCCAATCAGAATCGAAGAGACTCATGCTCTCACTTTAACCCCTTTTGCTATTCCTTCGTGTGGAACCCGCAGTCAAAAGAGGGTCCCACTGAAGCTACTGATCCAAGAAACTCAATGAATGGGCGTTCAACGAGGCTACTGTTTGCGTAGGCTGATGCCAACCCCCAATCCCTATTCCCTGCAACACCGCTTCCCCTGCTGGTCGAGCTAGCTAACACCCTCCTTCTGGCCCAGTTAACACATCCCTTTCTGAAAACAATTACCAAAGAAAGAGATTGAAAACGAAAGAGAACAAGAAAAAAAGCAATCCCAAGCAATCGACTTAGACTCAGAGCTAGAATACAAACTAGAAGACGAGCGGGACTTAGAAATCCTAGGCCAAGCTTGAAGGGGGGATGAAGGGCTTGCGAAGACAGGATTTGAACCTGCGACCTCCTGATTATGAACCTCACGAGCTACCAAGCTGCTCTACTCCGCTTAATTTATTACCAACCAGATTTCTAAGCATGGTGAGCGGCCATCTCTCACTTTATAGCATTATATCTGCCAAAAGGCCCCATTCTTGTGGATCTGTGTGCCTAACCAACAGGCATTGTTCTCTGCTAAGGTTCTATTTGGATGGAAAATCTTAGGACAGACAGGAGAATGGAATCAAAGAATAAGGGATAGTGAGAGGGAATGTTAACTCGCCCGTCTTCGGTATAGCAAGATCTAGGTAGTCTGAGACCCCTCCTTCTGCAAGCCTTGCAAATCATCTCTTTTTGAAAAGACAGAGAACAGAACCCATGATCTTGAGAGCATACATGAGAATAGCATAGAAAGAGAGCAGGGGCATTCTATGTGCCTTCCTTACTACTAGAAGCCGTACTCGCTAATTGGCCCTCTCCCCCTTTCTAGTGGAAGGTTACGCCAGAAGGCGCGTAGCGTCCCATTAACACTCCTGAATGCGGCGAGAGAGCTATTTTGATATCTCTGAGTGTAGCTAGCGCCTGACCCTTGTGTGCTTTCCAAGCAAAGGAAGAGGGAAAGAGGTAGTTTCAGCCGACGATTGATAGTGGCTACCATTCTTTGAAGCTACAAACCGATGCTGCAACTGAGCCTGAGTCGAGAGGATGCCTTAGGGCCTGGGATCTATAGCGGAGGATCTCAGAGGTATGCCTTTCAATCTCTTCTTCTCTCTTCTTTGAGAGCAGCTAGGGCGATTTAAGGACAGATTCAATCTATCTCTACCATTGACTGGCGTTCAAGAATCCCGAACCCTCCTTAATGGAAGGAAGAAAAGATGCTGAATAGTCTCCCATATTATCTCATTATCATGGATTAAGTGGTTGTGCCATCTTAGGCTGCGGCCCTCGTGGTAGAGTCCTCTTCACTCCCCTCCCTCTCTTCAATCCAAACAGGCCTTCCACCATAGACCCTCTTTGTCCGAAGGCCCCTCTCTCACTGGCTTTATATCTATAAAGGCCCACCTTACTTATGAGAATACAGGAGGAGGATGCTCTAAACGTCAGGATAGTACTCTTTTGATCTAACTCATACGGATAGAAAGTTTGAGGTGCCAATCCAAGTGCTGAGAGCATGATAAGTCGCATGCCGATGGAAAGAGCCCTGGTGATGAGAGCTTGATCTTTCTCTTAAAGCTGGTTGCTTAAAGCCCGACTCCATGAGAGCACAACCGCCCCTCCACAGCTAATTGGGATCCTGTTTAGATAGAAGGAATCGTTCTAGGCTGAGTTCGGGTCGGGATAAAGCCAAGTGATATTGCTCCTCTCTCTATTGGTCCTACCCTCTTCCTCTTTCACGGATTTGAACCAATCACTCTAGGAATCATTGGGCTGTGGGAGTCTTGTGAGAACGATGAGGGCTTATAAGATCTAGAACAAGGATGGGCCACCTTCTTCCTTTGGCCTCGGATCTAGCTTCTTGGGGCCAGTGCTTGGCTTAGGTGAATAGGATCTGGCTCTACTTATCTACCTTCATAGCAAGCGCTTGACGGGCCGTCCAATCTCTCATAGTGGCAGGACCCCGTCAAGCCATATTCAAATGAGCGCCCTCTCCTTGGATGACATGCTCCGTTATCCAGCCCCATTTCCATTACAGTTGAATTCTAACAGAAAGCAGGAAGGGAGCCCGTTCACCACCAGCAAATCCAAGCACTTTCCCAGTTTCGAAAGGGAGGATCCCGGATTCAAGGCATCTTGAGTCTCCTAAAGATAGAAGGAGAAGGATTGCCAATGGCTCCAGCCCTAACTTGCTTTACAATGTCAATCTGGTATAGTTTTCCTCATTCAAGGGAGTCCGAACCCATTCCCTCCTCCTTTCGTATCCTCTCTTGTAGGCCGTGAAGGTCGTGTAAGTGACGGGTTGCACTAAGTCGGGATGCATGACTTGAGAGCGAGCAGCAACTCCAATAGGCAATCAAACCGGAGATCTACTACTCGCTATCATGGGGAAACGCAGACTATTTGTTTACAAGATCAAGCTAGGGGTCACGTAGATAATGGGATCCACCAAAGGAGTAGATCGAAAACAGGCTCTTGCTACTTCAAGAAAGACCGTCAGAAAAGAGTTCATGACCCGCTGCTACCGTGTGCATGGGTTGTACAATCGAGATAGTATTGGGTTTCGACTTGCTTTGAAGGAGGCCTTGCTCTCAGTAAGATCGATCAAGAAATAGGGATCGCAAACCAGATAGGAAGATAGAGCCCTGGATCCGATTTAGCTATAGTGCTATTCACCCCTTCTACCAATCAATGATCCGTTTGAGGGGTAGCGCCTAGCCCTTTCATTCCTTTCCTGCTTACCACCGCTTTCATTCCTGCTTTCTGTTAGAATTCAACAAGCGTATAAGTCAGTGAATGAAATGGCTTAATTGGATCAGTATGCATAAGGGCTCAGCTGTGCAAGACCAACCAAGGGGTAATTCTCTGGTTCGCAGCTACACTTGTTCTTGGATTCGAAAGAGAGCGAGATCAGAAGGCGCGCAGCGGTCACTTCTACCTTGCTTGAATACGGTAAATGCAATATGGGTGGATCGATCTGCCATCGCGCTATCACACGCCTCGTCGAACGAGTCCTAGACTCATTGACTGGCTTTTATCTCCAACAAGGCCTTAGTTACTTCGTGATAGACCTTCTTGCTTTCTTGGTACCGGAGGGTAGGATGGGATGATAAAAAAAAAAGAACAAAAGGAGTGCTTTGCATTTGATAGAACGACATTAAAGGAGCTGCACCTTATCAAGGAATCCCTTCTAGCCACTACACTAGGATGCGGCGCACTTGTTTATTAGAAAGATCGTCTGAATCGGCTTTAGAGGGGAGAGAAAGGGGAGTCTGTTCCTGGGACTGACGACAATTAAACCAAGATTTGCCTCAGCTCTCGCTATCTACCATCTACTGTCTACCACAGCCAGAAGAGAGAAGAATGGCATCAACAAAACAAGGGGTTTGCCTCTAAGCAACTTCCTATGGATTCCTTTTCTAGATTAGAGCGTCTGAAGAGGGTGGGAGATATCTTTGACCTAAATCCTTCATATAGGGAAGGTCAAGCACACAAGGAGTAAGCAAGATGGCCAAGGGTGAGCTCAATCATGGGTTGGTCCTTTCAGCCTCCATTCGAAAATCCTGAAGGATGAGAATGCGGTAAGTAAGATCGCTATACAGAGACTTTTTCCAAGAGGAGTAGCCACCCTTAACGATGGCCAAATTACCTATTAGAACCTTCTTTCAACCTTCGATTTAGAAAACTGAGGCAGCAGCTCTTATTAGCGTTCAGCCAAGGAGCATTCATCCATTCATTCAAATTGATGATGTGTCAATACGTAACCTGGTAGAAGGGGAATAGGGGATCGAGAGTTGTCAAATCTTTATAGTGCCGGTCAATGACCCAGGAGCTCCACTGGAGGAAGCGCGGCTCTAGATCTCAGTCCTTTCTAAATCCACATAGTGTTGCCAGGCCTTGTCACGAAGGAAGATGGCAAGTCATAAGCCCGGCCTTTGACTTTGGCATGGAAGGGGCTGTATTAAGACAATGGATCTCGGCTGAAGGAGTAAGTACACGAACTATGAGATCCCTCTCTTCCATCCCTGGAGAAGATAGATATCCACTTGTGGGCGCTTCCCTCCGTTGGGCTTATTCAATGAGTCAGATCTGCCTATGGGTATGGGTCCTTGCCCAGATTTCATTTCCATTAGAGGGATGAAGACGGTTTTCGGGGGAGGCTCGGAATGCATGAGACTTGAGGTGACTCCTCCCCCATCTGTCTATATCGAGTTACTCTCAGAGCTCTGATTGGAGAAGATATAAGCCTTGGTTGCTCTTTCTTCTTGGCTCTCTGCTCTCTCTCCCTTCTTGCTACGGACTTTCCAACAAGGGCCGAGTCCAAGGGAGGCAGAGGCATGGCAGTCCACCGCTAGCAATGGGCATAGGTATGAGATCGGTCTTCCCTTCCTCACTGTCTTAGCGGATATTCTTTTTGGGATTTGGGCCAAGATAGAAGGAGGAAGTCCCACAAGCTGACAAGGCCTTTGAAAAACGTGCTATCAAAGGGATCTCTGGATTTATAGAAGAGGGAAGCAAGCGTCACATGATGGGCTAACTAAGGGTGTTCAGGCCGGCCCGCACGATCTCTAGCAATAGGGTTACGAGGGATTTGGAAGCCCGCTCTATAGAAGATGAGGCCAGGGGCGCCCGAGATTCAATCAGTATGCACAAGAAGTCTGAGGATCGATCGTATGGTTTCTTTTTGCCCTTTTGGTTGGTTACCTTTGGGTTGCTAGAGCACAGATGGTGGAAGCAGGCCGCCTTACTCAATGAGTGGTGCAGAAGCTTTTTGAGCACTCCTCTTATCATGCTCGGTAAAATCTGCATGGCGGTGTAAGGAATCGAAGGTAAACTAGAAGGGGAGGGAATGACACCCTAAGGAATGCAAAAGAGTTAGCGCCATAGATAGTAAAAGAAGTGGCAGCAGCCCTGTTCATTAGCTCCGCCCATTGAAAGACATTAGCGGCGCTCCTACTTCAACCAAGATGCTGTGCTGCCGGCTTTTTTCCTTATTATGGGGCAGAGAAAGGCTCATTCAACCAGAGTACCTCTTTCAGTGATTTCTTCATTTTCTTCATAGGGGCTCAGATCCCAAGCCCGCGGATAGTACCATCCACTGGTGGAGCTATGACTATGAATTGAAAGGCGCTGTAAGCGCTTGATTAAAGTTAGAAGGCCAGATCGACGAAGCATACTGCACAAACAGGTCAAACAGGCAGGAAAGAAGGTTCTTCCAGTCACTAATTCCCAGCAGAGAAAGGGATAACTGGAGAGAAGAGAAAAGACTAGGACAACAGGTTCGGGCTTGCAATAGCATTCATAAAGGAAAGGGTACCACCTATCAATCCCTTTTTTAGCAATTCATCAATAGGGTTGTGTGCTATTCTCTTCTTCGGTCGTTCTGAACTTGCTCTAAGAGCAAATAGATCCCCATATGAAGGATTTCGGTTTTCCTTTTCCAAACTCAAGAGCCATGCCCGGTCAAATCAAAGGGGATTCCATCCAAAATCATTTGTTATCTTGCTCCATTCTCTTCCTTGCATGCTTTTCTTTCCTGACCGAATGAGTGAGTGCTTGGTTATGGGCCTGAGGAGGATTTTTATAAATGCCCATATTTTTATTTGGGTTTGCTCGATCTTGGCCTCTGAGTCCTTGCCAATCAATCATGCCTTGATCATTGAGGTCATAGACCATGTTCCGGAATTGGATGCAATCTAAAATGTTATGGCTGGATATCTGTGGAATGGGCACTACTACTTTGAATAAAAAAAGGTTAGGAGGCCACGGCTTTGCTTTCTCCGGAGGATATCTGATTGCATTCCGAGCAGCCATCCAAGTGGAGATTGGAGTGTTTCCGGCAACGGAGGATAATTAGCTCTTTTGGGTTGCAAGGCCGCTCTTCTGTCAAATTGACGTGGGGGTGGCACAGCTCGCATGTTTGGAGGAGCCCGTGGCATTTGTTGTTGCCGACCATTCGGATTTGATGGGTAAGGCGGATAGACAGGACGTTGAGCATTAGCATTGTTGGGAGGAATGATTTTTCTTTTAGGGTCCTGCTGAAAATGAAAAACTTTGAAGAGTTCATGCACCCCTTTCCTTGTTGTGCCTTTTTTCTGGGGTGCGTTCTTGTTCCCGAATACATTTTTGAAAATAAAAAAGGTAAAAAAGTCCGTCTTCTATCATTATCTCTAGTTCCCGACCTAAGAACATAAAGGCTAGCGAAGTCCTTGCAGCCAGTCATGATGAGTAAACCTTGCAAAGGATTTGGAAGGCATTTAATGAGTTGGTTTACAGCATCCCGATCTTTGAGTTGAACTCCGGACAAAAGTTGACCTCTACTTGTCAGCAGCTTCGCTTGTTTTTGCTTCCCGCTTTCTATGCTATTGCTTCCCTGTGTCCTCTTCCTCCTTCAGGAAATCCTGCACATTCGGTTCGTCCGGAGGTCTATCATAGCAATCTACCGAAGTCTCACCGTCTGATTGTTCATCGGTTTCCAGCTCCACCTCAACAGTGCTATGCCCATTCTACTCTCTCGACTTCATCATAGCAGATTCATCAAACCGAACATTCTTACTGATAATGAACGTCGGGTCTTTCCGGTCCGGGATACCATAATCTAAAACCTTTGACCCCACTCGCATAACCAAGAAAGCCTTAACCCACCTCACTGCTCCCCCCCAAGCCACTTTGATCCGTCCCTACGAACGAGCGGATTTGTGTCGTCAACCACTTCTGGTAAGGGCACGCTTAGTCAATCCCCTGGAAATAGGTAAAGAGACGAAAGGGAATCAGTTATTTCATAACCTTGTGCTTCAGACTTTGTTGGATTTGGAATCGAAGAAGGCTGACTCACTCGTTCCTGATGGATCAGCAGACCAATCACCTTCCTTTCATGGATGGAAATGGGCTGTTCTTCTTCAGTGGCATGCACCCTTTCTTTTCAATGGAAAAGGGGAGCTTCGGTACACTGATGTACCTTTCTCACTAACAATCTAAAGAATCGGATGAAAGAAATCGTCGCTTGCAACGGCTTTTGACCCGGTTCGTCTCGTAGCAAGCTTCATCGCTATAATCATGATCATTCTCTGAGACCGGCTCCTTTAAGGTAAGGGCTAAAGAGGGTTCACACAGACAAAGTCAATCACAACTTCAAAACTCTCGGATTCCCGGATCAAAGCACTGACTTTCGGTCAATAGGATGAATGACGGCACAGGGGACCGCGAAGGAATCAGATTCCATAGTCCGGGCTGACGAGCCCATCATATGGACAGGCAGCGCTTGGCTTGAAGAGGAAGAGTTGCTGTAGTCTTCTTTAGAGCGGCCGTGGGAACAGGCAATGCCCCTATGTGAGCCACATACCAATAGGCAGGAGCCAGAAAGTAAGCATCCGACCAACAACTCCTCATAAGAATAAGCCGATTAGGGAGATAAAAGGACGTCATGAAACACGAGGGATAGAGGTTTCGATCTGCTACTGGTGGGATAGCTGATCATTCAAGCTTAATGGGAAGGTCGTTAGAATAATTGGAGACAAAGCCATTGGTGGAAGTCCCGAGCATCACCTCGTTCTCCCCGCCATGCAAGGAAGAAATTCACCCGAAAGAGAGAGGTAAACACTCTCAGTAATGGACTTGCACTACCCTTTGAGGGGGTTGTTCCCCGCGGTCTTTAGAACATATCCGTCTGATAACTTTCATGGACTGGAGGCATCACTTTCACTTTAGCTGCTAGGGCCATTAACCTTCCCACGTATGTTGCAAATGATTCATTGGGTAACTGACGGTCTACTCGTCAAGCTGTGACCACCCTCCAACAATTCATTCTATAGGGCGAGTCGAGTGGGCACGACATCGATGTTGTAGCAGAACTGCTTGAGAGACTTGTCGGCCAACTCAGCGAATGTTGGAATTTCTTCGGCCGGGAGGTTGGTAAGCCAGTCGGAGGCGGCCCCGGAAAGGCTTCATTGGAATAAGCTGATAAGGTTTGCATCGTCGCCAGCGAATTCCGTGCAGTAATGGAAACACGACTGCAGGTGAGCTGAATCCGCCCGGGCTTGCTGAACCCATTGGGAAGATGGAATGTTGAAGGCGTGTAGCTTGTGGTTTAGGGGTTTCAAAGGAAGTCTTTCGGGAAGGAGGGCCTATGAGAATTTAGAAGCCGAATGCGATCAATTGCTTGCTTTTGTTTCCTTCTACTGCAGCAGGGATTTCAACTCTTTTTTTTTTCCTATGAGAAAAACGAGGTTTTTTTATCCCATTCCTCCAAACCCACAACATAAACCCTTTTAGGATACCTTTTTTAATGTACCCAGAACAACCGTCGACTCATAAGCTATGGCATGCAGGTATAACCGCCTAACGACCTACATATTTCATAAATATCCCTTTCTATTAAGTTACCAAGCCCACCGAGATCTATTTCAGTATTCGAAACACTACCGGGGCTCACCTCCCCTACTAATCAAAAGCTCTTCGGGACATCAGGTGAGAAACAACTACTCTGCCACAGCTATTATGATGATAGAGAACCCGGAACACAGGAATCACCTGGATCTCAGCAAAGGGAGAGGAACCACTACGTACAGAGTTTGTCAAACAGCAACAGGGACAAGCCCACCGGGTTGAGAACCACCATACTACCTAGATAACCTAAACCCTTGTACATGAATGAATGCACACTCACTACTCCCTATAGTTATTTATCTATCCAGATATATACGAGATCTCCTACCTATCAGTCACCGACTTGATACATACGGGAACAACCCACCAACACATCAAGTACCAGTCTGATATGCATTAAGAGCATGGCACCGGTAGCTCGGAGAGCGAAGAAAAGGCGTGCGAGGACCCATAGCTCCATTTCAAAGTCCTATAATCTATGCTGTGCTGTATTTCCAACACACTGGACCGTCAGCTGTTCTCAGCAGGGGAAATAGCGACCTCTAGCCGCATGAAATCATGGAGTTGGCTTCTTCTTCCCCTCGGGTTGGGATCTTTCCCCTATAGAAGAGATGGCTCCCGATCATAAGCCACAGTTTTCTCATGACTTGCATAAAACATATTCCGGCCGGCCGGCCCTGTTTCGTCTTTCGATCTTGGCAAAGAAGTTTCTAACCAGCACCAACTCAGATTTAAGACGGCTCTTCCTTGCTAGTCGAAGAGGCAGTTGATGTCAATCTCGCGAGGACAGCCCCAAGATGACTCAGCTGAGGGCTGCAATCCTCAGACGAGAAAAAAACAGCTCGTCACCTCTCTTCTGGCTGAATACAGAGATGTTTTTGCATGGTCTCTTATGCTGCCGGTCCCGACCTCCGGCCTTGGTGGAGTAGCACCGCTTGGTTGTACGGTCTGATGCCAAGCCGTTCCAGCAGGAATCGAGGAAAATGCATCCTGAAGTGTTGAGCTCTTTCGGTTAAAAAAGGCAGGAAGCGAATGCTGGCTCGCCCAACCCGTCGATAGGGTCAAGGGTGACGGTATATTCGCAAAGGAAATGGAGTTGGGGCATCAGCAGGAGTAGAAGAAGATGATCTAGCACATCGGCTGGGGGGGAATGAAAGAATTCGGTTATCAATTCCGGAGCGTCGAAACCCCCCTATTCTTTTCTTCGTCACCAACCATTTCCGGTGACTCAAGCATAGCATCTTTCCCCAAGCCCTTGTCATTTCCAGGATCGGTAGTTCCATCCCCTCCGTTCAGTTCTGCTTCGTATCCCATCGATACCTCAGGCAGGCATAGGAGAGTAATCGATTAGCCCAATCATCGGAGCCGTCGGAATGGGAGCAAACGTAGCTGGGCCGTCTTCGTCGCCTCTCTCTCTTTATATATAACGCATGCAGTAATTATTAAACATTCGGATCAGGACCTTCGTCGAATGGGTGAAAGCTGGCGGCAGGGCTTGCTTAACCGGATACACGGAATTGGGATCTCTCTCGCATGCAAATCTTTCTATCGGGAAACCCTCGAAACTTCTATGTTCGTTGGTAGGAGCGGCGGGATCGGGATGATTAGTATATAAATAATATAAACACATATGTATATATATATACAATTTAAATTAAATAAAAATAGATAAATTTTAATAATAAATAGATAAATAAGAAGACCAAAAAGATAAAATTAAATCAACGGAAAGATCTTGTATATAGATGGAGGATAAAATAACGATGTGGAAAACAAGACAGGGATTTTTTACAATGACACTGTACAACTATTTTGAAAAGGGATGTAGCGCAGCTTGGTAGCGCGTTTGATTGGGGTAAAAAATGTCACAGGTTAAAATCCTGTCATCCCTACCCATTACTTATCCTATGGGCAGTAACGAGGGCGTAGCTTGAGATCGATTCGACATTGGACAAAATTTTTCGTTTAATTAGACTATATGCATGCGGTACAAAAATCATCCTTTTCTTTACTTCTCTCCTGTCGTAAGAAAGCGCTCTTAGTTCAGTTCGGTAGAACGTGGGTCTCCAAAACCCGATGTCGTAGGTTCAAATCCTACAGAGCGTGATTCTGTTCTTGTTATGTTATGTCGAATCATAATAAAATAACTTAACAAAGTGGAATTGAAACTAGAATTTAACCTCCTGCAGATCAAGGAGGAGGTTAATAGTAGTAATGAAAAAATCTTTTTTTGGAGCCCCAAATAAAAGGCCGTAGGAATCTTTGAATACCTCCACAAAGTGGTGACGAAACATATCACTTTCGTTTTTTTAATCTTTCCTCGGAATCGATCCGATCCCGTATAATAAGCGAGCTCTTGACTCGATCGCAGACATTTCTGCAACACCTCTAAGAGAGGAACAAATAGGTGATTTTGAAAGAACTTATTGTCAGCCTCTTTCAGATATGAATCTATCTGATTCAGAAGGGAAGAACGTCGCATCAGTATCTCAGTTTCAATTCAAACATGGGTTTGATTCACACTCCATGTTCTGACAAATCTCCACCATCCGGAAAGAGGAAAAAACGGAGTCTTTGTCTAAAGAAATACGTTGAGAAAGGGCAGATGTATAGAACCTTTCAACGACACCGTGCTTTTTCAAATCTATCAAAATGGAACATGGCATCTTCCTTCAGGTTGTCATATCAAAAGAGAAAGATCTCATATAACGATCTTTTTGCTAAAGAGTTTGCCAAACGCTTTCTCATTCGTCAGGGAACTCCGTATATTTCCCTTCTCCATTCTCTGCTCGGATGATTGCCGCTTGTGTGAATTCTATTGCTGTGGGTCCCGTGTGTGCTCGAATAAGATCGTTTTAGGATTCTATTGAGTTTCATTTATTGACTCCGCGGTGCAGGTTATCGAGTTTATGGCGCCGCCCCCCATCCAAAAAGTCAAAGATGGCGTCGGCATTTACTCATTATGCTCTCTCCGGAGAGTGGTGTATTCCCCCTTTCCCTTGGTATTCAGGTTGTCAAATCCGGAGAGGATAGTCGACTGTTATACCTTGGGAGTTGTAATGGCGTATCTTCTTTCAAAATAGAAAGATGGGGATTTCAAAGAGAAGGAAATCGAGAGTTTGCGTTCCTTTTTCTTTTTGAGGATGCTGGTCTCATCTTTGATCTGGTAGCGATTAAAGAATGAATGTTGCTCTGGCTCAAATGGTGGGATTGGTACACCTCTATATGCTGTAATCAGAAGGTACTCTTGAGGTCATGCTACGACCGCCGATCGTTCCTGTGACCACACGCCGTACCAACAGAAAACTATCAACCTATCGGTATGGTTTGTTGTTCATGTGTTACGATCTCGCTCGTAAGATTGTTCCCCCCTCCCCTGGTCAATGGCAGTGAGTTGATTGACCAAGGCCTTCCCTTACGATTACAGAATTTCTTCCACCGGCAAGAGTACCTCTGTTTGTCTCCTTCTACTTTAATGAAAAGCCGGGACTAGTCTCTCGAGACTAACTAATTAGTTAGTCTCGGTGCTTACTGTTGTACTTAACGATGAATCCCATCCCATTCCTTTTGTTTGCTTATTCTACCCTTACCAATTAATGGCTTAAGCCGCTTTCCCCATTTCCGCAACCTAAACCTAACTAATACTCCGTTGTTTCCATTTCCTCATCTGGTGATAGATCCTCATCTTCTTCTGGCTCAAATCCCTTTTTCATATACAGGGCACGCTCATACCAATAGCTTTAGCTACGCTTTAGTTTGAGATCATTAAAGATATGCTCGACCTCGTTTATGTCCATGGTACCATCGCACGTACCTTCAACTATCAACCAGATGACACCGGACTGTCGAAAGGTCAGAGTCAGTCTCCTCTTTTAGGTCGTTTAGCAGTTCCCCAACCAGCTTTCTCCCCGAGAAAGCCTTCCTGAGATTAAAAGAAAAAGGTTTGTTGAAGGCTGATCTCTGGGATCAGTGAGAGTTCGGAACCAGCAAACTCCAGCATCAAAGCGTCACGTGTGCAAACTCCTGCTTCAAAACTACAGGGCGCGCGGGATGCGTAGAAAACCCCTAACCACCTTGTTTGTGTACTGGAACATCCCCCACTTCCTTAGAACAGCACTAACTTACCGCTCTATACTTTATCAAAATGAAAAGAAAGAGAAGGGATCCATAACATAATAGTGAACTGCCATGAATTACACACACGCTAGTAGTGGCTCGGCTAGAGGACTACAGAAGCCGAAGCCGGAAGGCAACACAGGAAGGCGGGGAGCGGTTTAGTTTAAGCAACTAGTCTTGTCTTCAAGCAGAAGGCGATAGACCATAAAGCAAGGAAGAAGCGACTAGTGCTAGAGCCAATAGCCTGACGCCTAGCTACCCCAACTCAGAGACCTAGTTGAAGATAGAGAAGAAATGCGGGCGGACTTGCTCTAGATGGCAAAGTTCGAAACCGCTTCTTCGGGATAAATACTGACTGATCAGACGTTTCGAGCAGCAAGTATTTGTGGGAGAGACGTCCCCATACCGAGAGGTAAAGGCGTTGGCATGCACTCACCTTCCCATGGTGGTTCGATCTGCGGATGCCAAAAGCGAAAGGCTGCTACGTCCAGCTGCCTGAGATAACCCAACAGCAAGCCGAGCAGCTAGAGATGCCTGAGCTGATAGAGCTGTTTACAATGTTGTTGCCGAGCGTCAACATGGAAAAGAATTTCCTGAGCAAGTGGAGGCGAGCGAAGTGAGGTCAGTGTTGTTGGCTGAGCCGTATCTTGCTACCTCCAATCCCTCATTAGGAATTATTGCTACCCACTGCTACTGTTTATGCTTATTCCCCCATTGGTGCCTCTGCTTCCCGTGCTTCTTCAACACAGAGAAAGGCAGATTGCTTGAGGGCTTAACAGCGCCTTGTGTGGAATCACACTCCCGATAGCCTGACTGGTTTGCCTTATTTTCTTTCTGGGGAATGCTTTACTCTAAAATCGGGTTATGGCGAGTCCGGTGTCAATCTTTTCCTCACGACGGCCTATATAAATCTCTCGGTACCGGTCCCGGCTTTGGCTAAGAAAGCGAATGCTTATCTTTATCACTTTGGAGGAGTAGGGGCTTTCAACTTCTTCCCGTCGGAATCTCCACTCAGTAAAAAAGTGCTTATTCGGCCGGCTCGTAGCCTTTCTATTCACGAATCCCTTACAAAATCAAAGCCGAATGAGCGAAGAAAATGTTTCATTTCATCGGGCCAGAGAAAGCAATTTCTTTCTCTATAAGCTTCAATGGTGCGAAGGGCCTCGAAGATAACAGGGTGTTTGGACTCCTCGTGTTTACATAGAATGTGTTACGGACCCGAAAGGGCTCATGTAAATCACGGGAAGTTGGATGGTTGACGCTCATCCCACAGCCGCTTGCCAAAAAGCTGAGACGACCTCTCCTCTGTTGTCGAAAGGTTTTCGGGACTATCTTTTTCAAGCGGGATACTTCTTTCCCTACTCGCAGCGGGTCTTCTTCTCTCTCTTCCCCCCGGTTTTCGGCCTCGCCTTTTCATAGAGTAAGAGGCTCCTCTGCGTATAGGCGACGGAGGGTATCGCCTGGAGAAATCCGTTCCGAATCATTCGATAGGAGAACGTCATTTATTTTTGTATTTCTCCTACGTCATTTTCTCTACCATTTGAGAATCTTTTGATTTTGACTTTTTTATGGAATCATGCCCCCTCGCGAAAGAGGCAGCAAATCTCTATTCGACGAAGCAAATTGCCATTCAATGTTTTCATTAGTTTGAATTAGAGACTTAGTCCACGGAAGACTTTTTTTACCGTTTTGAGCAATCCGGTTCTTCGACGATCGAAGACTCTTTCTTACTTATGAAGAAAGCTACAACTCGGGGGAAATTGGAAGGGGAGACAGTTATTATTTTATAATATGCCTTTATTTTCTCGATGCTTTGAATAGCGTAGTTTCGTACCCAAAGGGATGAGACTTTCTTTTTGATCGTAGACCACCCTTGCTTGTTTGCTAAAGAGGCGGATTCCGGACCGATCTCAGCGCCTAGAAGAGAGCTTTCACTGGCTTTTTTTTTACTAAACAGAGAAATTCCCATTGAGAGCAAACTAAAGGAATGGACGGGATCAGGATGCGATCGACCCTCCCCGTCAGCAGTGAGAGAGATAGCATAGCTGTAGACAGGGGCAGAGCCCGAGATGGATTCTATATTATAAGGAAGGGAATCTCTGCTTTCCTCTCCGCAAAAACGATACGGAGAATGAGACGTAAATCTGGTTTGTTGTTTACCGCACTGTATTTAAAACAGTGTGGTTCATCTCTACAAAAGGCTTATGCCGGAGATCCATCAACTGGTTTACTCCCATTCCCAGTCTCTTTAACCAGAAAGGGGTACCCCACTATCATCCCTTTCTTCCATAGATTGATGATTTACAGGAAGGATGAGAAGGCGGACAACTCCGTCCAATTATATCTATCTTGGTTTAGCCTGGCAAAGGTTATTAAATCGCGCCAAGCCAATAACGAAGGCTACCTTTGAAAGTATAGTCTCACTACCGGTCCCTGGGGATGAAATGTCCTATCATGAAATTATGATTGAGTTGAAAGAAAAAAGTAATAAATTTTTTTATCGGTATATCTCTTGGATTTCCAGTATACCTATTTCTCAGGGTATCACTTGGGAACCCACCAGGAAGGCAGTCCCTAATGTTAAGATCCCTTATGCAGAAGTTCCTAAACGGTATAGAAAAGGACCTCTTAAGTCTAGATTCCTTGCTCTAGTTTATGAGCTTACCGCGTACGGAACCATGTTACAGGTGGATCATAGTCTACAGGGCTTCTTCTCATCTGCTATATTATGGAGAGAGGGATTCCATCGCCTTTGTTGGGCCGGGGGAAGGATTTCGAACAGATCCGGGTTCCGTGACGCGAGGAAAGAGAGAAGCCGTGTCGAGTACTGAGCCCTACGTGGATTGATTGGCAAAGGCCGGGGTTGGGTAATATCTCCTGGGTGCTCTTATTCCTGTTCTTTCTTCACAGGATGTTCCCGAAGTAGAGAATTTTTTAGTGCGTCTCCGGTGTTTTGCAGGACGTAACTGGGGACCATTGATTTGAACGAATTTTTGGCTCAAATCCAAATGATGAAGTCTGATCCCAATCTCCATATCCGAGTTGGAGAAATTCTCCACTGCCTTCCTGCGTTTATGTCTAAGCTTACATCTAAGCCAGTGACCGAAGGACTCCGTGCCTTTCCCATAAGAAATACCGTGTCGGTTCGGTTCAAAGAAATTCATATGTGCCAATCAGAAATGAAGGTGCGTAGCGACAGCACAGCGCACACACAACTAGTACAGTTTGAATGAAGAAGCTTTCCTTCTTTCATCAACCCAATGGAAGGCTTAAGAGAAGAGCTCGGGTGGCAAACCCCGACGTCTGGAAAGAAAGAGAATACCCCGGCAGTGAATTACTGCGAAGAGGCAAACTTTATAAAAACTGTTGTTTGAGACAGCCCTAAGGCGACGATCTGAGAAAGGGTGGTTACGCAAGTTCTTCCCGGTAAGGAAAGAATCTCCTTCGTTCGGTTATTCCCCTAAATCTGGATCGGCAGCATCAGCTGGAGAAGGAGGATCGGCAGTATCGGCAGGAGAAGCCGTAATATATTTAAATAATCGTCTGATTCTTACCATGCTTATCAGGTCTGCCACATTGTTAAGAAGAAGGTCACTCCGCTCGGTCTAGAAGTCGACGGTGGTGAATCGGAATCCACGAAGAATCCATTCCATTTGGAAAGAGTTCGGTGAGGCGCTATAAAGTAAAGTATGGGAGGCGATGAAGGCAACGTCTTTATGGCCCTTTCCTGGCCCAGTGCAGTTTGCCTCAATTGTGTCGAAATTGTCCATTCGTCTTTGGGGATTTACTATATATAATATATATATATTATTATAATAGGGATTTCTACTTGTGAAAGTAATGATATAAAGAAGAAGTGAAGGACAGAAGCGTCGTTTGATAAGAAAATCATATGAATTGGCTGGCGAAATTGGTACAGAGGTGCCCCAAATCCATGCTTTTGAGATGGAAAAGAAGTAGGTAGCGAGGCTTCTCCGCCTGAGCCCCTAGTTGTTTCCGTTTCGTGTATGCAAGCAATCGCTATGTGCGGTTAGGTCCTGACGAGTTATGTGGCTCATCCCCAGGGTGGGGTTCCAAATATGAGTGAGAGTTCGATCTCAAGGTTACCATACCGACGAAGTGATGACTCCTTTACTGGTGGTTTGATCTCGGAAGCAATAAAGGAATTCTGCAATCCAAATTGGTTGTTCGAGCGTAGGGTATCATCTTGTCTTTGTTTCATTCATGCCATTAAAAAAATTTCATCCCCTTCATATCATTATTAAAAATTAGTACTGAGACCAATGCCCGGGTGTCGTGTCGAATCCCATTCTCCGGTAATTCAATCATCTCCTACTATTGGTTATGACTAGTCTTTCGTATAAGGATGTTACCTCTGGGGAGTTCCTTTTATAAGTCGAATACCAATCTTTTAGTCTCCCAGTTTCTCTCCCTCGAGCTGCCACCCCTTTATCTGGTGTGGCCCTTTTCAGGGGTCTTTTTCTCTCCCAAACATGCATTTGAAGTAGGGCCTATGGTTATATATTTTACCATTTATCCAGAGTAGTGTTATCCCCCGTCGGCCGGTTTCTAGAGCAACCTGTGACACCCACCCTCTGGCTAAGAGATGTCGCGCTGTTGGTAGCTGACGGCAACCCCCCGGGGTTAGTACCAAATCCCCTTCCTTCTGTTTTTCCTATTGCTGTTCTTGGGTCGAAGTTAGTACCCGCAGGCGTCTTCCTTTGTTTTAATTCATTCCGTGTAGTGAAGTTCGGAGATGATCCCCGAACACAACCTATTTTGTGCAGGTCCCTTACTTCCCACCTACGTAGCCTACGAGGTGTTCTGTTCTCAAACGGCCGACGCCTTTGTTCTCAAGCTAGAAGCCTGGGACAAACAACTAGTCGAATTCCTTACGCTCCGCGCCTTCTTTCATTTCTTTTGCGGCTTATGCAGCTTTGGATTCTTATGCTTCCACCGATGCTGCTGTTGATCCCACCAATGCTGGATTTGAAGAACCTACCTGCTTCCCGGGCATCCAGGGAGTAGGCAACCCTTCCTTCATTTGCAACTCCGGAAGAAGCAACTTTTTATATGACTATTGAATCATTGGCGCTACCCCAGCCTCATTCTCGTTACCTTGAGCCTCACTCACTGAACGAGTCTCGAACTGTTCATATCTTGGTTTACGAGTGGTTCTCACAATCGTGGTAATGCATTGAAGAAGAGAACTGTGAATTGGACTCCGAAAAAATCATTATAAATTGGAGAATTGGGGACGCAAATAGACCTCTTTTCCAAGGTAAATCAAGAAAATTGGATGGCTTCGATTTCCTCCTCGCTCACTCGTCACCGAACCAGGGGATTTATTCCTGCCCTCACCGACGGCGCTTTCCAGCCCTTCTCCTTATCGGCAGAAAAGAGACTCTTTGCCGAACTGCCCGGCTTTAACTCAAGGATTTCCGCCACCCATTTTGGCACCAAGACGAATGGACAATATCTCAGAGTCATATTCATTGATGTTCTTCGCATATACTTTTTGATTTCATTTCTTTGTGGTCCCTTTCTTCTACTTAAAACATTTCATTACTTCTATAATTTCTTTCTTTTTATTTAATCGAATCAGTAAATACATAGCTTTGACTCCGAAGTACCGCAGTCAACCCAATGGAGCTCGCCTCCGTTTCAATCATTACTCCCACGACTGGGCTTCTATCGTCCAATCGGCAAAGAGAGTCAGGAGGAGCCTTATTCCTGCCTGTAGCTCACGACCGTTAGCTATATCCGCTTAGTCCTCGCACGGATATTCATCGTCTTGCTCCTTATCCTGGCATGAACTCGCCGACTGATCAGCCCGGATTCATGTACTTCCCACAGAACGAGAAAGGGAAAGTGAATCGGAGCACTCTCCTGTTGACATGGAAATAGTTTGATTGCTTGACGACTTTAAGTGCCCATCTGGTGGCCGGGGGAAAAGTCGGGACGATCAGCCTATTCTATTGATGCGCTGCCTACAGGAGACAAAAGAAGCAATTCCCCCGTGCTGATCTCACTCTGTAGGTATATGCACTGTAAACACTTTCTTCCATTTATTTCAAAGCGTGCATAAACCGAAGACGACGTTGGAAGCCTCGTCCCACGTGCAGACTGTTAGCCTCCAGATCTCGACTTATGCCAATTCGACCCTGAAAGGACTGAGGATACTGCCCTCATCTCTCTGTACATGACTAGCGAGATGGTGACAGAGTGATCAGACTTTCACAGGCTTTTCTTATCCCGACGAACTGGATGCGGGCCCCGCTCCTCTCTTCCTTCCAGACAGAAAAGATCCGCGAGTGACAATGACAGGGGGGAGATCGTCGCATTTGGACTTGATCCGACGGGGGTAACCAGATTCCTGTTCCCTTCCTTAGTCTTCGTCGAAAGAAAGATGGATTGGGATAATATTGCCCTACAGAGCTAGACAAGAGTACACCTGAAGAACAAGCTAACTAAGCAAAGAGTAGCACCGTCCCCTTCAACTGGCACAAGCACAAGAATCATAGGTACCAACGAAAACCTAAACCTAAAGACCGATTTCAAAGCCGTCAGGAAGATTCGATTCCTCTCCTTTATAGTCGAGCACGTAAACTTCCTCGACAAAGTCGACGATAGCGGTTCTGAGAGTAATAGCGACTCTGCTATTACGGAGATCCCCCTTTGTTCTTGCCTGAACACCTCTTCTTGTGATTCATCCTCCTCGGATGATGATAAGAGGGTCACTCAACCCGCTTCGGCTGGTAGTTTGACTACTATCAGTGAGGACTCGAAAGAGCTCCCCACTAGCTGCGCTCCCCCCCTTCCCCTCCATCGGAGAAATCTCTATCAATTGGAAAGACGGGATGAGCCAGCCTCAAGGAAGAGCTTTGATCCGTCGCCTTGAACCGACTTTCGAATGAAGTTTCGTTCCGGGTAGTAATATCAAGTGATCTGATGATCCAGCCTTTGTGGCCTGGTTGAAGAGTTTCCTGAATGGAATAAGCATTCAACCGACCATTTCCTTTCCTAAATTAGGGTTAAAAAAAAACCACTTTCTTCGACTTTTGAAAACTACCTAGAGAGAACTCCCCATTTCACACTAAGGGAATATTAAGGCTTACTCGGGGTAGGAAGTGTAGGCGCTTTCCAGCTTCTATCATCCAATCGGCAAAGAGAGTCAGGAGGAGCCTTATTTGAGAGTAGCGAAAGTCAGGAGGAGGGCTTTGTGCTGGAAATGAGTAGTCCCAGTAGTAGTGGAATAGCCCGATTGCCTAGCCCTAGCGGAAGCAAGCTCTGTATATCGCAATTATCGGCAGATGACATCGATCGCACATTGGCAGTCTACTAAGCAGCTTTAGGAGAGGGCCGGGCACAAATGAGGAGGCTCAGCTTGCCCTCGCTCTCTCGTCTCCGAGTAGAGAGCACACGGGAAGGGCCGAAGCGAAGCGCTCAACCAAGAGGGCACGCACATAACAATTCCTCATTCATTTCTTGATTCGAAAATGTAGATTTGTTGATTGTTGCATTCGATTAGAAAGTCTTGCTTAGGGTGAACATGCAACTAAACTAAAGGAATGTCGTACATAAAAAAAAGGTTTGCTTCCTTCCGCATGTGGTGAGAGGAAAGGCTGTCCCAGGCCAGTCCAACCTATGTTTTGCCTCTCTGACGGTAGTACTCCCTACTCCCATTGGGGATGAACATCCCCCCGTCGCCTCTGCCTATGCGAGTCCAAAGTAACCCGATGTTGTAACAACTGAATATGTCAAAGACGCAGGTTCAGGTATGTCTTTCTCCCCGAGCGGGGTCCCCTTCCGTCAGCCGTCGGAGCAGGGTCAAAGAGAACATTCCTCCGTTGTTTGGGCATACTCCGCGCTTAGATCGAAGAAGGGATGCCCATCAACATTGCTTTGGAAGGACGGGCTGGGACATGTGAGTGATGAAAGAAAAGCTATTGTCGGAGTTCCGGGCCTGATTCATCAACATAGGAAGAGTGGGCTGACGAACATTAAGTAGGGGAAAGATTCGCTTTCGACGAAAAGGGATAGATGAACAAAACCTGATCGCGGAATGTACTAAATCAACAGGTGTATCGGAGTCTAGGGCCTAGAACATTAGATAAGGAAGATGAGTATGGGCTAGTGCCGTCAGCTCGGAAAGGGGATGGTGCTTTAGCCAAAGAAGGGGGTGTGACCTGAACCAAGAAAGCTGCGTCTTTGGACAGCCCTTCTCAAGCGGGGAGGGGATCTCTTGCCCTAGTCGGACTTGCTTCTGGGGAAGAGGTTCTTTACTTCACTCGAGAAGGAAAAACGACAGGAACAAGAAAAGCAAGCTCTGAGGCAAGCTCGGATTCTGAAACTGAAGCGTGATCTTCTTCCGACGGTGAAAGAACAAAGATCGAAGTCGACTCTAGATCTTCTTGATATGAGACTTTCTGATTAGGTTATTTCAGATCAGGTAGGGGACGAGATTCTTTGGTTGAAGCAGCTATGGCCGAGCTATTCCCACTCTTCGGTAAAGACAGCCACAGAGAGGAAGCTGGATGGGTCAAATCCCACCTGTCTTCTTGGTACCGCGGATCACCTTTCTTTTCCCATTGAGATCGTGCAAACAAAGAGTCCACCGCCTACCTGCCAAAAACGAATCGGGGAAAGGTGCTTCCTTCATTGTCCTATTCTCTTGATCGTAGAAATGACAGGAGAAAGAAAGGAGATTGCGAAGCTGCCGAAGCTAATGATCCCTCTTATGCGAGCACCTAAACGGGGCCTGCGGGACAGTGATTTTGAGCAGTCTACGATCCACGATCACTTTCATTTCCCAGATCATCTTTCGCTAATCCTGACTCCGAATAAGAGGAATTGACTCCATGACTTTCTCTTGAGTGCTCTCTTCCTCTTCCTCCTTCGACGAGTAGGGGATGGAGCGGAGCTATTTAGTTAGGCTTACCTTAGGACATCAGGAAGCAGTGAGATCTACGGAACTATCGGAAAGGTCTCTGTAGTCTTATCAGGTCTGGAGTGCTTATGCCCCTCACCATGCTCCCAGCGGACCACCAGGGTCTCACTCAATGGCTTGTCGAAACTCTATTTTTTCTTACTTAAGCAAAACCAGCCTCTGATACCCTTTTTTTCTTCTCTTCGTACACCCCCACACTCCCTTCGTCTGCGAGAACTCTTCTCGGATAGAGGGAAGCTCTCCTAGGGCAGCTCAAAACCCGCCCACTTCTTCTATATTCTCAAACGGAGTCGACGGTTTTCCCTCTTTTCTCTATCTCGTCACCCGACGTTGTTCAAGCGGGGTTCGGTACCGAACCGATGTCTTTCTTGTCACTGCCAGATCTGTTCCCGGACCAGTTGTTCTTGCAGTTGGATGCGAGGCTTAGCCTTTTGAGAAGATACCTTTCCCATTTCGTTCCGAAAGAAAGCAGGATTGGCAAGCTTGACAGCGTGACGTGCGGGGGTGGCTATCGCTATCCATTAACATTAACGAGAGCAGGTACAGTGCCACGCCGGTTTAGAATTCGGGTTGACGGCTACCCTCCCTTTTTCGTAACAAAAAGAAGTAGGACCAAACCTCGAAGAAGAAGCCTGAGCACTGGACGAAGTGTTTTCCGTTGTATGACGAAGAAGAAGAAAGGATGGGAAGAGTTTCATTTACATATGAACGTACATCCTCTCTCTCCTCGGTAAGCAGCCTTTGTTCCAGGAGCAAAGAAAATTGTAGAGCGTCAAAGATGGAAACCATAGCAGGAATTTTCTCCATATGAGCGACGATATCATACACAAGTGGCGTTCTGCATGCTGCTGCTGCAAGAACGATTTATGTTTATCAGCTTTCTTCCTCTTCGGGAACGACTTCTGATGTAGTTTCACCAGCATCTGAAGGCAAAGGCGCAAGAGCGTCGGGCAAAGTAAAGTCAAGCTAAAGTTTGTGGGGAAGGTCGCGCGAGTGCGCTCACGTTTTTCATCCGGTTTGCAAAAGTCGAGGGGGGATGTTGAGAAAACGGGATTAAGGCGACGGCTACGAGTAGAGCCTTCGAAGCGGAGGCCCTTGCCGGAACCAACCCTTCCAGTAATAGTTATAGTGTATCCCCCGTAGACTGAAGGCAGTGTAGTGGTGTTGATGGATACCGAAGCCAAGCTGTCTACTTTTCTGGGGGTGATCCGGCAGAAGCTTTTTGAGGTAAAGCCTGCTTAAGACTTTCGTGTACTTCGAAAGAGGCTTACCAATTCGACAAAACAAAGCGCGAGAAGCACATTGGGACCCAGGCATCCACAGAGATCGAATATAAATATGTCCTCCACCGAAGAAAAGAATAGAAAAGGGTCCTAGAAGAGCCAGGGGCGATGGCCTTCTACCGGAGGGGAGCGTCGCCAGGCTCCCGCCGAAGTCAGCTCAACTTTGTGTTAGGAGCGAGTGACTACGCCAGCTTGCTTCATGTGACTAAACAGGATGTTGGTCTTTGCCACCCACCTGGGTAGGCCAGGCCCCTGAACCAGCCACATGTAATTGGGTACGGGGTGGACTCCGCTGAGCCGACGTTTCGCTTTTTTCGCACCAGGGATAGCAGAGGGCCCTCATGTAATGGCGCTATCGCACTGGCCCCGGGCATTATTTAACAAAGAACGGGAAGCACCGCTTTTAACCGAGACGGGTTTCCGGGCATTCGGTAACGGTAAAACACCCGCGCACTCTCTTTGCCGATACCAGCACCGCTCCAAACACATACCCAATAGAGCGGGAACCATTAAGAGAAGAATTGGCATCACCGTTCTCCCCTGGGGACTATACTCCGGCTCTGGGTATTCTCGGAATAGGCGGTAGGGGATATGGTGCACGAAGGGGATTATCTATCGGAATGGGTATTCTCGGAATAGGCATTATCGGACTATGTGAGCCGGGTTTCCGCGGATTCGGTAACCTAACCTACTCTCCGAGACGGGAAGAATTGGTACCGTCACCGCTGGGACCGGTTGTTTGGAATGAGACTCTGTCCCCAGGGGATGGAAGGAATAGGTGCAGGCTCACGGGGATGGAAGGAATACGGAATAGGTGCACGAAGGGTACGGAGTAGCTGAGCGCTTGCGCGAAGGCGGTAGCTGAGCCGAAAGGCGAAGGGGATGGAAGGAATGGGGATTATGGGAATAGGTGCCGATACGATAGGCGGAATACGGAATAGGTGAGACGGGTTGTTTGGTACTGGTCTCGGAAGCGGTACTCCCCGCGGACCAGTGTGTTGACGGTAGGAAAGTGTGCATCTTCTTTCACCGTTACCGAATCCCCGGCTGGTATCGGGTGTGCGGGCAGAGTCGGCAAAGAATTCCCGAGAAAAAACCCGTATCGGAAAGTTTTCTTTGAAAGAATTCCTTCTCCCTCAAAGCCCCTTCTCTAGCAGCTTGCATTCGATGCCATATTCCTTATTAGATGTCACTTCCTTTAGTTTAGCAGCTCCGGTATCGGTAGCATTCACAGCTGAGTCAATAGCAGCTTCTTCTTGAACTTCCCCTTATTCCTTAAAAAGGAAAATCGTCCGCTGAAGGCCTAGAGAGAGGAACAACCCCAGACGCGAAAACAACTCGAACATCTAGTATTATCCAATCGGGGGACCCTCATTCCCCCGCTTTATCGAATTCTTTGAGTGTCCAGCCTGCTCCCTTTGTTCAGTCGGAAGACTTTTCTTTAGAAAAACACTTTTTAGTCCCCGTCCAACAAGAGAGGTCAAGCCTTTCTATTCAAATGAGACGCACTCCCATTGTCTCGATAAGGTCAGCAGCAGGGCATACAGCAGGGATTGAGTAGTCTTGGGAGGCGGACTTCTAGTCCCCGGTTACGAGTTGACGACGTTGTTAACTACTAAAACTTAAAAAGTCTTCGTAGCCTTAGGGAAAGCGTACCGGAAGATCAAACTTTCGCTTAAAATCCCAGTTTGGATGAACAGAGTTACGCTCGATTTCGATTTATACTGAAAGGCGCGGAGCGGTTGATAGCAGATGGGGAAAGCTAAAGGCGGAGCTTGGATTGAATTTTCCAGTTGGAAATCCGTCAGAAAAGCTGTACCTTGACAAGCCCCACGATGCTTCTGGCAGCCATCATCGCAGGGACGAAGAGATTCCCAAGACCAGAACTATAGACTCATTCTGCACCAGCCCACTAGCAAAACAAAGGGAAAGGAGTTTCGCCCGAAGCGCACTTCTGTCGAACGAAAGGACTTTAGGGTGTCAACCCGTCAATGGAAGATGGCTAGCGAACCTCAGTGCGTGGGGAAAGGTCATAGAGTTTACAGCCGAAATGCTGCATAAAAAAGGAGGAGTGAAATTAGGTGGCTTCACACAAACCAATCGACACTTTCATTCGAAAGACGAAAGACCAACCTAAACGTGAGAATCGGCTCGAAGATCAAAGGAATTCCTCCAGGTAAGGTGAGGCCAAGCTGCGGAAGGAACTCTCCGTCCAAAGAGTATAGATAGAGTCGGAAAATCGGCCCTCTGGAGGTGAACCTGTGACTTCGCCCTGTTCTTATGGCGGGCAGTAGCAACAACACGATCTCTCGGAAAACAACCAAAAAAGACTCAAGCCCTATCCAAGATGCCCCACCAATCAAATAACGCACTGCAGAGCCAGGGTTTTGCCCCAAAGTACGCTTTTGCTCGCTCCGAAAGTAAGTGCGAACCGGGCAAAGAAGCAATGTCGACCACCCCCCCCTAAAGGAGATCGGCGAGCCCTTTCTCCTGATGCATGGGACAAGGCCGGGGAGTAGAAAGACTATAAGCGCACGCAGCCCTCAGGCAAACCTCTAACCAGGCGGATGAAACCTAACCAGAATTTCAAATCAATTACGTCGGTCGTTGTGATCCTTCTTTCCCTTCCAGCCCATCTTGACTATTCCTCAAAAGAAAGGAAGGCTCAGAAGGACTCGCCCAAAGCCTAAATCGTTATATACATTAGGAATGGTTCATCAACATGCCTGGGGAGCATGAGAGTGGGAAAGAAATAATCCTGAATAACTTGTATACGGGTCGCTAGCTAGGCAAGCTCTACACGGGTCAAAGCTTATTCCAACTCTTCTGCCTCTCTTCGCGCTATACTTTAGTAAGGAACCCTAGATCCACCTATGAAAGACCAGAACAAGCTGTAGGGGAAGGACATCCGGAACCAAAGGCCACTCTGTGACCGCAGCAGGATATAGCCAGATCCCTCCCTATGACTGAGAAGCACACATTTTGTTTTCAGACCTCCCCAAGCCGAACTATTCTATACCCTGAGCCTGGCGGGGAGCCTATTCCGAGAATCCCATTCGGGCAGGTATCCGCTCACCTATTCTATACCCTTCTTAGATAAGCACGAATCCTGCGGGACAGAGAACTGAACCGTCTATCTTTTCCCAGATCATTGCACCTCAACCAAGAACATTCTCGGATGAGGATATAGATGCGGGGAGACACCCACACCTAGATGCAGTGCCTACGTAGGAGACAGCAAAGAATGGTTTACAATGGGGAAGGAATCAACGTCTGCACCCTATAAATCGCAGAAGCCCTAGGGATAAGCGAAGAAGACTTGGTGGCCCCTTTTATCATAACCGTAAAGGGTGATGACGGGTCAACCCAAGCTAGGGAAAACTACCAGGCTAGGGACTATTTGCCTTAAACTAAGGGGATGCAATCGAGAGAGTGACAAAATTTCCCATGTAGTTCACCACATTCCACCCACTTTTAGGACGCATGTGGATAGACGATCACGGTGCCGTCCCGTCCTCATATATGGTGTAAAATTCCCATAGTGAGAATGAGAACGGAGAAAAACATAGAAAAATCATGCTTAGCGCCCTTGTATGGCTCTTGCTTCTGGAGAGTGACCACCCAGCTTCTCATGGATAGCATTCAAGTCACCCCCCCACTAACCATGGGAGTGATATAGATGCAGATAGCATCGACAGCTGTTGCCACAAGTCTCTTCTCTCCCCTACTGTACACTTAGCATAGACGAAGGAGAACACCGCAGATGATTGGCCCTGTTCCCCCACCTGGAATGTAAGAATCAACATAAAGCAACGGCAAGGATGGGACCTTCGACCAAACCAAACCGTTACGTAGATTAGTTGGCAACAAGACTCTTTCTCTTTTGAGTGCCACTGATCCCATTCTTCTTGTGCCCGCATCCAATCTCTTGCAACCTCTCGGTTATCATGCCTCTTGGCCCTTATTCGCACTATCCCATCCTGGTGGTGTGCGGAACAAGTGTACCCTGGACGCACTTTTGATAAGTATGGCCGGAGGTCGGTGATGATGTACTCATTACTTTTTCAGGAAGTGGCTAAGTATGAGTCTGCATTGGGACGACTGGGGGTTAGCATTAGTTATGCGAAGTCCCTAATCTCCGATACAGGCTCAGCCGAGTTTGCTAAGCGGTTCTTGACTCGTAGACTTATTCCCCGTCTTAGTTCGAGCACTGCTTCACTCTTTCCACCCCTGTTGCTGAATTGCCATTCAGGAAAAAGAGGCTTTCAAGCGGTTGAGTACCCGTTATCAAACCCTTGGGCAAATCGACCATGCTCGGTCTCCTCACTACGAGAGGGTCTATGTGGACCCGCCCTTCGCTACCATTCCAATTGGTGGCTGTGGGGCGAGGCCTTCCCTTTCATTGCTACGTGGAAGGCTTTTTCTTCGACAGGAGATGGCACAACAAGAGTGAGGTTCCGGGCGATCTCTTTGAGATTGAGATGCCTGGGAGGAAGGATTTCCTTGAATAGAGTCTTCCTATGGGTAAGGTCTTGGCTTCGATACTGTCGTTGGTACTACATACATGACGGGACGGGCTTTGCGTCCACCCTTGAAAAGTGCTTTGATGCTCCAATAGGAATGCGGAACTGACCGAATCTATCTTCATCATCTTCTATGGAAGTCTGACCATTTCTTGCCTATTTTGCTATCCATTACCCAGTGCCAATTCTCAAGCCTGATGCCTCCACTGGTCATTTTTGTCCTAGTGGATACAGAGTAGGTGGTGAAGGCGATCTTACATTCCTTCTCTCTACTCAGGGCATGACACAGCCCCGAGCTTGTGGTCCTCCCTGGAATTCCCTGGTAGATCAGTTCTATGCCTGGGGATGATATACCCTTTTGACTGACCCCCTTTACCAAGACTATCTAATATCATCTTGTAGGCGTCCCTGAGCGTCACATCCTCTTTTGCTTTGCCAGAGGAAACTGAAGGATGGTAGCATGGATTTCGTAGGAGAGCAGGCTCTGTCCCAATGTGGACTGGCAATGCAGTGTAAGACATTGGTGGTCGAGCGAGAGGGAAGTGGAAGGGTATTTAGTAGCTGAGCCGAAAGGCGAAGGGAAAAGCGGTACTCCCCGGGGACCAGACAGACCAGACCGATCCGGCTACCCCGAAGCGGAAGAATGGACTCGGTGCTATGCGGTGACGGTAAGAGAGTAGGCTCACCTACGGAGTCTCATTCCAAGCGGGTAGGTGTTAAGAACGGTAAAAGCCCTATATGTTCGCATCATTTTCTCATCGGCAGGGCTAAAAAGAGGCGCGGAGCGAAGACGGGGTTTATTAAAAAAAAGATGGTGAGTTTCCTTTTTTCACATACCATCTCGCATCTCTTACCTAATAGAGCGGGCATATAAGAGAAGAATTGGCATCACCGTATGGGAAGTCCCCGGGGATTAAAGCACCTAGCCGAGAAAGAACGGGCAGTCTCCCACCGCGCATTCATGTGAGAGAGGGGCAGCAGGGCCTGAGACCGGCTTTGGCTACAGAGTCGGTGAGCCAGGCGTCGGAGAAGGATACAAAGTATGTGAGTGCGGAAGGCGTAGGAGTAGGTAGGTGAGCCGAAAGCAGCGCCTAACCGAGCCGAGACGGGTTTCCGGAGCGTCTTCGCACCGATTTCTTTTCCGAGAAGAATTGGCCGAGTTTCTTACCGGCACCGAGATTCACACTTACCGGACCTAGAGCTTCGGGGTAGCATCACCGGCCCAGGCTTGCTTTTCCCTTGCCGAGAAAGAACTGGCACCGCTCGTACCGTCCACCGGGGATTAAAGTGCGCATTCGGTCGGGCATCAAGTCCCACCGGGCATTCGGGTGAGTGAGCGAATAGACTGACCTTTTGTAGCCGAAGAATCCACTTGCTGGTAGGTCGAACGAGAGGTACAGGGCAAGCAGGGGGGCTGTATCGAATCCTACTCGTCCGAGCTTTCGATAGCGCCGGTTTGGCAAACAGAATAGAAGTGAGAAAGGAGGCCAAGCGGGCAAGCTGGACTGAAAAAAGCGACAGCGGAAAAGCAAGGACATACGCTGTAGAGAGTCAGACTTTGTTGGTCTCCAGAGACCTATCCTCGCCAAGCTGAGCTTACAGAGTACCCGAAAATCCGCATTTTTGACAAGAAAAAGAAAGGGTAAAAAAAAAAGAGTCTCGACATCTTCGCTTCGCGCCTCACTTTCAGTCCCGCCTTTGTAAATAACCAACTGCTCTTTTCTGACCTGCAGAATGAGTAGGAGGTGTGGGAATCAGTGGTAAGATAATCATCTCTCCTGGAGGCTTCTGGGTTTGAGTCAACAGGCGCATTCCTGTCAAGTGGTAGGAGGGATCTTCAAAAGTCATCAAGCGAAGTTGGGACATAGTGGAATTCATAGCAGGAGGACAATAGGGAACATGGTCTCTTTATCCCCGCCAGAAGGGGGAGTTCCGTTCGGTTTATCATCCATCCCCGACGATAGGCACCACCCCCAGCTTGACTGGAAAATCAGGCCCCGCCGGTGGCTTGCCACTTTCTATTCTCTTTTTCATTGCCGATTTTCCGCTTCTCCAGGTCCCCCACTTTTGACTTTTCTCCCCCGATAAGGAAGCCAGTATCCATTGTCGAAGCTTTCCAAGCTGACATACCAGCGGATACCGGCTTGGGAAAGGACTCACGATTTCCATGCCGCCAGCCTCTTTCTGATCTTGTCCACAAGCGAGCGGAGAGCTGTGATGAAATTTCATTCTACCCGAGAAGAGAGGAAGTCCGCCAGTACTTGACCGGGATAACTCCCTCCTCGCACTCCAAAGATTTCCCGAATTCCCTTAGGCCTGCCTGGGTGCTGAACTTGCTGATCAATTTCCTTGCACTCCTTGCGTTGTTCCTAGAAGCACGAAGGAAGAACATCGAATCATCCGCAAACACTACATGGGATATAGGCAGCCCGTTCACAAGAACCGAAAAGGAGGAGGTACTAATACACTCCCAAATCCAGTCACACCATTTCCTGCAAAACCCCATACGCTCCATTACATGGATCACAAACAACCTGTCCACCGAGTCATACGCCTTGTCAAGGAAGAAATAACCGACATTCTCATTCTCAAGATTCAAGGCTATTCCTTTCACACCGCTGGCAAATTCTACCATTTCTCCAGCTTGAATCTCGTTTAATCCATAAACACGTG